>CEPT01162474.1_pt1 | contig 14701 bp, 7 predicted proteins | sample 356221 | NCBI WGS metagenome assembly CEPT01 (sample SAMEA2620081, study PRJEB7988) | marine metagenome | isolation source: saline water (ENVO:00002010), including | reverse complement strand
AGTGGGTGTTTGTCGATCGGATGATGCGAGCGATTCTGAGGAGCGGTTCGATGGGAGGATGTCGCGATCGCGCGTCGTCGTCTTGCAGAAGAAGAAAAAGAAACGCGTTGGACGTGCAGTGTCCTCGTCCTCGAGAAGAAAAATTTTGTGTTCTTCTCGTAACAGAAAAAGGTAGAAGACTGAACAGTATCATCGCTCGGGCGGCGGCGGATGATGATGGGAAAGAGGAGAGAATAGAAGAGAGTACAATGATATCATCATCATCATCATCATCATCATCAGGAGCACAGACGGGAGGAGAGATATCATCAGAAGCTTCAGTAGTGTATCCATTAGCGAAACCGCGAATTCCAAAAGTTGCAAGTGAAGAAATCAACAGTATGAAAGAGTTGACAGCGAAAGCAATCATTGGGGAAGTTTTGAGAATATCTTGGAGAGATTTTCTACCGACCGTAGCGCTCGTCTTTGTCGCTGGTTTTTTCGCGCAAGCTTTAAATCTTGGTGGAACGTTCATCTTAGCTTTGATACAGGTGCACGAGGTGGAAGTTATTGCAGCGACATTTGTTGTTGCTGTGCAGGCGTGGAAGTTTTTGTGTCAGTTTCTCGTTCGCACTGCGACGTTTAAGAACGCGTACGTCGGGGATAAGGAAGAAGATGGAACGTTAGAAGAAAGCAGTGACGATAAGTATGCGAAAGTGAAACCAAATTACGCATACGGCGTATTAAAGCAAGGATTGGAGCTGTACAAATCGATTCTCATAATAGATGTGCGCCGAACGCTTTCGATCGCGTGGAACAGTATAATTACCATTCCTATTCCGTATTTGGGAATAATGAGATGTTTAGACTTGGCACTTTGCGTTCCTGTTCGGATATTTGAGGGTAAGCACGGCGGAGAGAATTTGAAACGGAGTACCGAACTCATGCTTGGTCGGAAAATGTTACTTCTCAAGACATTCTTTTATTTGTCAGCAATCGCATCGAGCGTCGTCGGATTGATCATTGGATTATTCGCCCTTCTCGTGCCAAGCTTAGCGACCGTCTTACTTCCACCGGTTGGTGCTGATCCTGCATCGCTTGGAGGTGCCGCGCAAGGTTTGGTCACTGGAACTGCGTTCGAGCGTGTGTGGGACGTTGGAACGGTCACCGAGCGGTCAGCAACTATTCTTTTGCTTATGATTGCCGTCATGCTGAGTTTCTTCTTCACTCTTGGATTTCGACAATTAATATACGTCTTTCATCGTGAGGTAGCGAATCGCTGGACTCCCCCCCCCACACCGCCACCGGGAAAATTGTCGAATTGGGCCAAGAAACTGAAAAAGAAACTACAGTTTTGGAAAAAGGACGACGGCGGGGAGAAAAGTGTGTAAAGTAGACAGCTTACGAAAATATCATACTGTAGCGAATTGTAGTAACATTAGATATTTAGATGTATGTGTGCAAGAGATACCAGGTAGATTTCAAATTGAACAATCAAATAATAACTAAAAGAATAGCACTCGAAACACGAGCTTGAGAAAGAAATAGCCGATGAACAGAAGCACCATCATGGAGTATTCAGCCATAAATCTCAAGTTGATTCGAAAACCTCTTTGGCGCAGAATACCGATAGCGCTGTCGATAACACCATACGCTCCGATTTTCGCAATCTTACACGCGGTTTTAATCACGCACCAATGGTCCTTCTTGTTCGGGCACTCATTCCAAGTTTTCTTGATGAGCGCGAAAATATCTTCCTGGTCCACGGCTTCTTTTTGCAAACCGTCAAGGTGTAAAACGGTGTTCAGAAATTGAGAAAGATACACGAGTATTCTAACCAGAGGACCAAACTCTGTCTCACCAATAGGTCGTTGCATCCAATCGCCCACGTACAAATCGCGAGCGCTTTTAATTTTCGATTTTTTATTCCATTCGAACGACGAAGCTCTGCCATTTTTCGCGACGTTCTTCATGGACAAAGAAACTTGCGAGGCGGAATTTTTGAGGAGGGAGAAGTCATCCAACTTTTCCAAGGGAAGTACAGCAAACGCTGATTTACGAAACTGTGGCACAAGTTTCCTGAGAAGGCTACGCGTGGAGGATTCCTGGACGTCGCGACTGAGACGAACCAAAAGTGCAATCGACACTTGAGGTAAACCTTCTGGACCTAAATCAAACATGATCAATTTTTGCAGTTGCTGCTCGTCTTGTTGGTTTTGTTGTTCTCTCATGGGCGTTCTACCTCCTGGAGTGCCCATCATACCGAATTTCTTCCTGGACAGCGGAGAGTTGAATAATCCAGCGTTACCACCTAGTCGACTACTTCTATTTTTAAGAGGAGTATGTTGCGTTCCTGCAGGAGTTCTAGAACCGCCGAGCTCGTTCTCTGGCTTCAACGCCGGGGGATCCCAATCTTCCAGCTGATTTTGAATGATTGGAAACATATGATCGTATGGAGTCAATGTTTCTTGATTGTTGATACGATTCGCAGTCGCTTTCAAAGGATCTTCGATGTATTTGTTAAAGCCTTCTTCGAGAACTTTGAGAACGAGAACCAAGTCTGGAGACTGCTCGAGATTTTCAAATACTCGCGCTAAAATGAGCGCCGTGCCTTCAGGATCGCTCGGTACGAGCTTGCAACACAATTCTAAAAAGTGTCTCATCAGGTAATGGTAAAATGGAACATTCCCAAGGAGATGAAACATGGCTTTTGAATCCTGCGGTGTGTGTGAGAAACCAATATTTTCTTTACACCACGGCATAATGTATGTAGCCCATAAATTCGTGATCGGTTCGAGCGATTTCGTCGACTCCATAGGCCACAACATGAAAGCTTCGCGCAAAAACCTATATAACGGACGCTTCAATGCTTCTCTCGTGCGCAAAAATGCAGGAGAACTGTATTCTTTTTCTCCCAGATAGGAGACCAAAAGCGTGACGGCATTGACTAAGTTGTCGTCCGGAGGATTGTACAAATACCTCGATCCACTAGAGATATCACTTTCACTCAACCAAAATTCAATGAGGACGTTTACAATCATTTCACCTTCGGTTATAATATTACTTCCTAACTTTTCGTTCGCATCGTCCGTTTGTCGAGGCTTGAAGAAATACTCGAGGTGCGAAATGAGCAAGTCTTGATATGGGTGTGTGTTCTTTTTCACCAATCCTCCATCTCTGCCACTGTTGGAGCGGGTTGTGCCACCACCGCTCCCGTTTTCACTATTTCCACCGCTAGATCTCAGCGTATGATGCAGCGCAGAATTCTTTATCGACGATAACGTCGAGTTAGACCACCCTCGCAAAGAGGATACAGAAGTAGGTAACGGGTTGTGCGTTTGCGAAAGCGTTGGTCGGTGAGATTGTTGGTGTTGATTCGTGTATTGTTGTTGGTGTGAAAGTGACGTCGAACGGTGTAAGGAAGAGCCTCCCGACCTGCTCGTTATATTCCCTACTCTCTGCACAAAATATGCGTTCCAAAAGAGAAAGTAGTGATACAATCCCAAATGCACTTGAAACCGTCCGTTTTGATCCTGTTTTATTTTCCCCCTATACAACGGGTTGCGATTTAATTCCATAGCCCCTTGTTGCGTTTGCAACATTCTCTGCGTCTTGGATGGCAATCGCTCCAACGGAAACGCGAATTGAACTAAGTTGTTCGAATCCGCCGAGAATATCGCCTTCATCAAGGGGCCTTCGGGACTCAAAAACTTCAACAAAAGATGCACCGTTGCTTCGTTTTCCTTCTTTTTCTTCAACAAAGTTGAGGAGGAAGAGGCGTTCATGTTTGTCCCGGTTGTTCCCGGTGTCGTCCCCGATGCACCACCACCACTACTCGCGGAATAATTCAACGCTTGCAATCGCATGTCATACACGCTCTGTAACCATCCGCTCCCACTCTCGTCGAAATTGAATATCTGCCATAAGAGCGTCTGATAGCACGTCGAGAAAAACTCCCTTAAATTTTCTCTGTTCTCTTTCAAACACGTCTCGACGGCTTGAATGGACTCGGGCAAGTGGTACGAGGACGCGGAAGAGGAGAGAAACTTGTTCAATTCTAAGGGAGTGGAGCACTCCGTCGCGCCTGGTGGTTTTGTCTTCCCTCCTCGTTCTCCTTCCGTGGTGGTGGTGGTCGTCGTCGTCGTCGCCGTTCGACCAGAGTTTTTCCTCAACGACATCTTCTTCTGTCTGTTTTTTCAAAACGAAGAGAAGAGAGGAGGAGGAGGAGGACCCCTTTTTTCTGTGCCGTTTTTTTTTATTTCGTTTGTTGTTTTGTTGTTTGTGCTCCTCCTCCTCCATCCTCCCTTTGTTTTTTTTTCTTTTTCTCCTCTCTTGGTTTTTCTTTGGGGTCCACGTTTTCAGGTTTTTGCTTTCGAAAAATGAAAGAAAGAAGACAGACAGACAGACAGACAGACAGACAGGCATTTGGCAGATAAAAAAAAGTGCTCTTCGCTGCCCTTCTTCTGTCACTTTTAAAGCGATGATGATGAGTACGGGCAGGAGCATCCATGGAATTCGAACAACCGCAACGATGATGACGACGCAGAGCAACAAACAGTATTCTGTGCAAACGCATCGCGTCGCCAACGAACGACGACGACGACGACGACGACGACAACGACAAAGTTCTTGGAAAAAGACCACTTCGATGAGTGTGAGCATTTTAGACGACGTGGACAAAGAAGAAGAAAACGAACAGTTGGACGAAGTGGTTTCCAAACGAATCAAGAAATCTCGATTGACGGGACGGTTAGACTTGACTGGGTTGAATTTAACGGAGTTTCCCATGGAAATATTCGACATTACAAACGACGACGCCCCTTTGACGGACTTGCAGATATCAAACAACAGGATATATCACATACCGGAAGAAATAGGGGACTTGCAACTGCTCGAACGATTAGGATTAGCCGGGAATAGATTGACAAAATTACCGGAATCTATAGGGAAACTGCAGAGGTTGCAAGGATTGTGGGCGCACGGAAACTTATTGAAAAATTTACCGGAGTCTATATGCAGTTGCCAATCTTTGCGCAACCTCTCGGTCGCCGGGAACCGAATACGAAAGTTACCGGAAAATTTGTCCCAACTCGTCGCTTTGGAGGAGTTGAGCGTACCTGGCAATCAACTGGTAGAGTTACCGAACCTCGGGAAGATGTTTAACCTATCTGATATCGATTTACACGGCAATTTCATCGAAGATTTATCCGCCAATGGGAACGATTTTCAGTTTTTGAAAGCGTTGGAAACTTTCAGTTTACAAGGAAACCAATTGAAAAGCATCCCTGGGTCGTTGGGGAATTTGAAGCGATTGCGAAGCTTGAACCTCGCGGAGAATAGAATTCAACAAGTGCCTGAAGAGTTGAGGAATTTACCAGTTCTCACGTCCGTGTGGTTGTATTCGAACGATTTGCGTTCGCTACCGAAAGAACTTCACAAATCCCAATCTTTGCGACAATTGTGGATTGAAAACAACGAAAAGTTAGATAAAAGTGAACTCGAAGCGTTTATTCGAATCATGAAAGATGCGAAAATGCTGAAAACTTTGGGAATAGATACAGAGCAAGCTCGAAAAATAGGCGGTAGTTTTGAAAATGTGAGCGCAGTTTCTGTCGCGGCAGTTCCAAATCGAAGCGATAATGCGGGGTATTTTAAACTCGTAAAATGGGATGGCAATAAATCGGCTTTAGATGATTCCAAAAGAGCTCCCGTTTTGATAGTTTCTTTTGGTAGCGCGCCAGGAGTGCCTAATTGGGGCGGGTTGTTGAAGAAATTGCGGAAAAAAGTAGGGGAAAATGATGGAAAGAGTTACGACGTCCTGTATGTCTGCGACGTGGAACGAAGTTGGTACGCGGGCAACAAAATGACTGGAAACTTGGAAGAAGAAGTGAGTAAATGGAACAAGCAGTTGGAGGATACATGTACAAAGTATTCAAGAGTATTATTTCTCGGCGACTCCATGGGAGCGACTGCGTCTTTAGTATTTGCTGAGCACGCAACGAGAGTTTTAGCGTTTTGCCCGCAAGTAGATTTATTCGCCGCAAGTATTCGACCGTCGAGAAGTGCAAACTGGATGCGCAAATATAAAACTCTCTTACTTCAAGGAGCGCTGAAGAGTGAAGCAGATGTCACGATTCACACTGGAAGTTGGACGCATGACGTCGACCAAGCTTCGATTGTCGTGGATTCTTCAGAAAAACAATCTGAGGAAGCAGATGCAAAAAGGAAGAAAAAGATTAAGAAAAAGATGTATCCCGTGAACAATCACAGATTGGCACTCGTCCTTTCCGAAGATGACACGCTCGTTAATGTCGTTAAAGAAGCTTTTGAAACAGAATATATGAATGCTATCTCCGACGGTACCGATACTCAGAAAAATTCGGCGGCGACTTTACGGTTATTAGGACTCGCTTAAAAATAATAATTAGAGATTGTTTATTGATTTGTGCGTTGTAGTAAACTATAGATTCTACTGAGTTGCTATTTGTGTTGCTTAATGATGTTTCCGAGTGAAACTGGTGCTAAATCTATCGCAGTTTCGTTATCTCTATTGACTAACTCTTTTCTAGCACCCGAGGCGAGCAATTTTAAGCAGCACTCTTTCTTATTGAACATTGCTGCCAACATTAAAAGAGTGAATCCATGTCCATCGCGATAATTCGGATCGACTTGTCCGCTTCTCATAATAGTTTCTAACAATGCAGCATCGCCAAGTTTGATCGCTTCGCGTGCTTCGATGCCACCAAAAGTGCGCTGCGGTTGTTGTGATTCTAAAGGAGCCGGATTCTCGCTCGATATTGTCGTTGTTGTTATTGATGGTGGTGATTTCGTCATTGATGTCATTCCCATTGGACTACTCCCATTTTTTTCTTCGACTGCTGGAGTGAACTTTAACAGATTCGGCGACGCGGCTATTGTCTTGTGAAGCGCCGCGCTCGATAGATGAAATTCTTCTAAAGACTTTTGTTGCGAACGCGAGCTGCTCGTTATTATCGGCGTTTCCTCCTCCCACGAATCGTAGCCGTCAAAGCCGTTACTCTTTCTTCGCTCGTGTCGTTGAGGCGTCGTGTCGCTTGCACCCACTTTTCCTTTGTTTTTGTTACTACTGCTGCTACTTTTTCCATTGTTGTCTCCCTTTGGTATCGTCCAGTTATCTCCGGCGTTTTCCAATATCTGCAAGGCACCACCGACGAGAAGCTCTTCACATCCAATGAACGAAGCGACTTCTGGCAAAGTGTTCAACGTCCTATCGTTCATGATTACGTTCAGCATAGTTTCAAACGCCGCTCTTCTCTCCTCTAAATGTTGCGGAGAAACGATTAAAGCTTTCGGAGGGAAGGGAGGTAATCGTGCACCTTTGCTCGAAGAGAACGCGTGCAACTCTCGAAATTGAGAGAATCTTCGTAACGAAGTGAATGCCGCCATAAGTTTTCCCGCGTGTTTGTACTCTACCAATCCCATCTGATCGTCGTCGTCGTCGTCGTCCTTGATATTGTTCCCCACAATTTCTGATCGAATCGGATAGAACTGAACGATTTTGTTGTTCACCGACTTCGCGACTGGGTCGGAAACTTTCACCTCAAAGAACATGCCTCGTTTCTTCTTTGACTTCTTTTGACGAGACGAGAGGGAAAACAAAAATAAAAAAAACCGGAAAGAAAAAAGAACAAACACATCACGCACTTCGACGACGCGGAGCACGCAACGACGACGACGACGACGACGACGACGATGTTCCGTGCATCGCGCACATTTTTATTTGGACTGGTTTAAAATGATGACCGAAATGTTACACTCTCTGAGTGTGCTCGCGTTTTCCGCGCAGTTCGTCGGGTACTTCCTTCTGAGCGCTTTGATTGAAGTGTACTTCTACAGAGCGCAAAGTCAGAGAGAGAAGTCGTGGAAGATTCAACCGAACGGATGGAAGAAATGGCCTGGGATCAGAGCACGAAATAACGGTATTGTAATTTCCTTTCCGGTGTTGGACTTCTTCTTTCGAAACGAGGAGGAGGGGAGGCATTCGAAACACAGGACGTTTGCTACTTTGAATTTAATTATTTCGAGTCTATTCGCGTTGACGGTTACAGAGCTCACCATTCGGGGGAAATCGGGCATAAAAGAAGCCGCGATAGGTACTGGTTCGAGCGTGTGTGAAATAGGATTTGGATTGGGATGTGCGCTGCTTTTGCAGTCGATGTTAGAGTACCCGTGGCATAGACTAATGCACACACGTTTTTGTTATAAGCGGATGCACAAATATCATCACGAATACAAAAGCCCGGTCGTGTATTGCGACTTGTTTATTCATCCTTTAGAGGCTATCGGGTATTATTGTATTCTCTATTCGCCGGCATTTATCTTGAAGAACATACCGAAAGAGTCGTTCTTATTGTACATGGCGATATTAGGAGTGTTTGGTGTTCTCGACCATTCCGGCGTGGATATTCGCTTACCGTGGTTTCTCTTCTCTTACGAGGCGAAGTTTCACGACTTGCACCATTCAAAGTTCAACGTGAACTACGCGTTTCCGTTCCAGTGGCCCGACGCGCTCTTCGGTACTCTGTATAAAAGTAGTTAGATTTTAGTAGAGCAGGCGCGCACAAAATACATCATCGTTCACACTTTTCAAATTTTTGTCTTTCTTTTCACCGTGTTCGTATAAAAAATTATTTATAATTCTCTCTCTATTTACTTTGAGCACGCTCAAAAGTTGTACACACGTCGCGCGCGCGCAGCAAAAGCAGAAAGGAGAGAGCACGCTCTCGTCGTAAACGCACGCGCGGTGGAGGAAGAATTTTGTTTAGAAGAGAGAGCAAGAGAGAGAGAGAGAGGCAAAACATTTCGAAGCGAATTTCCACAAGGATTGTCCCCCTCCCCACAACATCGTGAAGTCGCGTCTATCGAAGAAGAAGAAGAAGAAGAAGAAGAAGACGAAGAAGAAGGACAAAAATGACGACGACGACATCACCGAGCGCGTTGCAAATGATTGAAGCGTTCCGAAATACCCCAGCGATGGACTTGAACCATCTCAGCAGAGGCGAAGCCGAGCAATTAAATCGGAGGTGTTTGGCGTTGGAGGCGGAAAACGACGAGCTTCGCGTGGACGTGGAAGAGTTGTTGGAAGAGAAAAAAGACTGGGAAGAGGTTGAAGAAAAAGTCTATCGGGAGTGCACGAAAGCGGACGAGGACTTCAAACAGAAGAAGAAAGAATGGCAAAAGACGAGAGAGGAGTTGGAGAGAACGAGGAAGAGTTACGAACACGAGCGAACGCGAAGAAAAGAGTTGGAGGATGAGATGCGTCTGTTAGAAACAAACGATTACGAAGTCACGAAAACATCTCAAAGAAACGCGCAGTTGGAAAAAAATCTTCAAGAGGTTTCACAGCAAGCAGAAGTGTTGGAGGGCTTGAACAACGAAGCGAAGAAGAGGGTGAAGAAGTTGGAGAACGAAATATCTGATTTGGAAGAAGCTTTGGAGGAGAAAACTGCGGCGGTGGAAGTGCTCGAGGTGGAGAAGAAAAAGCTGAAAAAATTGAACGAAGAGCAACGACAGGCTTTGGAAGCTACAAAACGTAAGAATAACGATATCACGAAAGAGCTAGAGCATAGAGAACAACGAATCGCGAAATTAGAAATGCAGTTGGAAGATAAGAGCAAAGAGTTGAAGCAAGAGGCGTTTTTACTCAAGGAGCAAGGGAGTTTGTTGAATGGCTTGCAAAAAGACATCATCTCAAAACAAAACGAAATTCATAAACAGGATGCGCAAATCCAAAAGCTGGAGGCGGATAAAGTTAAAAAATTGAAGCAAGCTGGGACGGAGTTCGAAAAAGAGTTGAATCTTCGCGAGGCAGAGGTGGAAAAAAGAGAGAAGCTGGTGGAGAAACTCCAAGCGCGCATGGAAGAAATGGAAGAAAAGCACAAGAAAGTACTTAGCGATATCGCCGCGAAAGAACGTGATTTCAACGCGAAAGAAAAAGCACTCAACGAGCACGTTGCGAAAAGAGAGAAAGAAACATCGCAAACCGCGAAAGAAGGAGAAAAAGAGATTGCCGAGGCGATGAAGAAGATATCGACGCGAGGAAAGGAGCTCGAAGCCAAGGAGAAGACGATGACAAAAGAACTCGAGAAGAAGAAGGCAGAGTTGGAGAAATCGTTCAACGAAAAGATTGCAAAGAAAGAGAAAGAAATGGCGCAAATGAGAAAAAGTGAGGAAAAAACGGGAAAGATGCTGGAGAGCGAGAGAGAAAATGCGACGAAGAAGCTCGCGGCGAGAGAGAAAGAGCTCGAGACGAAGGAAAAAAATATGGAAAAGGATCTTTTGAGGAAAAGCGCCGAATTGGAGAAATCGCTTCATGAGAAAATCGGGAAGAAAGAAAAAGAGCTCGAGATGCAAGAGAAAAGCATTGCGAAAGAGCTGGCGCGAAAAGAAAAAGAGTTTGCAAAGAGACAGTTGGAGTTAGAACAACGCTTGGAGTATAAAACAGATCAACGTTTACAGGAGAAAGCGAAAGAGAAAGAGTTCGCAAAGGAAAAAGCAAAATTACGAAAGAGTTCGGGACCGGTGTCGCCAACATTTTTTTCATCGCTTTTGTCGCCTTCTAGGAAAGCAACTCCGCCAACCGGCAAAAAAGCACTAAAGACACCAGCGATTACTCTACTACCGTCAGCTACTCAACCAACAACATCGAAGAAGAGAACATCGAAAAGTAAAAGCGATGCGGGCGCCTCTTCTACCATCGGAGCTGGTTTTTTGCAAAGTGTGAAGAAAGCCACAAATAGTTCGTTCGTTGCAGCTGCACAAACCGCGCACTCTTTATTGAAACCGATCGTTGGAGGTTCGCACGAAGAGTTTTCACCGATAGAAGCCGCCGATCCGAGATCGGCATCGAAGGTTTTAGCAAAAAAATCCTCCGCGGCAAAAGTGGCAAAGACTCCGAAAAGTTCCGGGAGTGCTATGAAGGAGAAACTCACAAAGAAGTTTGAAGAAAATAAATCGCCGTTGAGCAGAGCGATGAAGAGATTAGAAGACACGAACGCGCCTCCTCTCAAGCGTCGTGCATCGATGGAACTTCCGATTCCAACGTCTGCTTTGAAGAAAACTCCTCCTTCTACGGTTACGACGAAAAGACGCAAATCGCGAGTCTGGGGGAACGATGACTCGAACATAGCAGCCGCAAAGACAGTAGCAGTTGCTCTGGCAACATCGGAACCGTCGCCAAAGAAAGATATCGACGCAAAAACAAAAGATGAAGACGCCCCAGAAAAGAAGAAACGTGGTCGAAAACCCAAAGCGAAATCGGCGGCTAAAACGGTTCCGGTAAAGAAAACGACAATAACGAAGAGGCCAAAAGCGGCAGCATCAGCGAAGAAGCCAAAAGCAACGATAAAGGCAGCGAAGAAACCAAAAGCAGCGACGGCAAAGAAGAGCGCAGCTACTCCTGTGAAAGCAACTAGAAGATCTTCCCGATTACGAAAGTGATTTCGCAAGAGAGAACACAAGTCAACACAGAAAACTTTAAATTTATTACATTGTACGTACACCATTCTTGATCATCATCCTCTATTTACTTTTCTTCCATGGTATCTTGTTCTTCCTGGGATCTAGCCCTAAAGCAACTTTCACCGCCTCGGCGAGAGTGTTACACTTGATGATTTCCATGCCTTGTTTTTTCCCAGCTTCTTCGTTAGCTCCCGTAAAGGGCATGAGCACTCGCTTGAAGCCCATCGTCGAGGCTTCAGCAATGCGTCTCTCTGCTTGCATAACAGGCCGTAATTCTCCTCCCAAACCAACTTCACCAAAGAAACACATATCAGCCGGTAATGGCCGTTCTAGAAAGGATGAAGCGATCGCCATAGCTACCGCAGCATCAGTCGAGGGATCGTCTAGTTTCAAACCACCCACAATGTTCACAAAAATATCGTTGCGTTGAACTCTCCTTCCTAAAACAAATTTTGCGAGCACAGCCAAAAGAAGCTGCATGCGCTCAAACTTCAAGCCAACTGCTGTGCGCACGGCCGGCGCAACCATACCACTGCCTGAATTATTGCCCTCTTCGTCGTTGTAACTTGAAGATCTATCGTTGCATAACGCCTGAACTTCCAGCATGAATGGGCGAGATCCTTGTAAAGTAACAGTTGGCGCAGCGCTAACGTCATCAGAAATTATGCGTTCTCCCAAGAAAAGAGCGGACGGTGATGGCACCGGGACCAAACCTTGATCTGCCATTTGGAAAACGCCAACTTCATCTGTACTGCCGTATCTGTTTTTATGGCCGCGTAAGATACGCACTGCTCTATCGGCGTCCCCTTCAAGATAAAGAACCACATCTACGATGTGTTCGAGAACTCTAGGACCGGCGATATCTCCGGATTTGGTCACGTGACCAACTATAAAAACGGGCATGCCAGACGTTTTCGCGGCGTGTAACAACGCCGTCGCGCACTCTCTAACTTGGCTCACCGATCCAGGAGATCCGGTAGCATCTTCTAAAAATACAGTTTGAATCGAATCAACAACTAACGCGGACGGTTCTAACCGATTCACGGCATCTAAGATATTTTCTAAACGCGTTGCGGAATATAAATACACGCCGTCCTGGTTAATCTCCATGCGTTCAGCTCTGGATGCGACTTGTTCGACAGATTCTTCGCCGCTCGCATACAAGACGCCACCTCCAGAAAACAGAGCTTCTACTTCCTCGATGGATTCCTCTCCTGCTTTGTCATAGTTCGTGGTTGTTGCTTTCCTTGCTTTTTTCGCTGTCTCGGTCGCTTCTTTACCGAGAAGTCCTGCCAGTTGCAATAAAATAGTACTCTTCCCAACGCCTGGATCACCGCCGACTAATACTAATCCTCCCGGCACGACGCCTCCACCTAAAACGCGTTCAATTTCTGAACCCAACGCACTGGGCAAAGGTACTCGACGCATATTCTTTGAGTTTTTCGATTCCGGTTTCAACACTTCCTTCAACGCGCGCGGCGCGTTCGAGTCCGAAACCCATCCTCCACCGACCGTACTTCTTCTGTTATTGTTCCTATTAAAAATCAAAGACGACGATGATTTGAGTTCCGCATCGTTGTTTGATGATGATTGTGCGCGTTGCGCCGCTGCCGCCCCGGCGCCTCCTCCAGATTTTCCTCTTTTCGACGCATTCGCGTTTGAAATCGGTTCTCGAAAGATTTTCATGGAGTCCCACGCTTTGCACCCGGGGCATTGGCCGTACCACTGGGAGTAATCTTCGCCGCATTCTTGACATAAATAGCGTTGTTTCGTTTTCGCAGACGAGGAGGATCCGCCCACCGCGCGGATGGTTGTCGATGTCGAGATATTTTTATTTCGATTTTGTAGTCGCGCGATTGCGTGCTCAGTTCGAATTCTGTTGACACCCCCGACGAGAGTAGAAGAAGAAAAAGAAAGCACAGAAGTAGATAACATCGCTCTTCTATTATTACTGCTACTTTTACTACTCGTTCTGCCGATAAATCTGCGCACCAGAGCGTGAGTGCTTTGATGCGCGACTGCTCGACACGCCAACATATAGAATTGCTTTGAAGTATTTTGGTGTGAAATTATAAAATTCGTTCATCGTTTGGCTTCTTTTATTTTGACAAAAAGTAACAAATACTAGGGCCATATGCTCTCTCTCTCTCTCTTTAAACAACCGCACCACACTCTCCTTTTAATGCATCAATCAAAATCACATTCGGTACATATCACCATCCGTACGAGTGAGGCCATTTGTTCGATGATTTCTTCCTCTTTTGGTCGGACATTAAAACTTTCGGGAACTTGAACATAGTTCTCGCACGTTCCTTCTCCTCCTTGCGGTATTTGCTTTTAAACGCATCAATCATCCACTCGACTTCCTCGATTTCTTCGTGGTTCGAGTCGATCGATTTCGCCGTTTGCAAATCTTTCTTTGCTTCCGCAAAATTCGCCCTGTATACGTGCGCTCGAGCGCGTCTCGTGTACAGCTTAAAATTTCCCGGCGGTTCTGGCCAAACCTCTTCGGCTTTGTTTAAACGTTCGACCGCTTCTCCATAATCCTTCATCCCGATACACGCCGACGCGATGTTCATCAAACAGAATGACTTGTTTTGCTCGATTTCGAATTGACCCATTTGCGCATCCGCGGCTTTGATGAGATTCATAATTGACAAAGCTTGTTCGTACTTCTCCTTCGCCTCTTCAAAATTTTTCTTCGCGTAGAGCAAATTACCCTCGTGTCGTAAAGTGCACTGTTCGTTCAAAGCGCTAACTAAATCTTTCGATTCAACGTTGACTTTTCGATTGACTTTCTTATCGAACTGTTCGTGCCCTTCAGCGTCTGGGTTTTTCAGGTACTCGACCATGCGATGTTCCAATTCCTCTTCCTCGCAGTAGCCGTTATCTATAAGATCTTTCGCATGTTGAAGCATTTCAATCACTCGAGGATTTTTCGCCCACTTTCCAAAATCACCTTGTTCGTCGTTACAAAACGTCTGGATGATTCTCCTCAAGAATTTGTGTTCCATGAACGGCGCTATGTTTTGTTGTGCCTCGTAATCCGATTCCAACACTTTTTCTCGGAACGCGCACGCCTCGATACGATGCCCGACTCTTTCCGCTCTCCTGATTTCTTTCCTCTGATGTTCTTGAACTTTCTCTCTGTTTTCCGGTTGCATGCAAAACTGCTTGAACTCTCGCGCGAACGCGTCTTGGTCGTTCCCCCCCATGCCTCCCC
>CEPT01007372.1_pt1 | contig 14744 bp, 5 predicted proteins | sample 356221 | NCBI WGS metagenome assembly CEPT01 (sample SAMEA2620081, study PRJEB7988) | marine metagenome | isolation source: saline water (ENVO:00002010), including | reverse complement strand
TGCCATTAGTAACTACTCATGTAAGTTATGGTGAAGAAACTATTGAGAAAGCAGTTAACCAACATGTTGTTACAGTTGTAAGTTGGAAAGAGCCTACATTACCTGTTAGAATGGCAACCGCTTCATTACCTAACTTAACATCACTTGCTACTTATGTAGATGTAAAATATGATCCAATAGTTGAATTAGGTATATTAGGAAAGTATAGATCTCCAGATGGTACTTTTGTAATGCCTACTATTAGTACTCATATTAGCTTTGGTGAAGTAACTATTGATCCTGATTCTGTTGCTAATCTTCAAATTCAGGGAACAGTACTTTGGAAAAATCCAATCTTTCCTGTAAGAATGATTACTGGTTCAATGCCTAATTTAACAGGAGTAAGTACTTACGTAGTAGCAGATAGAACTGATGATAAAGATACACATATAGTCCAGCCAAATATTACTGTTGATAGAACAATTACAACAGCGAATAATTTTGCAGAAGTAGAATTACCAAGCTTAAATGTAGATACAAGTTATTTGGATACAAGAGGTGTTTACGGAGATCCTCATTATGAATATGGTCAATCTTATGTGAGACCAAAAGATATAAGAGTTAATAATATTCTAAGAGGTGATAATAAATTTGAAGTAGCTGTAGCTCCTGTTAAAGCAGGTCATGTTGTTGGATTAAGAACTGACGGTACTATACAACAAGTCTATCATACAGCTAATGTTCTTTTTCCAAGAATAAATTATGTACATTCATTACTAGGTATAGCACAATCAGATGCAGCTGTTGGTGAATTTGTTGAAGTAAGAGATACAAATTCAATAGAAGAAAGAGTATTTGAGTTAACTCCAGGAGCAGAATATTATCCTAATTATAGTGCTAATTCATCTCATGGAGATTATATTACAACAACACCTCCTACAGTTACATCTGTTGATAGTTTAGATAGAGTAAAATTAGGAAAAGCAAACTCTAAAGATGGTTTAGAACTTTCCTTTCCTAAATGGCAGAGATACTTATATCAAGCTCACGAAGCCATATCTGAAGGACAAGTAGTTGGATTAATGAGTAATGGTAAAGTGCAGAAAGTATTTTGTGAGAGCGACGGAACTGCTAAACCTCAATTAGATGGAGTTCATTCTTTATTAGGAATAGCAAGATCATCGGTATCACAACACGAATGGGTAGAAGTAGCAGTAAAAGGTCAGACAATAGAAATGGCTACTTTCTATCAAGGAGGATCAGAAACTTTTACTTGGTCTAACGATTTAACACTTTACGTGGACTATCAGGATGCATCTATAAAAGGAACAGCAGTACAGCATAGTAATCATCCTTTAAATGTAATAGGTAAAACAGCTGCTAGACAAAGAGGAACAGAACAAGAAGTTTATATAACAGCTAATACACCAGTTCATGGTACGTATTCACCATCTTGGGATGAGACTAAGGCTACTTGGCCTTTCCCACATTATTCTCAAGTTTCAGTTGTTCCAGCTGTTGGTGATATTACCTTTGATAGTATTATAGATGAGTATAGACATTTACAGATAGAAGCACAGATTCCTCAAAATTCAACACCGGTTGAAAATATATTAAATGGTGACACTGTATTATTTGATGATATTAATATTATAATGGAAGATGATGATGGATTATTACTTACTGGCCCGGCTGCAGCTGATCCTTCCTTAGACTTTACAGGAGATAGCTCATCTGATCTACCAGGAAGTGCTTCCGGTGACACTGCTGATGATTTGAAGCTTGCTTATGGTTCAAATATTTTTGTAGCATGTGATGATAGAAAATTATTTTCATCAACTGATGGAGATACCTGGACAGAGAGACTAGATTTTACTGATAGTACTTTAACTTTAGGAAATAGAAAAGTTGATTATAGCACTGATACTTTTTACTTAACCGTTACGGACAACTTATATAAATCAACTAACGGAACATCTTGGACATCAATATTCTCAGGAACAACATACACCACAAGTATAACTTCAGATGGTAATTCTACTGAAGGTAGTAGAAAAATAATGGCGGCAGGAGTTGCAGGTACAATAAGAAAATCCTCTGATGGAGGATCTACATGGTCTGGAGGATTAGCGCAGATTGGATCTCAAAATATGTACGCACTTGCTTATGGTAATCAAGGAGGTACAGAATATTGGGTAACAGGTTCATATACTAGTACACATCATTTTATTAATTATTCTTCTAACTTCGGAACTAGTTGGACTACAAGAACTAGTGACATACTAGCTGGTATACAGCCAAGAGGAATAGTATATACAGGAACTAATTGGATTATTGTAGGTCATGATAATGGAGGAACTGATGGATTCATAGCAGTTGGATCTGATATTACAGGTTCCTTTACTGATAAAACACCTGCAGGGTTAAGTAATAATCGTCTTTTCAATGTTAAGTATTATGGAGGTACTGTTTTTGCGGTAGGAGTTGATGTAATCTTAGCATCTAAAGATCATGGTGCTACTTGGACTATAATGGAAGAAGATTCTAACTTAACTGATAAGATTATGATGGATGTAGCTTGGGATGGTTCATCAAACTTTATTGCAGTAGGTGATAATCTTTTTGTAACAGCACCTACTTATAGCAATGGTGATTCAGATGCAGGAGATGAAATTTTACTTGAGGATGGTTTACCTCCATCCGATGGAGATTATACAAGTACTACTTCTTTAATGGGTAAATTAAAAGCAGAAAGCAATTTTCTCATATACGAAGACCTTATAAATAGTGGTAGTGTAGACAAACGAATAAATATATATAGCAGATTTGATGCTAAATATATTGTGGGTAATTTAACCACAGAAAATTTTAATGTACATGAGCGCGATGGTACGTATTTCCCGGAAGGACTACAGGACAGCGTAGCTCAACATGTAGTATTAGAGTAACAATAATAAAAGATTGGAGTTATCGAAATGCCAGCTTTAGTAACAAATAAATTCAGAATGTTCAATGCAAGGCAGTTTAGAGAGTCGTTCGATGAGGACGCTGGCTTTACTACTTTTGCGAACACTGCAGCGGGCGATACGTATTTAGAATCTAATATGTATCTTTTTATCGGTGGTATCCAGGCATGGGACGGTGTATCAGGCGCGGCAGCAGCTGACTCAGATACAACTCCTCCTACACCAACCGATTCCGTATCAAATACTTATTATAATCATTGGAAAGACATGATCGCAGCCAAAAAGGTTGTGACTACCGATGTAACGTTTTGTATTCCTAGATATAACTGGGCTAACAACACAGCTTATTTTGCGTATGATAATACTCAGAATGCTATGTTAGCAAACACCTTTTATGTAATGACAGATGAATACAATGTTTATAAATGTCTTGCAAATAATAACGGTGGAGGAAATAGCACAGCAAAACCAACAGGTCAATCTACCGCTATTGTAACTCCAGGTTCGGACGGATATAAGTGGAAGTATATGTATACCATTTCTGCTGCTTCTGCTTTAAAGTTCGTAACAACTAATTATATTCCAGTACAACAAGTACGTTTTCAAAACACTGTAATGGCAGCTGCTACTCAGGAAAATACATTACAAAGAGCAGTTGAAAACGCGGCTGTAGATGGTGCTATTAATATTTTTAGAAAAACAGCTAACGGATCAGTTGCTGGTGAAAGACTTTTATTTGAGACAAGTACTATTAATAATGGATTTGGAAGTGGAAGTTCACCTACTACAACATCAGTTCGTATTTTACAAACATCTAGTGCTGAAAATGATATTTTTGTAGGTTCTGATATTTTCTTTACTTCTGGAGATGCAGAAGGTCAAGGCGGAACTATTACTGCTTATAACGGCACTACAAAGATCGTTACTTTTGCTCCTGCAGTAAGTTCAGCTCCAGCAGATGGTGATGGTTATCAGATTGCCCCAAGATTACAAATCTTAGGTGATGGTAAAAATGCAAATGCGAGAGCTAACGGAACTAATAATGAAGGTTTAACCGAAGTTATTACTATAGCGGCTGGTTCAGGATATACAAATGCTATTGTAAATATCCTTGCTAATTCTTCTCATAATCAAGATGATGCAGCAGTACAAGCTGTTATTGAACCTAAAGGTGGTCACGGTTTTGATGCTGTTGAAGAATTAGGTGGTTATAATGTAATGGTAAACGTAAGGCTCGAAAATGATGAGTCAGGAGAATTTACCGTATCAAACGATTTTAGAAAAATTGGTTTGATCTCACATCCTAATGCTGCTAATACTTCTAATGGAGCAGATCTTAGTACAGCTGCTACTATGTCATTAGCTGACCAAGCGCTTAGAATTACTGTTCAGTCCTTCTCAGGTTCTGCTTATACTTCAGATACCTTAGTAACTGGAGCATTATCAGGTGCAACAGGTAGAGTTGTAGATTGGACTCCTGGAACAAGTAAATTGAGATTAACTCAAATTACTAAAGGTGCTAATAGTTCTAATGGATGGGATAGTAGCCCTGGTTCATTTCAAGCTAACGAAGCATTAACTATTTCAGGTGGTGCAACAACAGCTAACACAAGTGCCATTGAAGGACCAGACTTGAAACCATATACCGGTGATATCTTGTATGTTGAAAACAGATCGCCAATTTCAAGAGCAAGTGACCAGATTGAAGATGTAAAGTTGATCATAAACTTCTAATACTTTAGAATAAGGTTATAAGTGTCAGGCGTAAAAACGAATTTTAACATTGCACCATATTATGATGATTTTGATAAAACTAAAAACTTTCATCGGATCTTATTTAGACCTGGTTTCGCTGTTCAAGCTAGAGAGCTTACGCAGATGCAATCTATATTGCAGGACCAGGTTTCTAGATTCGGTGATCATATCTTCAAAGAAGGTAGTAAAGTTTTTGGTGGAGATGTAACTCTTAATACACAAGTTAATAGTCTCAAATTAGAATCAGCATTTGAAGATGCTAGTATTAATGTAACTTCATTTGCTGGTAAGACTATTAATGGTACAACATCTGGAGCTAAAGGTTTAGTAATATTAGCTGAACCTTTAACTGTTTCAGATCAACCTACTTTGATATTTTCAAAGTTAGGAGGTGGTGACTTTGTAGATGGTGAAACAATTGCTACATTAGAAGGAACACCTGTTCAAGCTAACACTGTAAGTTTAAGTGGAGCATCTGGTGTTCAAAATGCTCAAAATACTGCTTCTATAGCTAGTATTACTGAAGGCTGTTTTTACGTTAGTGGATTTTTTGTATTAAATAATGCCGAGACAGTATCCTTAGATAAGTATAACCATTTACCAACTAAAAGAGTTGGTTTAACCGTTACAGAAGAAATTATTGATCCTGATGATGATTCATCTATCTTAGACAACGCTCAAGGAACTTCTAACTATGCAGCTCCTGGAGGTCATAGATTTAAATTATCATTAAAGTTATCAGCATTAGATATTGTTACTACTACAATTGCTGCTGATGGAACTGAAACTACAACTTCTTCAACTATAACAGAATTTGCTGGCGAAAAATTTATTGAATTAGCCAGAATGGAAAACGGTTTCAAAACTTCTGAAACTAAAATTCCAATTTATGCCGAATTAGAAAAAACATTAGCTAGACGTACATATGATGAATCAGGTTCATATACTGTACGTCCGTTCGGTATACAATTAAAACCTCATGTAAATGGAAATAATGTATTATTTTCTGCAGGTTTAGAAGCTGGTAAAGCATACGTAAAAGGGTATGAATACGAAAGTATTGCTACTCAGTATATTGATGTAGAAAGAGGTAGAGATACAGCTAATGTGTATGACTACATCGTTGCATCAGATTATGGTAATGAATTGTATCTTAATAATGTCAAAGGTACGTTCGATATTTCCAAACATGAATTGGTAGATCTGCATTGTTGTCCTTCCGCTTCTGTTAATGCTATGGTAAATGATACAAATGCGTTGACAAAATACAATCAAACGAAAATGGGAACTGCAAGAGTTCGTTCGCTAGATTGGGAACAAGCAGATCTAACATCGTCTAATACTACACATTATCATTCAGTATATGCATCAAGACTTTATGATATTAGACTGGATCAGACCATCACCGGGCAAGTAAGTGGTGAAGGTGACAACTTAACATCTTTTAATGTTCCTGATAATATTACATCATTTAGTAATGGTGCATATAATGGAGCTACATTAACAGTTAATACAACTAATGGTTCTACAGTTACAAGTGATACAGTTACTATTGCTGAATACGTTGCTATAGGATCACAACATACCATTACTTGTAATACATCTTTATCTCAAAAAGTATTATCTAATAGTACTTTTACTATTTCTTTTAAATTTCAAGATTTAGGTTCATTAGCTATAAAGCACGCTACAATTGATCAATTAAACGAAGCTAATGCAACTCACGTAATTAAAACTACATCTGCAGATGTAGATAAGCTTTCAAGATTCAATAATGATCCTAATGGTACAGCAGTATTAGGTAAAGTGAGTAAAAATACATTACTTTATCAATTACCTTTCAGTCCATTAGAAACTATACCTGATGGTGTTTCTTATAATTACAAAACATTTCAAACAGTATCTGTTCCAATAGCAGGAACAACAACTGTATCGACAGCATCTGGATCTTTTGTTGGATCAGGATTACAAGCTGCTTCTACAGCAAAAGAATTATTTACAGTCACAGTAAAAACTATTGATGACTCAGCTAATCCTCCTATAGATGTAGTAACAGGAGATGAATTAACCGCAGGTCAAGTTTTAAATTTTGATGCTTCAACAGGAAGAACAGCAACAATTGATAGTGCTACACAAACTACTTTAAATTTAAATTCAAATAGTGGTGCATATCAAGTTGAAGTAATATCGACAATAAGAACAGCAAATGCTACTCCTAGATCAAAAACTTTAACAGTAGGTAATACTACAGTTATTGGTAGTGTATCAGATATTTCAAAAGGTCAAGTACATTTTATTAATCCTAATAAACAAGCAGGTAAAAAAGATGTATTAATGATTTCAGATGTACTAAATCTAGTTTATGTAATTGATTCAGGAGATCCTAATTTAGATGTAAGTACTACTATGGTACAAAACATTAGAGATTCTGTTTCTACTACAGCATCTGATGTTACTTCAAATTATGATTTAGATACAGGTCAAAGAGATAATTTTTATGACTGGGCATCAATTATACTTAAACCAGGATCTCCTGCACCTACAGGTAGATTGTTAGTAATAGTTGACCATTTTAGTAACCCTGCTTTGACACCACCTATACAAGATGCTTTAGCTGGTTATTTTTCTGTAGCATCTTATGCTGGTGATACTTCTGCTAATACTGGATATCATTATGGATTAGATGGAGTAAAGAGAAAAGGATTTAACTTTTCAGCTATTCCTCAATATACTAGTCCAACCACCGGTCAAGAAATTGAATTAAGAGATTGTTTAGATTTTAGACCATCTCGTTATTCAGCTAATAATGATAAGGGTGCTAATACTACAAATGATATGACATCTAATAACTCAGCTATTCCTGCTTCACAGTTAGGATCAGCTGGAGGTACACCAGATCCAGAATATACTTTTCAATTTAATGTTAACTATTATCTTGGAAGAAAAGATAAAATAGTACTTTCAAAAGATAGACAATTTAAAGTACTAAAAGGTATTCCATCATTAGAGCCTATTGCACCTCCTGATGATGACGATTCTATGACATTGTATACTTTAACTGTTCCTCCTTATACTTTTACTACCGATGATGTAAAAACAAAGTATATTGATAACAGAAGATATACAATGAGAGATATTGGTAAGCTAGAAAAGAGAATAGAAAACTTAGAATATTATACTGCTCTATCTATGCTAGAAAAAGAAGCAGCTGCTTCATCAATATCAGGTGGATCAACTCAAGATTCATTATTTAATCCTGCAGGAGACAGATTTAAAAATGGAATCTTAGTAGATGGATTTAAAGGTCATTCAATTGGTGATGTTGTTAATACGGACTATAAAGTATCAATTGATATAGAAAAAAACGAATTAAGACCTCCATATATTACGGATGATTATACATTTTATCTTACAGGTGATTCTACCAGCAATAATATTACACATCATATGGCTGGTAAAGAGATAGTAACATTACCCTATACATATGCTAATTTAATAAATCAACCTTTAGCAAGTGGATCTAAAACTATAAATCCTTTTGGCTTAGCTCAGTTTACAGGAGGTGTAAAAACATTTCCAGATTCTGATACTTGGTTTGATTTACAAACAAGACCTGAAGTTTTAGTTAACTTAGAAGGTGTTAATGATAATTGGCAGTTTGGAGCTTATAGAGCAGGTCATGGATCACAATGGGATAATTGGACTAAAAACTGGACAGGAGAACAAATTAATCCTGAGCCTGAAATTAGTGTTAGTAGCGCAGGTGATACTTCAATTGGTAAAAGAAAAGCTAAATTAATATCACAAGGTAAAACTTTAAGAGGTATTACATCTAAAAATATTCCAGATAGTATTAAAAGATCATTAGGAAATAAAGTTACAGATATCTCATTAACATTTTTTATGAGACCTCATATTCTTGCATCTCAAAGCACTAAAGATGATGGAAGAATTTATTTTGTAGCTAAAGGATTAAAACCTTCTACTAATGTAAGTGTATTCTTTGATGGTACTAATATTACTTCAAACTGTTACCCAATGCCTTTTGTTACACTGAATAATGTAGATACATCAAAGCATTTAATTACAGGAGAAACTTTATCTCAGGGTTCTAATGTTGCTCAAGTATTGCTTAATAGTAAAACTACTGCTGGTGGAACTGCAACTGCATATATTAAAGTAGTAAAAGCTGTTGATGGTAATGGAGATGATTCTAATTTAGATCAAGCTTTTGGTTCTGGATCAGCTACTATACTTTCTTCTAATAGTGGAATTAATTGTGTAATCTCTAACAAAACAGTTCCTACAAAAGGTCAAGTAGATTACATGGCAACTAATTTTGCAGGAGAGTTTGCAGGAATAATAGATGTTCCTAGAGGTCAAGTAAAGACTGGAGAAAGATTATTAAGAATAGCAGATAGAACAATTGCTACTACTCATAATGTATCTACTGCTCAAATGGCAGCTGAATGTACTTTCCATGCAAGAGGATTAGTAGATGGAAGAGAACCTAATTCAGTTTCAGTAAGACCCTCTACTTCAAGAAGAGAAGATGTACAGAACGAAAATGTTATTACAAGCCCTACTAATAGAATTGAAAGTTCATCCGCTTGGATGGATCCAATGGCTCAAACATTTATTGTTAATAAGAGTAGATTTCCAGAAGGTTGTTTTGTAAAGAGTGTTGATCTCTGGTTTAGACAAAAAGCTACTGCAAATAGTAGTACACCTCAGCCTCCGGTAACAGTTCAATTAAGACCTATTATAAACGGTTACCCTAGCTCTGGAACTATATTACCTTTTGGAGAAGCAGTATTAAGACCAGAAGAAATAAATGCACAAACTGGTGCACCTGATGCTTCTAACTCTTCACATTATACTACTTTTGAATTTCCAGCTCCAGTATATTTACCTGGAGATGAATATGCATTGGTAGTTCTTAGTAATAGTTCAGAGTATCAGCTATTCACTGCTGAGCAAGGATTAAGCCCATTAAGCGCAACATCAATTAGTCCTACTATTAGAATACCAAAACAGCCTAATGTAGAGACATTATACTTACCTACTAATGCAGGAATGCCACAGCAATCTCCTGGTGAAGCTTTAATGATGAGAGTTAATAGATGTGATTTTACTACTACGAATGCAGGTAACTTAATATTAATGTCAAACTCATCTAGTCAATCAGCAGCATCTGCTAATGTAATGATTGATGCATATAAGTTTAATACTAGTATGATGTTATTTGATAGTTCAACAGTAACTACTGCTTATAAAACTACTAATACATCGGGTAGTTATTCTACTACTAATTATGTTGCTGGTGAAAGAGATAAAAATGTGACCTTAGATGAACGTATGATTATGCAAGCTAATACAGCAAACAGTTTTAGCGCTCACGTTACAATTAGATCTACATCTAAATTAGTATCACCTATGATTGATACTACTAGATTTCATTTAACAACAATTGAAAACGATGTAGATAATGCTGTTCTATCTAACTCACAAATTTATATAGTTAATGCAGGTACAAACCATACATCTTCAGCAGTTGCAACTGTTAGTGGAGGTGGAGGAACAGGTGCAACAGTTTCATTAACTGTAGCAGCTGGAGCGATTACTGCAGCAACAGTAACTAATGGAGGTTCAGGTTATACTGGAACTCCAACATTAACTATAACAGATACTGGTCATACCGGAGATAATTTTGCTAATGTAGTGATTAGTAGTGAATTAGATGCTCAAGGTGGACCAATTAATGCTAAATATATTACAAGAAAAGTAAATCTTGAAGATGGTTTTGAAGCAGAAGATTTAAAAGTAATAGTAAATGCTTATAAGCCTGAAAGCGCTACTATAGTAGCTTATGCAAAAGTTTTAAGTCCAGATGATTCAGCATCATTCGATGATAGAGACTATATATTATTAGAGCAGGAAACTCCTGCTTCTTCTCATTCGCTTAATGAAGACGATTACAGAGAATATATATTTAAATCTTCTGGCGATTCAATTGATTATACAGATGATAATGGAACTAATTATAAGAAGTTTAAAACATTTGCTGTTAAATTAGCGTTGTTATCAACTTCAACTACAAATGTTCCTAAAGTGTCAGATTTAAGAGCAATAGCTTTAGATGAGTAAAATACAAACTGAAGATCCTAGATTTGTTAGAGATATGCATTCAAAAGCTTTATTAGCTACGGATAGAAATGCTCTAAATAAACATAGGATGCAAAGACAGCAAGCACAAAATTATCTCAAAGAAAGAGAAAGTACAAGTGCTGAAATCGAACAGTTAAAAAATACTGTGACTAGAATAGAACAATTATTAATGAAAGTTTTAGAAAAGGATAAAGATGGCAGCTAATGTAGCGTTATCAGATACGTTTGATTTATGGAGAACGCGTACCAATCAGTTGTTGATGTATACGCAATCGGGTGGTGGAAAAGACGCATTACATATTTCTAATACTACCAATAGTACTACTAATACAACAGGTGCCATAACATCTAATGGTGGTATTGGAATTAAAGCTTCAGCTGTTATTGGTGGAAGTGTTTTAGTACACACTGATGTTACTGCACACGGAAATGTAGTTTTTAATGCAAATTCTACTATTGGTTCAGATGGTAATGACGTCCTAGCTATAAATTCAAGAATTAATACTGATACTATTCCTTATACTGATGGTGATAGAAACTTTGGTAATTCTACTTACAGATGGGGAACAGTTCATGTAAGTGGAATTGTTGGAGCTAACTCAATAACATCGCTTACAATTCCACAAGGTACTACAGCTCAAAGAGCAGGTGGAACAGGATCTATTAGATGGAATACTACTCTAAGTAGATTTGAGGGTAATACAGGTTCATTATTTGAATCATTAGCAATTCCTCAAGACCAAGATGCGGATACCAAAATAACAGTTGAAAATTCCTCAGATGAGGATATAATAAGATTCTTTACTGGGAACTCTGAGAGCTCGTCAACAGAAAGAATGAATCTCGGACAATCCGGAAACCTTGCAATTGGAACAGGATCAACAGTTGGTGATGCTATGCTTCAAGTTGCAGGAACGGTTAATGTATCCGGAACAGTAAATCATACCAACAGAACAAATTTAAGAGGTAATACTTTTATTTCTGGTGGTGCATGGATGAACGTTGCGGTTTCCAGTTTTGCTAATTTTGAAACAGAGTCTATTACATTAGATGCTAACTCAGTTATTATTACAGGTAATCTTGTCGTACAAGGAACCAGAACTTATAATGATACAACCATTATGGTTTCTGAAGATAAGACAATGGTATTTGGATTGGCAAGTAACATTTTTAGTGAATCAGATGCAAGTTCAGGTACAATTACTTCACAAAGAAATAATGCAACCGTAACTCACGGATTAACAACATCTGATAAAATTTTTATTACTAATGCAGGAACTTCAGGACTAACAGCAGAAGCAATATATGATGTCGCTACAGTACCAAGTACGTCTACTTTTACTATTGATGGATATTCTGGATCAGGTACGTTTGATTTCGCTAAAGCTCATACTGATGCTACAGCGAGTGGTGGCGGTATTATTATACCTGGAACCACAGTTCATAGTATTCTATGGAATAGTACTGTTAGTAAATGGGTTGCCACAGATGGTTTTAAAACAACTAGTGCTCATTTTACAAGCACCATTGATATGGATGGAGATCTAGATATTGATGCAAACATAGTTGCTGATGGAACTATTACTCATGCAGGTGCTTTTAAAACAACAGCAGGAGGTACAGCAGCAGCTAATTATATTGCAAAGAGTACAGATTCAGCTGGTACCACAAATTGGGTAGCTTTTGGAATATATGATTCATCCGGTACAAGGCTTGGACCATAATACAAAGTCGATGATAACAAATGACAACACCTTTAAAGGTTTACAACTCTGGATCGGCATTACAAGAAATGACCGATGCAGAAATAGACAGTTTTATAGTCCCTTTAGTATTAAAGGAGTTTGCTGCTAACAACGCGTTTAATGTTAGAGGGAACGTAACTGCCTACGCTAACAACTCCGGAAATGTTGGCGGACTTATTAATAGATTAAGAGATGATGACGTAGGTGATCACCCTATTACTGCCAGTAATTTTACCACTACTAACTATTCTATAAATCAAGAAAAATCTAATTCAGCAGGATTATCTGATGTAGTTTATCCTACAAAATGGATTACTTCAGGCGGTAAACTACAACAAATGTCTACAGCTGATCTTCAAGCTAAAATTTTAGTTAGAGTTGCAAATAACTGGAAAACTAATCTCTATCCAGTAGGAGGCTATTTCTTTGGAACAGCTGCACCTGATGGTGATACCTGGACTCAATGTGGTGATACATTAACAGAATCATATAGACAATCCGGAGCAGATAGTTCTACTGATTATAAATTATGGAGAAAAACAGGACCTACTTCTACTTCTGGTTCCAGGCCGGTTTACAATAGAACAGGTAATGATGGCGTTCAGGAGATGTCTGATGGTGATATTCAATCATTAGCTGCAGAATGGAGAAATTATCTATTTAATGTAGAAACTATTGGTGATTATCAGATGCAAACAGGATCATCAGCTCCTGGAACTGGTACTTGGGTTCAAGTTGGTACATATGTAGATTATTTAACTGATACAGGTAATGTAATATACTCTCAGGGCTTTGAGGGTATTTACTCAATGTATTATGAAGGAATATATTCAGGACAATATACAGGATTATTTTCTGGACAATTTACTGGTACATATACTAATCAATATGCAGGAAGTTATTCAGGTCAATGGACTGGATTATATTCAAGAGGTTTTGAAGGATTTTATTCACAGGGTTACTCAGGTGGATATCAAGGAGGTTATCAGGGCGGTTTTAGAGGAGCATATCAATTAACTTATGGGTCAGGTGGTGAAAGTCCTAATCCTAGAGGAAGTTCTCAAGGACCAATCTATTCAGGAGACTTCTCAGGAGTATTCTCCGGTATCTATTCCGGTCAATATTCAAATCAGTTTACTGGTATTTACTCTAATCAATATGAAGGAATATATTCTGGTCAATATGTGGGTATATATAGTAGAGGTTATGAGGGAATATATTCAGGGGGTTTTGAAGGTTTCTACAGTTTCTTTTATGTTGGAATATATAGCAATCAGTATGCAGGTATTTACAGTAACCAATATACAGGTTTAACAGTGTTAGCTTCATTAAGCTCTCAAACATACACATTCTGGAAGAGAATTGCTTAATGGCTACTAATGGCAAGTTATTACGAATCTATCCTCTAGGTGCTAATACTGAATTATCTATAGCAGGCACTACTCTTTATAAAGGTTCAGTAAAACCGACAGCTTCATACACGGCTACATCTGGACAGATAGATACTATAACTACTTACCCTGCTGGCGGTACTTATGATGATACTATTTCAGCTGGTGATTATATAGTTATAAGATATCAACAATATGGATTATTAAGCGTTGGACAATGGATTAAAGTTGATACAGTTACAAATACTGGCGCTTCTACAATTTTAAGGTTTGCTGCAGATGGAGCAAAAGATCCTACAGGTGCTACAGTTAACTTCTGGAATTATCTTAATTCATCAGGCTCATCTTATGCTGGCGTAACTAGCGTAGGTGTTGTATTTGAAAAAGTACAAAGCTGGGGAGTTAGAGAAATGACTAATGATCAGGTTGATGATTCTTTAGTTCCCAGTATTATGAACAGATGGGGAAGTTATACTAAAGGAACTGCTGATAACGATAATTGGAGAGGTATGGTAAGACCTCTCGCAGGAGTTTCAAATACAGCAGGATATAATTTAGTTGGAACTATTAATGATAGATTTAGAACATCTGATGCTGTAGGAGCTCATCCAGTATCTAATACAGTAACAACAACTCAATATTCATTAGAACAACAAGCAGGTTCTAAACCTTATAATGGTAGTACTAATCCAGCCCATGCTGATGATTTAGATAGTATTACTCATTTCTTTGGAGTTGAC
>CEPT01074611.1_pt1 | contig 14778 bp, 20 predicted proteins | sample 356221 | NCBI WGS metagenome assembly CEPT01 (sample SAMEA2620081, study PRJEB7988) | marine metagenome | isolation source: saline water (ENVO:00002010), including | reverse complement strand
TGGTTGAGACGTTCAATAATTCCAAAATATGCCCATGTAGCAACGGCTGCTGCTACAATCATGCTTATAATATTCCTAAGAGGAAGTGCTACCTCAGTGTTTTCATTTAATTTCGAAGCCATAATAATATTTATCCCTCTATTACTCTTTTTTACCGCCTGTCAATATTTTGTCACCTATAATAATTTGACACTATCAACTGTCAATATTTTGACACTTAATTATCTACCTTGGCGCTACCTCTCCATTGATAACAACTCCAGTATCGAGCTTTGTACTTTGGTCCAGGATTATCACAGTTATGTCTGGCACGGAAGGAAGCTCTACGCTTGGGGTCGTCTCGTTTGATTTCCATGTTTGGGTCACCAAAACGTACAACAACAACTTTGCCGTTAGGACCCATAGTATAAACTTTAAACTTTTTATTAGGATTTTCGCTCGTACGGATTGGGTCATTGAGCTTTACCTTTTTACCTTGATACTCGGCTTCGGTAATCTCAAGATCCTCGTAAAGATTACAGCTTTCGCACTGCTCATCAATCTCTACGTATCTGTTAAATTTTTTCATATTATCCACCGAACTCGTGTCCTGCAACACGCCTCATTTGTTTGTTAAATTCTGCCTGTGATGGCTTTTCTCTATACAACTTAATCGAGATCTCAGGTCTTTCCTTACCTTTGATTCTCCACTTATAACCTTTTTCTTTATGCTCAGGCTTAGTAGTCTTTACAACCCTGCGCTTGTAGCCTGCTTCCCATGACTCTGGTTTCTTGCCTGGGCCTTCAGAGATAAAGGATTTAAACTTAATCATCACACTTCTCTTTGCTTGCTGTTAAACCTGCATCATGATCGTGAATCCAGACAAAGCTCCATGAACCATCATCTTGACATTTTCTACCAAATGAAATATCTGGATTGTCAAGAGGTGGAATTGCTGTGCAACCTACCAAAGAGATTGCAAACATTGCTACAAAAAATACTGCCCAATTATACATTACTTCGCCTTTGCTGCAATTTGCATTGCTTTCATTAGGGTACCCATATCCTTTTTAAGGACCTGAATATACCTACCTCTTTCACCATAGTTGATTTGAAAACCAACACCGCCTTTTAAAGCAGTTCTAGTAATTTGAATTCCGCCCTTGTCATAAACGTCGGTAGCTTCGTCAACTTGAGCTTCCTCGTTCTGTGCTCTCATTGGACGTACCTTTTTACCTTTTTTGAATTTACCTGAATCGCTTTTACTCAGCATTCCAAAGGTATCTTTACCTAGGTCGTCTTTTCCATGATAGCCGGCAGCTTTACCCGGAGGAAGCTTTGTAACTTTGCCTCCACGCTTTTTAAAGTCTGCGATTGCTTTAGCGTGTGCTCTTTTTTCCGCCGGTGACATACCTTCGCTTTGTCCCGGTGTCATATCTTTTGTGTGTTTAGTATACTCGTCTGTGCCGAGTTCATATACCTCTTTGAATGATTTCATTATTTGCCCCTTACTTTTGCTGCAAGGTCTTTATCTGCTTTACCCCATGTGCCAGATGACTTAGTGACAAATGAGTTGACTCTTGCAAGACCCCATTGTTGTGGTGTAGTACCAGGGCGATGGCCAGTTCTCCAAGCAGCGACGCCACGGTTGTAAACTTGTCTCAGTACGCCAAGAGGCATGCCTGATTTGTCTGCCTTTTTCTTGAGAGCAGCATCAGCTTTGCCCTCTTCCATGTGTTGTTTAAATGAGCGCATGTCTTCTCCGTACATTTGTTTAAATTTCTTTGTATGTTTAGACGGCTTAGTCTTAGCACCCTTATCACCGGGAGCTGGCTTATATGCAGCAGGATTATCGTCATCCATTTCTGCACCTTTCTTGAAATGTCTGTCTCTCGCTTGCTTTGTAGACTTTGACATTTCTCTGCCTTTAGCATCTTTACCGTGATAAGCTTTTGGCTGTGTACCTTCACGATCTTTAATATCTGGATCCTGAGGACTTGTTGTTTTTTCTTCGAGAGGCTCGATCTGGTCAAGCCACATTCTAAATTTGCCGTTCATAGTTTCCACCAATACGTAGTTTGTTCCGAGTTGGATGATAGTTCCAATCTCATTAGATTCTTTTACGACGATAAGATCGCCTGATTCGTATAGATTACCTTGGACGTATTCTTCACGAGTGTCAGAAACTTTTTCCAATTGAATGTGTTGACGATATTCGTATGACTCTTTAAGATTCATGCCTTTACGCACATCATTAAAAAGCTTTTGGCCTTCTCTAAATCCTTTAGGCAATCCTTTTGAAAATGTTTGAAAGTCATTGTTTTCAGCAGCTTTACGCATTTTAGATGCACTCATACCGGTTGCACCTTCAGCATCAGGATCCCTTACGCCAGCTGAAACAATATTAATTGATTCAAAATTATAAAAGCCGTGTCGGCCTTTTTCTTTATTATACCTGTTGATCAGTGCTTCGTACTCGGCAACTCTATCTGATCCTGCTACAACATTAATGCTTGTATAACCTTCTTTGTATAATGCACTACAAAGATCCATAATAGTACGGACCTTCGTATTAATCACAATACCGCGTGCGTGTTTTGGAAACATCTTACGCATATATTTGATTTTGTCTTTATAGGGAAGAGGATTCTTTTTAGGATCGTTGGATTGAGTTGCATAGATACGATATGCAGATCCTTTGGCAACTTTGGCTACTGCAGTCATAAGTTTTTCATGACCAATAGTTGGAGGGTTAAAACGACCCCAAGCGATCGTAATCGCTTTTGTATCTTCAGTTACATATTGTGAAAAACTTTTAACTAGCATTCCCTTGTCCACCTTTGGGCTTCAACTTTTCTCGATCCCGCTTGCGAACTTGTGGAAGTAGTTTTTTAGCCAGCCTTTCGATTGCACCAGACTTACGCTGGAGAATCTTTTCGTATGACTGACGTGCAGAATATGACAAGTCTGTCTTGTCCTTGTTTTTCAGAAGTTTCTTAAGGAAGATATTTCGAGCTTGTTTTTTAGATCGATTCTTCAATACTTCCGGTGAAGCGATCTTTTTCATAGCTCGCTTTCTACCAAGGGCAATCTTTGCCTTATTCCGACGAAGAGTTTGTTTCAGCTTTACACGTTGCTGAATGGTCATCGCTTCATCCATGTGTTCTTTAAAACTTAACATCTCTTCTTTCCGCAGTTTCCATTAGGATCGGGACGGAGTGTCCCAGCCTTTTATAACGTCTGGGCTGAAGTTGTTTGTAGAAAACTCCAACCTATCAACTAATTTAACAGCACCTCCACCAATTTTATCGATTGCAACATAACCTTCAACTCCGGTTACTTCGAATCCATTTTTCTTTTTGATAAAGGTGTTCATATTAGATAATCTATTTAGTTTATTTATAATCGTAAGTTTCCCATCGACGATTGCATTTTGCAAATCGAAGATAAGTTTTAGATTAGTTTTATTACGAGGCGAGAAAAACTTAAGCAAAGCATCTCTCGACTCTTCTTGTTTCTTTTTACCAGCAGGAGTTGATCTTTTGTCAATCTCTTTTTGGTATTTGTCTTGAATAAATTTAATCAGGTTGTCTACGTGTTTACGGGTATTGGTAACCTTTTGTCCTGCTCTTACGTACTTGTTGTTGTGGGTTTCAATGATTTTAGCAAATTCTTGATTCCTCTCAATTTCCTTAAGAGTAGTAGAAGCAATCTTTTTAAATATCTTCCCGGCGTTCGACAACGCTTTAGTGACTTCCTTCGTGTCGGCCGCGGTAAAGGTTCCAGTTCCAGACACGTCACGAAGATTTGCATCATCTGCCCAGAGTCCTTTCTTATTTTTGAGTTTATCAACATTTACATCATATGATGCTTTCATCGATTCAAAAGAATCGCCGTTATATGCTGTATGAAAAACAATGCCGATGTTCGAAGATGTAATCTTTTTAGCTAAATCCGAATCAGCTGGTACAGCATACACAATCGTGTTTGGATGAAACGTAACATATTTCTGTCCGTCAATCTTTTCTTTCTTAAGATCTTTCTTTGTGAACATGATGTCACCTTGAATGACATTCTTAATTCCTGCATCTTTCAATGCGTCAAATGCTGCTTTCAACTTGTCAGTCAAGTCACCGCTTGTATCTGCTTCAATGTCGGCATAGTTCTTATATACCTTTGGTTCTTTATTGAAGATACCTTTCTTAGCTACAAAGAACTTCCCGTCGCGCGGGTCCGTGCCCGCGAACACGGCGGGCGCGCCGTCCCACTTTACAGTAACATTTGTTTCTTTTTTAGCAGATCCAGCCAACATATCTCGTAAAGCTCTTAGCCCAAGGATAGCATCTCTTGCTCCTTTGACTCCACCATAAATCACACGATCTTCAATATGAGTCATGTGAGTATTTTTATCTTCCTTGAGATATTGGTTGAAACCCTTAAGCATCTTTATTCCTTTACAACGATGTGTATACATGCATCTTCAGAAGTTGAAGCTGCGTAGTTGACAAGAGCATTAATGAAAGCATCTGCTTTCTTACCTTTGTTAGTTACAATATAATATGTAAGCATGACTGCTGCTAATTTAGAAGCAACCCAAATCTTATCTTTCTTTGCCAGCTCAGCTTCAAAGTTTGCTCCAACAGATCTATCAACTTTGACTGACATTGCTTTGAAGTTCTTAATAGCTGTCTTATCACCTTTCGTGATTTTGATTGCTTGGCTTTTAATAAAAGGATGTAGAGGAATTGTTTCGCTCATATACCTCTTTGCAAATTCAACGCATACACCCCAGCCAGCTCCGCCTGCGCGCGCAGTTTTACCTGAAATTTCAACCTTTGAAGTGGCCATAGCTGCATTTGCTTTAATTACCATTTCACCGTGGCTATACTTAATAGTTCCAGTTTTACTTGACCAGAAGTTACCACGACCAGATTGCAACAATGCTTTACTAAATCTGTATGTTGGAGTGTCAGCTCTGTTAGGAGTCTGAACTACAATCTTTGCTTTCTTTTTAACAATCTTAAGAGAGATCGGAATAAGCAGGCGCTTTTCGAACAGATTAAAGATGGAGTTGTTCAGTGCTGCAACTGACGTAACATCCAGATCTCTCTTAAGATTTACCTTTGGGTCAATAGCCCAAATATCACCGGGGTTCCACTTATCATCAGATAAAGGCGACAACCCGCTGTTTTTAAATGCTGTCTTCTTGGCAAGATAAATGTATCGCATTTCTGCAGAATCGCGATGGAACGTCATCTTGCTATTAACGTATCCTTGTTTAATCAAAGCCTGCGCTGAAAGGTAAGCTGATACTCCCCATGATGGGTCAAGCTTATCAAGCGCGGTTTCTAAATCTGTTTTACCCGTATCAACTTTACTCTTTGTAGCTTCAAGTACTTCGGGTGTAAAAAATTCAATAGGTTTGTTTTTATTCTTAAGCATAGCCGCAAGGTAGAAACATTGCTGTGACTCTGCGTATGCTGTGTTTTCTGTTCCTCCGCCGGCACCTTTACCGCCGCCAAACACTGGAGCCTTTGCAATCTTTGAGCTTGAGATTGTGTCTCCATTCATTTTATAAAGTGTGAATGCTTTGCCTGGGTTGTCTTCAAAATCTTTAATTGAACCAAAATTACGTTCATCGTTTGCCAGCTTTATGCTGTCTCCATCAACGGTTACAATATCAGCCTTTTGCTGAATAAGTCTTTTGAGGATATCAGTGCGAGCTTCACGTGTCTGTGAGTTGGGCTTATCCCACTCAGCAGGTGACAATGGTCTCATGCCTTCCTCCAGATATGTTTTAAACGCTTCCATGACTATATTTATACTTTTCAAACATTGATTCTTGAAGCTCATATGCTTCAATTTCAGTAGGTCTTTCAAGATATGGCAAGTCAAAATCTGTAGGAACATTCCTTTCGTACTGTCGTACATGAACCATTTCATGAAAAACGGCTGTAATGAGATCTTCATCATTCATAGTTCTTTTGAGTTCGACCTCATGCTCTCCTCTATCGATAAAGCAGTGGTAGCCATCAGCTTCCAAACGCCACTTCAAAAAGAACTGGACATCCAAGTTCTTCTTGCGTGGCATAAGTTCTTTCATAGCAAAGAAGAATGCTTCTTTAACCATACGCTTTTGTTTAGGGCTACCACCCTCTACCCAACAGAAAACCATTACCAAGGATTCCTGCGATAAATGTAAGCGTCAACACGAGTAGCGTCTGACAACCTAATAGAACCAGCATTAGGTCCGTAGGTTCCACCACGCTTGTACTTCCAAGCGTTTGGATTATTTTTGCCAAGACGACCTTGACACTTAACATAGAACTGATAATCTTTATTTGCGATTTTCAGATCTTTATTCATATTCGAAACCATTTTACGAACATTATCAAGCTGATGCATATCAGACGGATCATCATAGTAGAAAGTTCCGATAAACGAAGTGCCATATTTAGCAGCACGATTATAAGGTACACATAACGGCATATTAGTCCTCCATTCTGTTAAGTGCTGGGATTGACCAAAACATTAGGATCAAACCCGGGATTGCGATTGCTGGAATCATCCAGAGCGGTTGGTCATCATTTACACCTGATGACAGGATTACAAGAAAAAAGCCAAGACAAAATCTAATCATTATATCCTCCAATTGTCAAGTCACTGCCAATAGACCAGTGATCATTATCTAAATCAACTACGACTCGATCAAGAAGATCAAGCCAAACGGCATTCATCTTAATGCCATACTTATCACCGGGCTTTTCGCAAAGCTCGATTTTCCTCACCTTGGCAGTACCATGTTTGCTGCCAACGGTTTGGCCAACTCTAAGTTGTTTTACCGGTGAGACTACAGACATGCTGCAGCCTCCTCAGGTGTAGCGAAATATCCGCTATACCTGTCGTATGGGACAATCATGCCACCACACTCGGGGTCTTTACAGACCGCACCGACATACCAGCCAGCGGCTGATGCCATAACGATAGGGTCAGAGACAGGCATCTCTGTACCGTATACGTTAACGGTAGTAAAGTTGATGTCTTCGATTTTCTTTTGAATTTTCATTATTTTCTCCATCTTTTTTCATTTTGTAGATATATTCTACCACAGAAACGCGCAAAAGTAAACAAAAAAATGCATTTTGTTTACCTTTAAAATCAACTACTTACGTTTTTTTTTATTTTTTTAGTATTTGAACCCTGAAAAGTCCTTACTTTCGCGCTCACCCATGGCTGTTTTATCAAACACAGGAGTGTCTTCGGTCAGTGTTTGAGCGGATTCTTCTACATCATATAGCTTCATTCTTGCCCTGTCAACACCAATAACAAACCTTCGATTTTGAGTTGGATCATTATAACGATTTTTCAATTGTTTTACCATAATTTGACCAAGCTTTTCAAGTTCTTCGGTAGATACCAAAGCAAACATCAAATCGGCTGTGGCCGGCAAACCGAATGATTCTGAAGTATCTTCCAATCCAACATCTGAGTTTGAGTAACCAGATCTTGTAGTTTGAGTAGCTGTAACAATAGGAAGATTAAACTCCACCGCCAGACCGCGTAGTTCCTCGGCGATTGCCTTTACATATGAATATGTATTGATTGAACCACCAAGACCTTTCATTCTTGAACTAGCACAGATATTAAGATAATCAATAAAAATAATGTCAGGTTCAAAATTACGTTTTAACTTGAGTTCATTGAGCAATGCGCGGAAGTGACCTGAGTGAGCAGCACCTGTAGGATATTCCTTAATGATAAGTTTGCCAATATTCTTTTGTGCAATCTTAGCAATCTTATCTTCAAACATTGCCTTGGATAATGATTCAAGTTGATCAATCGGGATATTCATAAGGTTAGCATCGATACGTTCTGCAATACGTTCCTCTGCCATTTCCATAGTAATATACAAGACATTCTTACCAAGTGACAAAACGGATGCTGCTTGGTGACACATGAACAGTGACTTACCTACGCCGGTACCAGCAAGCACAACATTCAAAGTTTTGTTTGGAAGACCGTCCTTTGTGATTTTGTTGAAGTATTCGAGATCGAATGGAATACGATCTTCAATTGTATGATAAAACTCATAACGATCTTCTGAGTTGTCAATATAATCATGACCTACGTTTGTATCAAAACAAACACCAAGTGCATCAGATAGCAAAGATGGCAAAGCATCCTTTTGCATAGTCTTATGCTTGCCATCAATAATGCTGATTGATTCCATGATCGCAAGATAAATGCTACGATCTTGACACCACTTTTCAGTTTCATCAATAAGCCAATCTTTATTGACTTCTGTCTTTGTAAATACTTGACTCATGACTTCGGATACACCCGGTCCGTCATGAATATTTGCATTTGACAATTCGATAGTAAGTGCTTCCTGTGTAGGAAGTTTGTTGTACCTATTAACAAAGTCGACTACAGAGTCAAATACAACCCTGTGGTTATTTTCAAAGTATTCTTTCTTGAGGAAAGGGATTACTGTGCGGGTATAGTCTTCGTCATTAATTAGGCTTCTCAGAATTGTTGTTTGAATGTTCGCTTCCATCGCCTACCTTATAATTACCTGTTTCAAAAGCATCTGCAATAATATGTTGCAAGATGTCACCAATATGATTACCGAAGTCTTGATTATTATCAAGGTTCTCTCCGGTTGGATTTTCAATAACTGCATATTTAAAGTCAAGTGAAGCGAGGCCTTCATTATCTTTGACCTTCGCTTGCACCTTTCCATATGCGTATGCTACATCTGTGTATTTGCCGGTTTTAATCCTGACAACCCAGTTATCAGGATAGTCGGCATTTTCCATGAATGTGTAGTCATCATTCGTTATCATCTTCTTCCTCCAGTTCTGGAGCTGTAGTACCAATTTGATAACTTGACTTGATATATTCTTTGAAGTCCGTTTGTTCGAAGATTGGCTTCCAGAACTCTTCAGTAAGAGTTTCTTTTTCTCTTACTTTTCCGGCTGATTCCATTAGTTCGCCAGTTTCACGATCCACTCGACAATACCAACCAGCGCTTGGTTTGGCAACATAGTTGCCAGCCATAGCAACATCAAGCAAGCCTGACCAGCGTTGAATGCCACCTTCCCAAGAAACGGAGATAGGGATTTTTGATTTTTCACGTACAAACCTCGATTTCTCTACATTAATAACAAAATGATAACCTTTAATCTCTTGGCCTTGTTTGTCTTGTTGACGACCAATGATCCAAATATTATCTGCACTGTAGTAAATACCGGTGCCACCTGAGACAATTGCCTTAGGGAACAAACCGATTTCTTGATATGTATGATTGACTGCAAGCAATGGGATGTTCTTCATAGTTAGATATGGTGTAACCATACGGAACAAACCTTTAAGTGCTTTTGCTCGTGACATATCAGCAACAGACTTTTCATTAAGTGCATCTTCCAATTCTTTCTTCGATGCAAGGTTGCCGATTGAGTCAATCACGATAATAACCTTGTCATTACGATCGATTTCTTCGAGCTGTGAGACAAGATCAAACTTAAGTTTTTCAACATCGGTAATAGGAGTATGTAGAACTCTATTTACATCGATGCCAAAAGTTTCAAAGTAAGCTTGAGGTGAACCAAACTCACTATCATAGAAAAGCAAGATTGCGTCATCATGCTTTTTCAAATATGCACTTGCCATCTTCAATGCGAATGATGTTTTGAAGTGCTTTGAAGGACCGGCCAAGACTGTAAGTCCTGATGTAAGCCCGCCTTCGGTATCACCGGAAAGTGCTACGTTAATCATAGGCACGTCGGTGGTTACATAATCTTTATCACGGAAGAACTGTGAGTCACTGAGCACTGCGGTCTCTTTGACTTTTGAGTTCTTCTTTAGTTTATCCATTATTGACATTCATATCTCCTGATAATATAGTAGTATTATACCATAAATTGATCGAGTTGTACACTACTTCTTTCAACTTCTTTTGTTTGAGTCTTATTATCTTGCACCATAAAAGGTGTTTCAATAAGCTGGTTGTCAAGCCTACCCGTTACAAACCTATGTACATGGTCTGCCATGTCTTGTGCAGTTGTAACTGGTACGTTTTGACAAATGTGATTGATGTTTTTCTTTCCGCCTTGTAAGATAAAATCTTCAGGCAGTCCCATAATAGACAAGCATTCACGGATAGTAAGGAATCTGTCTTCATCAGGATGTGTAAGCATCGTTGGAAAGGCACCAACAAAAGCACCAATATAATCCTTCGGAACAATAACACCTCTACGCATAATGTTTCCTCCGGCTTTTAGCTTTTCATACATTGTCATGCATCGAGTTGCTTGTTTGTCAAAGCCATTCGCAAGCATCCATTGTGATACTTTGTCATACGTAACACCGCTATCTTCAATGTAGTGCTTTACATCTGCGCTTTTTGTAATTTTGTCTTGAAAGTTCGTGTGGGATATCCCGCCCTCGATGACTTCAAGAACGTAACGATAATACGGGTCTTTTGACGGAACATTATCGTTTGTAAGGATTGACATTGGATCGCTTGGATCACGTTTCACGGAACGAATCGTATCCTCAATCGTTTTATGCTCCCTTTTTATATATTCAAAAACGGGTACCTTTTCGCCTTTCCAGAAAAAATAAAATGCACGATCTCTTACTTGGGAAAGTCCATGAAGGATGCTTTTTGTTTTAACCATGCTAAAGCTATATCCGTTTTCTCTTGCGATTTCTCGAAGATCATTGACAACTGGTTCTCCCATTTTGCTAGCGAGTCGTGGTGCATTTTCTCCCCAAAAGACCTTGGGCCGTAAAGTACCGAGTACATGACGAGCACTGGTGCGCATCCAATCATTAGCAGCAGCATTAGAGTTACTTGTAGTGCTAAGGCTGCTAAGGCCAGCACAAGGGCAAACAGTGTTAATAACATCAACAGACTCAACCTGAGGTATTGAATCCCCTTGAATAAGATGATAGGGGACTTCGTTTTTATAGTATTCAACCAAGTGTTTATCATTTGCTTCAAATCCTTCATACGATAATATGTATTCAGGTTTAGTCCCGAATACATTTTGCATTGCGATTGTTTCTCCTCCAATCAAAGGTACGATACTTGCATAACTAGCCATATTTTACGTTTTGCTCCAATTCTCTTTCGTCTTTATCGTATTCACTACGATACTTATTATTTTCTTCAATTACTTTATCAAGAATAGAAAACGTTTTTGCAAACGTGTTAAAAGCCGAAGTATCTTTCGGGAAGCATGCTCCGCCGAAGCCTCTTTTATTGTCAAACCCAGGTACACGCGTGTGTGATTGACTAATACGGCTATCAGATCCAATAGCATTGATAACTCTACCAAAGTTGCCTCCACCGGCTTTTACGATATCGAGATATTGGTTAAACCAAAGAACCTTTGTTGCAAGGAAACAGTTGATTCCATATTTTACAAAGCTAGCATCAACAGCACTCATGTGATGAACTTCACATGGCCTACATAAGCTATGCTCTTCATAGATGCTTTCAAGTTCTCGTGTTGCGTCAGGATGACCACCAAAGACATGCATAATCGGATTAATAAAATCTTCATTAGCTTGTCTTTCAGTAAGAAACTCAGGATTGTAAACGATCCTGTGACCCATAACTTTATCTTCTGTGATTTTCTTCACAATGTCAGGTGTTACAGTTGACTTAAGTACAATCATTCCAGACGAAGAATTTTTAAGTTTCTTCATTACGTCATGTAAAATGGTAGCATCAATAGAACCGTCATCTGCCATAGGAGTTGGAACGCAAACAAAGGTGACGTCATGACTCCATTCAATATCATCGATAGTAACACCTTCTTTTGGGTCTACAATCGTTTTTTCTACAGAATGATCGTTAAATCCATAGGCTACAGCTTTACCTACAAAGCCATAGCCTACAATAGCCATTTTCAATTTTTTCATCAATTGACTCCATAATAATTTTTGTACCAATTACAGAACTCATGTACTCCAGCTGCAATAGGTGTTGTTGGGTTATACCCGTAAGCTTTCAACTTAGTCGTATCTGACCAAGTTTCCGGCACATCGGCTGGGTGTTTTGGTTGTAAGTTACGTTCAGTCTTTCGACCAAACTCGTTTTCAATACAATCTACAAAGTCAAGTAATTGTACTTGCTCACCATATCCAATGTTAAAGATTTCATGGCCAGGAATGTCCTTTTCGAGAACAATCTGAATGCCTTGAACGATATCATCAACATATGTAAAGTCACGTTTCATGTCACCATAGTTATAAAGTGTCATTTCAGTACCATTAGAAATAGCATCAGCAAAAAGGAACAAAGCCATATCTGGTCGACCGTAAGGACCATATACAGTAAAGAAACGTAAGCCAATAGTATTGTCTAGAGTACTATGCATAAACTGACATTCGTTAGCACGCTTTGACCAGCCATACGGATTGTTTTGATGACCTGGGCGATCATGTTCATTCCATGGAAGTGGTTGGCCATGCATAACACACGAGCTCGATGCATATACAACTTTCGATGTACCGGCTTTTTGAGTAGCTTCAATAAGACGCTGCGTACCAGTAATGTTAGTATCGATATACATTTGCGGAAACTCAAGTGAATGTCTTGGGTTTGCATATGCTGCAAGGTGAAGTACTGCGTCAACTCCTTCTAGGTTTTTATCCCAGTCATAGTCAACTAGGTCGCCTTCTTCTACGACGACGCCTGTAGATTGAGCCAAAATAGTAGCTCTATCTTCTTTGAGTTGTGGATCATAGTAGGGATTGAAGTTATCCATACCCACTACTTCATGTCCAGATCTGTGCAACTTAAGTGCACTATGAAAGCCGATCATGCCGGCCATTCCAGTAATTAAAATTTTCATGCGAAAAACTCCTCGAGTCCTTGTGGTTGGGTTTCATTAGAGGTCGCTAACTCAATGATTTCTTTCACAACCATCTCACCATCTGAGTGTTGCTTCCAAAATTCAAAGGCCATTTCTCTCCAATCATCTCTCATCGATGGATCATTCTTTAGTTTGACCATCAGGTCTCGGCACTCTTCAAAGTTAGTATAATCAAGACCAATAGTGCCGGTATTGGTACAATGACTAACAGGTTTGTCCTGAACTTTATGAATCACATTATCACAAAAATGCTTATGGAAGATTGGAACTGCGCCAGATGCTACGATCTCGGCATGACAGTTTTCAATATTGTTACCATAAGTTTCTGCTTTCAAGTGATAAAGATCAGAACCAAATGCAGATAGCGAGAGTCTATTCATGCAATCTACATTTATATATTGAGGATAAAGATATGAACCTTTTCCTACAGTTTCAGTGCCATACATTTCAGGTTTGAATTTACCAAACTCGCCATGCTTTTTTTCAGGCCTAAAATAGTTTTCTACAATCCTACGATCCTTAGGTTCCTTTTCTTTGTTATCACGATAGAGAACAAGAGGATACTGAATCGAGGCTTCAAGGCCTTCAAGGACTGTAATGAATTCAGATTCCATAAGAGCATCTTGATGGAAATCAATCATGAGAGCAGGACCTTTCCACATGGCAGTACGACCAATCCAACGTACCATGCTTCTTTGCTGTGCATGAATAGGTTTCCAGTATTTTGCTCTATGACCATCGTAGTCAAAACCAAGTCCCATCTTTTTAAGTGGAACCATGATTTTGTTTTTACGCATAAACTTACAGAAATCGTTTTCCATACTATGCGTCATAATCACATCCATCTTTTCACATACCTCTTTGAGGTTTGCATTACGTGCAATGGATGCTGCTTTATGATCTACGTTAATAAATGCTTTGTTAATATTGATTGCGTCAAGTAACTTCAAAAAGTTTTCTTGGCAATCTTCAGGATGTCCTTTTGAAGGGATCGAATATACGATACAAAGATCGTGTTGATTGACAATGTTTGCCATTTCTTGCCATTCTTTGCCAACAGACATTTCTGTCTGTTCAATATCAAGTCCCTTTGCACGACCCCACTTTTTGTCATTAGCTGACAAGATCGTTGCATTAGTTACTTTCTGCATCTGAATGGCGCACTGAGTTACGCCGCAGCCTTCAGTGCCGCGTCCTAATACAATTACTGTTTTCATAATCTCTCCTAGATTTTTGTTCCGGGTAGTTTTGGCAGGTTAAAATTGATCATACCCTTTCCTGCCCCAAGGATACAAACCTGTTCAGTTGGCTCAGTTTCTTCACCCGGCTTTGCTTCTGTAAATTCAAGAAGTGTCCAAGTATGTGTTTTAGGATTCTGTGCCAACACAAATTTTACATATGATTTTGTTCCATTCGGCATTCCAACGTTTCCATCCATATATATGAGTGGATCTTCGCCGTATTTTTTCATGATGTCAATCATTGCTGCGGCTGTAGTGCATTGGATTGGTTTACTTGCCCAATAGCCAAGTTGAGGTGGTTGTTCTGCTGCAGCGGATGTGCTTGCCATCATTAATGATGCTACTATTGTACTGATTAAATGTTTCATTTTTAGCTTTCCAAGTATTGTCGGCATTCCTCAACGATTTGACTTTCAAAATCTTTGTCATTGAGTTTGCGGTTTCGGGGGCTTGGATGGGGCATCTTGAAATGTTTTACATTTATCTTTTTAAGACACATGCTGGCATAATTACCAAGTGCGATTACTTTATCATAGCCCTGGGTGCATTCCTGAAGTTGCTTGAAGTTTGCTTGCAACTGGTTGTAATCACCGGCATCATCTATGCAATTGATAAAAGAATGATACTGCACACCCATAAGGTTGCACCACTTTTCCAGACGCTGAAT
>CEPT01011978.1_pt1 | contig 14865 bp, 27 predicted proteins | sample 356221 | NCBI WGS metagenome assembly CEPT01 (sample SAMEA2620081, study PRJEB7988) | marine metagenome | isolation source: saline water (ENVO:00002010), including | reverse complement strand
ATCAGCCAAACAATATCGACCTTCGGCAAGGGGGTTCAGCAAACTGCGAGCCATAAAAGGCGTAACCATTGTTGCGTACAATCGTGTGCGTGTTTGCAGAAAGGAGACAGAGATGTCACAAGCAACAGTAGTAGAATCCAAGATTGTAAATGAACTTGAGTCAGAGGGAGCCTTTGAACTAAATCGAGGCTTGTCTGACGCAATGCTGGAAGTCCAACAAGCGATTGATAGCGGAGACTTCGAGAGAGCTAGGCAGCTAGCTGACAATATTGAATCACTCGACATCTGGTTCTAAGCCAAATTTAATCGGGGTAGACATAGGGTTTACCCCATTTCTCAGCAGAAGGAGAATGACATGAGTAACGAAATTACACAAATTACAGACAATGATCTCACACCAGAGAATCTTGATCGTGTTGCAGCGCAGCTTCAACGTGACGATCGCTTACCTGATGACCGTCAGGCACAGTGGGACGCAGAGTTCAGACGGACAATGCTTCACTTGATTTCACTGTTCGAGGATGGACCAGAGGTCATCCTACAGTGCAAGGTTGCCGACCAGATCACTAGGGTCTTCGAGAAGATCACTCACAATCTAGTGGCAGCAGGTACACAGAAGCGTAGAGAGCTTAGAGATCTACAGAGAGATGACGTTGGCATCGAGATCACAGGTAACAAGATCGAGGATGCGGAAGAGCAACTGAAGCTTCTGCGTCAGCAGTACTGGATTGCAAATCATGTCTACAATATGATGCGGCATGACATCAGAGTTAAGGTTATCAGTGATTCCGGTGTCAACTGGGGTCAGTACATACCAGCAGACGAGATGTCCAGAGTGAAGCGTGTCAAGTTTCGCAAGGGTCAACTGACCATGGAGACTTATCAAGCCAATCCACAATGTTTCTACAGTTACGCTAGAGAGGCTGGCTTGGTAGAGATGCCGAGAGATGACAGTCACGCAACGTCAATGTAACGTCACGGTGGGAGAGAGGGTTCATTCCTTCTCTTCCACATTTTTTTTGTGACAGGCGGCTGAATGATTCGCCTCAGACTATTTTTGTTTTGGAGGATATAATGGAAAGCCTAATTACTTTTATTTTGATATTATCTGCAATAATTCTTTATTGTGCAGTCACTTTGATTGTTCTGAATTGGTTTTGTGATACAGCGCAGAATCTCATATACAAATATCACGAACGAAAAAACAAGTGACCCCCTACCCATTTTTTCAGAAACATGAGGAGAATTTCAAATGATCTTCTTTATTATTGCTGGAGTATTTTCTGCATTGGCTATATTATTTTTGTTAGCCAAATTCGATTTTCGTAAAGTATTATGGCTTGATATTCCTATCGACATAGCCTCTACAGTTCTTCTTGTTGCTATGTTTGCTGGTACTTTTGCTGGTATGATGGCCGCTGTTATTGGTGGTTGCATCATTTCGTTATCGCTTCTGGCTTGTAAGAAGGTAATTGGTTATAAGAAGCCAAAGTGGTGTAAATTTGGTTATGAGTGGGTTGAAATGCCAGCTCGTTAAACAGAATTGAGGTACTCACCGTCAGCCCGGGCAAGGTCGTCAGTAGTGCCACAGAGGGTCAGGTAACGTGATACCCTCACCAATCGTGCAACTCTAGACGTAAGGAGAATTACACATGAACTTTGCACAAATCACCGTATCTGGCAACGTAGGTCAGACCCCTGAGATCCGTGATGTAAATGGCACCAAGGTCGCCAACTTTTCTGTTGCGGTAAACGAAAGCTACAAGAACAAAAATGGTGAGAAGGTTGAGACTACTCATTGGTTCCGTGTGGAAGCATGGGACGGTAGCAATGGCACTGGCCTCGTGTCCAATGTCATTGAGAAGTATGTCACTGCCGGAACAACCGTGTTTGTCCAGGGGATGCCTCTTCTTGAGGAGTATGAGAAGGATGGCGTAAAGCAACGCTCATTCAAGATCAAGCTTGCAGGAGCAGGTTCTACTTTCCGCATGGGCGGTAGCAAATCATCAGGCAGCGACGAAGCCCCAAAGGGTAAGGCCGCATCCGATGACGACATTCCGTTCTAGGGGTTTCCTACTGTTGTCCTAGACGGATAGGGGTAAGAGTTGATTTTCCTTTGTTGTACCTTTCCAGCATTGCAGCTCTTGCCCCACCTTGAGGTGCTACAAAAATCGAGAAGTAGCTTAAATTGATTCTCGGCCCGCCTAAGGGATCAAAAACGCCTCAATTTTTTTATTTTTTTTAGCCCCATGACGTCAACTATCAAGAATCATGTGCTAATATAGAATTAGATAAAGAAACTGACCCCCGACTTTATCTAAGCATCAAACTTCTGCTAGGGGGTCACCAATCCCTACAACCGTTGGAGAGTAGAATGAAACTTAATCCAGCAGTATTGCGCCTCATTGACGAGTTAAGCGCACAAGAAGCTAACGCATATGTTGGCGATCCTAACGACACATACGACAAAATTATTAAACTATGTGACTATAACATGGATGTTGTGACGGCTCATTTTGAAGCTAAAGCCAATATAGATGAGCCTCGGTTTTAGGAGGTTACAATGAGAATCAAAGACTCCGATCTAATAAATTGTATCCAATGCAATGGCAAAGGATTCAAGTATGTTGAAACAATCTACAGAGTGAGAGACTCACTCATTGCCTCATTTGGCATGGTAGACGTTACCCCAGAAGACTGCGAGACTTGTGGTGGTAAAGGTCTTGTAATTGCCAAATTGGAGAAAGGTTATGCAAAATGATAAATCGCCTCAGAGAAATCACATTCATCAACAGGAAGACCACATGGCTTGGATGGTTCGTCACTGTTCACCTCTTCTTTACATTCACACTGCTGCTTATGCTCGTTGGTCTGGGAATCAATCCGACCTTGCTAGTCAGCGTAATCGGTGCGCCTCTATGGATCTCAGTGGCATTCGTGTCCAAGTTCATTACAGATAAAATTATGGAGGACTAATTGTTTTCAAACTATCAAAAAACCGATGTGTTTATGGAGTGCCATAAAGTTACGTTAGAAATTAAAGATGACCATGCCAGATTTAGTTTTTATAGATCGAACGGTAATGCTTCTGCTCATATAACTGTTATTGAGCCTACTGACATTACTGGTGAAAACGTTACCAATCTTCCCCAAGTTTGGATGGATGGTTTTTTAGAAAAAGATAAAACTTATGTACTAATGGAGGTAAAAAATGATTCAGATACCATTGAATGAACTGAAGCCAGCTAAAAATAATGTACGCCAAGTAAAAACAACTAAGGAAAGCATCAAGTCTCTTGCCGCCTCAATCGAGTCGCAAGGTATGCTTCATAATCTTGTTATCAAGAAGAATGGCAAGGGTTATGAAGTAATCGATGGCAACCGCAGACTAGAAGCTTTGCGTGTATTGTACGGTGCTAAAGCATCAAATGAAATTAACTGTATTGTCATCGAAGACAACGACAATGAAATTGGGCTTCATGCAAATATGATGCGTGAAGATATGCACCCACTTGATGAGTCTGATGTCATTTATGATATTGTTGCCGAAGGTCAGGAAGACTTCGACTCTGTTGGTAAACGATTTGGTCAAACAAAACAATGGGTTAAACAGCGTTTAGCATTGTCGAGTCTATCAGCAAAAGCAAAAGCCAAGTTTAGAAACTATGATTTTGGTCTTGGTGTAGCGATTGCGTTTACTCTTGGTTCGCATGAGCAGCAAGACAAGTTTCTAGACGACCACGAAAATGCACAGCTATCTGCCTCATGGGTCAAAGACGCAATGACAGACAGCAAAATACCGGCATCAAAAGCATTGTTTCAGTGGGAAGGTTCACATCTTGAAGAAGAACTTGGTGTTCAGCGTGATCTCTTCAGTGAAGAAGTATTCTTTACCAACAGAGAAGCATTTGAAGAATGCCAGATGAACTTTTTACAAGATTTTATTAATCTTGAACGACAAACAAAAGACTTTATGGATGTTGTGTTCCTGAAAGATGAGTATTGGTTTGATTCGCCAGCTACCAAAGGCTACAGCATTTGCCACGATGACGAAGTGCCTGACTCAGACTGTATTCTCTGTGTTATGTACAATACATATCAGATGAAGTTTCTTACTCAACGTATGGTTTCTGACGAACAGCAGGAACAAAGCCAATTAGAAGCTTCACCAGAAGAAGAAGAAGAAGAACTAAGCCCAATTACATATACAAAGCCTCAAAAGTCTATGCTTCATGGGTATTATGCACATGAGACAAAGGTTGCTTTGTGGCACAAGGCAAACAAAAACGATCTGACTAAGTTTATGATGGCTATGTTCTGTCATCGATCACTTGGTTGGACATATTCAATGGTTGATAGAATTGGTAACTGCCATGCAGACCACCAAAGATTTTTTCCAGTAGATGAGGAGCCTGACAACTATGTCGTACCTGAACATGAAACTTTTATTGAAGAGCATAAAGAAGCTGCTAAGTTGGCTTACGAAGAACAAGGAATCATACCACTCAAGTATTGCTTGGATCTCGAACGTCAAATATTATCTAGGCTCTTTAGTGCAATATGTCTTACGACTCTTAGCAACTATGACATCCAGTCGGAGACGTTCCAAGAAAACTCACCAGCAATTGTTGACTGGCCTTGGTTTAGACCAGACTACAAATGGCTAAACAAATACAAGTCTGCACAGCTTGATATGCTATCTGATTATCTTCTTGGTAAAGTTATCTCAGGCAGCAAGCGTGACAAGATAGAAGCGATAAAGCAAAAACTAGACACAAGTCCTGAGTTCGATCCTTATGGTGAATGGCCTCAGTACAAGCAGTCAAGTGAGTAGTTCATACCCCAGTATGCTATCAATGCTGACTCAGCAATACCATCTTGATTGGCTTTCTCCCAGCAAACAGAGGCATCTGGCATTAGTTCAGTTGCTCTCTGTCTTGCCTTATTTTTGTCAGCAGAAACGTTAAGATCTTTTTTCCATTGTTGTGGCCTTACTTCAGTGTATCTGTAACCAGACGCCACAATAAGACCAAGGTATAAACCATAGCCAAAACCTGTTCTAAATGTACTAACCACACCTTGTTTTGGCATGGCTTGCTGTTTCTCTATAAAAATCATAGTGGGAGAATGGTCATCAAGTAATTCGCAAATTGATGTAACGCTTAGAAACTTACGTTGCTTACCACCAACTTTAAATGTTTCTATTGGGACTGGTTTACATATCAAATGACGCTCTGTCATAAATGTAATACCACCAGTGATTCCAGGATCAATGCCGCATATCGCCATCGTTAGCCTCCAGTTTAATTTTACATCCGAGGGCTTCAGCCCAGCAGTGTGCATTAAACAATGTTGGCTTCCTGTTCCCACATTCCCATTTAGCAACAAGCCCGTTTGTAACACCTATTCTAAGGTCAACGTCTTGCTGTGTCAGACCAAGCTCATAACGTTTCTGAGCAAACTGAATAACAAGATTATCTAAAAATGTTTCTTCGCTTGTCATATCGCATTATAATGTTATTCACATTGCTAAAGTCAACAAGTAATGTGAATTGCATAAAGGGCTAAACTATGAACCTACCATTTGAATTACCGTTATATAACGTAACAATACACGCAAACGGCTATTCACAATCAAATTGGGTAGTAATTGATCCCGAAATAAAGCCAAAAACAGATGATGCAGTTCTAATAAAAGATATAAGCAAATTTCTTTTATGTACGTTTGTAGAACCTTATTCATTCAGAATGGGAAATAAAACAATAGACCTAATTCTGTATGATGTAATGGGGACTGTAATTGAAAAATCAAACTCAAACATCTTGGGAGATGAGTATTATGAGCAAATTGCGAGCAGATCACTTTAACTGGCTAGCTAAAGATATTGTAAAGCTAATTAAGCCAAACAAGCTAGATGACTTTGTAAAAGAAGTTAAATACTACTCTAAGAACAATAGATTCCAAGAGTCAAGATTCCGTGATGCCTGTGCAATAACACTACAAGCACAGCAGTATGACGATGGCTTGGCCCCAGAACTATATCAAGGGAGGTACTAATGCTTAGTAAAGCACAGCTTGAAGAACGTAAAAATTATATTGGCTCATCAGAAGCAGCTACCATTGCGTCAGGTGACATCGAGCAATGGATCGAGTTGTCTGAGATCAAGAATGGCAATGTGACCAAAGCATTCACCAAACAGCAGCGATTCCTTATGGACACTGGCTCATACCTAGAAGAATACATCCTAGACAAATGGTGTATTGACCAGAAGAAAACTCTCAGCAGCCGTGGCATGGGCAAGTCTGTAATGATGCAACCACGCAATCCAAGAGACTCGGTAGTGCCTTTGCACTCAACCTTTGATGCAATCATGGGAACAGTGCCAATTGAGATCAAAGCCCATTTTGGCTTCAGAGACATCGATGAGCTTGCAGAGCTTTACGCACCACAATGTCAGCATCATATGATTGTGTCTGGTATGGACCATTGCTATCTCGTTGCATTCTTTGGCGTCCGATGCCGCATTGAGTTTCGTCAGATCAAGAAAGACTATGCTTGGTGTGACCAATACATCAATCAAGCTGCTGAGTTCTGGGATCTTCACATGACAGACAGAATGCAGGATGCCTTGCCAGCAGCGTTACGTCCTGTTGACTGGTCAGACATGATCACCATTAACATGACAGAGCTAGAAGGATTCTCACAGGCTGACCAAAAAGAATTCAACATGAAGGCTGGCTATATTCAGGATGCAAAAGACCTAGAGAGTATCGCTACCAAAAGCAAAGATGACTTCAAAGCCAAGATGCCTAAGAATTGTAAACGTATGGACTTTGATTGTGATGGCAACATGACAGGACACAAGGTTCGTGTAACTAGAAGCAAGGCAGGAACTCTGACTTGTACATTCATACCACCAAAGAAGGATAAAGATAATGAATGAAGAACGTAAAGCAGTTTGGGAAACACTCAGCAAAACAGACGTTACCAAACAGGTAGAGCTAAAGAAAAATTTTACTTACTTATCCTGGGCATGGGCATGGGCATATCTAAAAGACAAATACCCTAGTGCCACTTTTGAAAAGCACACATTCCGTGACAATCAAGACAATCCTTTGCCGTTTATGCGTGACACAAAGGGTCATACATACGTTGCTGTATCAGTAACAGTTGAGGGTCTTACCCACACAGAGATACATTATGTTATGGGTAACAAGAACGAATCTCTTACACATCCAACTGGTGCTGAAGTAAACAAGGCTCTTCAACGTTGTCTTGTCAAAGCAATTGCATTTCATGGCCTTGGACTATCACTGTATGCGGGTGAAGACTTGCCTTTAGAAACAGAGGATGATTATGATGACATTATCGATCAGTTCAATAACGCCGCTGATGTCGAGGACTTGGACTCATGTTGGGTATCGAACAAGACCAGAATTGGTGGCTTATCGCAAACATCTAAGCAGCGTGTTACAAATGCCTTCAAAGAAGCAAAGAACAAACTCAAACTCAAAGCGTCTTAGAAGCCAATTGAGGTGTCAGTCCTGTGGTACATGGGTTGACATCACTCATGGTGCATTCATTATTTATGGTGACGGAAGCGAACGATGCCTCCGTTGCCATGAAACAGCAAATATATGTACAAAATTTGAAAAAGAAAGCAGAGTGCTACAATGAAATCCCTACTTATAGATCCTTGGAAACAAAAAATTACCGAAGTCAAATACTCAGGTGATTATAAAAAGATATATGATCTCATATCATACGACAATGATGGTCTTACTGAAATACCACCAGTCTCAACATTCGGGCATGTCAGGCTTTATGCAAATGAAGACGGAGTGTACATCGATGACGAAGGTTTGTACGCACCAGTTCAAACATTCTGGATGCACAAGAACTATCCTCAACCTCTTGCTGGTAAAGGATTGTTTCTAGGCTGTGATGATGGTGGTGATAGCGTAAGTCCTCTTACGTCTATTGAAACATTGAGAGATGATGTTAAGTTTATTGGTACTGCGGCATCGCTTTCTATATTACATCAGGCTGTCAAACAGGAGATAGAAGACTACCGTCCTTATTTTTTCGATGACACAAAAGAAAAGAGAGTACATCACTAAGACTGCACTCTCTCTTCATCCCTACAACCGCCGTTAAGAGCAGTTAATATTTGTATAACGCAAAAAAAGCCCCCCAGTCAAGGGGGGCAGTTTTCTCTTGGGGAGGAGGAGTATATAAAACCACACAAGAGAAGAAAGGGCTATTCACATTATGTTTGTAGATGATCCTAAAGCAGATGAATTTGATAAATATGGTCAAGTTTATAGACCAGTTACTCAAACATATCAAGAATCAACAACAGCACTGTTAAGTGTAGCACCAACTTGGAGAGATCAAGAAAATCTTAGGTTTAGAAATCTAAGAGCGCAGAAAAGATTTGAGAGATTGAATAATAAAACTATTCTATCTACGCTACTTTGTTAGGCCAGATTTCTTTTCATATGTTCTGAGTCCCCCGATCCCAAGCATACCTCCTAAGACAGTCAAGAGTGTACCCATGTCGAACTCTGGAAGCTCTGGAAGCTCAAATCCAGCAAATGATGCTCCAAATATAATTAGATCTTTCAAGATAAAATGGTATGCGAACGCAATCGCACAGACCCAACCAACTGCCGGACGCCAGCCGCCCTTAAATATACTACCACTAGCCGCCTCTGCCTTATTTATTTCTAACTGAGCGAGTAAGGCTTCTTGGGCATGTTTTTCTGACATGGTGGCTATTTCGTGAGCCAGCTTTGCCTTCTGGTCTTTATCCTCAATAAACTTATCTAACAGTCCAGAAACAGGACCAATCAATGCTTGTATCATTTACACTCATCCTTTCCAGCACAACTTGTTGGAAAACAATGTGCTTTTAATTGATAATATTTATTATCATAAGAAGCTTGCCACATATCTTCATCAACTAAATATAAACATTGTTCTTCTGTCATTTCTTGTTGCAGTGCAATTTGATTTCCAATGTAATGCCAATCTTTTCCATCGTTACCCCACATAGAAATAACCAAAACAAATGTTTCAATCATTCTATTATCCTAACAATATAGTTTGAACCATCATCATTTTTTTCAATTACAACTGTCTTGTTTTCGCAAGCATACCTAACAGATGTAGATTTTTTGTAGAGATTCCTCTCTATCTTTCGTTTGGTTTTAAGGCATTTTGATATTTTCTCAAACGCTGTATGTTCTGCAATATCACCGCCCATATAGAGTATCAGTGTAATTGTTTCAGTTACCACGTTGTCCGTTCCTCATCTTTTCAATCTGCGCCTCAATATTAGTAAGACGCTTTTCATAAAAATCTAAAGTCAGCTTTTGCTGTTGATCATGTGGCGCACGACCTTCATCTATTTGCTCTTGCAATTTAGCAAGCTGCTCAGACAAATGTTCTATTAACATAAACTGTTCGCTGTCTGCTGGCAAACTACCCATTTCGCCTCTAGGCCATTTTATTCTGAACTCTGTGTTCTGCCCTAAATCAGCTTCCATAAGAATGATTTTATTTTCAATGCTATTCAGTCTTTCAATCACTCCAAAATATGCCCAAGTCCCAACGGCAGCACCAACAACCATTGCAATCAAATTACGGATTGGCATAGCTAATTCTGTGTTTTCACTTATCTTCGTAGCCATCACTCAACACCCATGACCTGTGACAGACCGAATACCTCCAAAATCATAAATGTGAAAAACAATAATAAAATACCACCAGCAATTAATTTGCCAGAAAAGTTTGTTGAACCTATTTTGATGGCAACAAATTCATTACCCAATATTCGCAATACTAATTCAAAACTATTTTCACCTAAGTTTACAGATATTGGCTTTTTCTTTTCATCGGTCATAGCTATTCCTTTTTGTGTTCATGCCCCATCCAAATGCCGAACACGCCTGTCATCACGCCCATGACAACGCTAACAAAAGCTGACTGTGATGCAGTTGGATCATCAAGTGACATAAACCATTCAGCACAACGCCAAGACATTACAGTGCTAGCCAACATCATAAAACGTGGTAGGACTTTCCATCTTAAAAACTGTTCTACTGTAATCATACCGTTCACCCTCAACACTACGAGCTATTGTCATAAACATAACAGCGAAAAGAAAAATAGCTACCAAGAGTACACAGAAGATAATTGCACACGTTTTAATTGTCTCTGAGATTTCTTGTTGCCTACGAGCCGCTTCAATTTGCGCTTTCTTAACCGCTTCTTTTTGTTCCCTGAGTTTCTGATTATGATGATTAAGTATCTCCTGCCATGTGCTTGGTTGGTCTGCTGGCTTAGGCCAACGCATATTAATCATCGTAGCGATTTCTTGCATCTGCTCATTAAGTTTTTTGGATTCAAGAACTGCATCAATCGAACTGCGAATGTTGATGTCACCAACACCAGCTTGTTTATTACGTTCTTCGTTGAGCTTTTTTTGCGCCGAGAATAATGTTCCGATTTGGTCTGAAATATCAGCAACAGATTGAACATCATTGATTCGAGCCTTGATAAACCCTATTGCATTTGAAGCCGCAGTAACCGCAGCGATAGCTGTTGTTATCGGCTCCATTTATCACTCTGGCTTTGGATTATCGGCTTTTATCTTAGCAACATGCTCTTGCCACTTATCAAGCCCATTCTCTGTGATGTATTCAATTTGACTGTGTGGTGTACCGTATGCATCTATTCTTGCTTTAAGCCAATCTGGAAACGTAACAGCTTCCTCTTCCTCAATCGGCAAAGCACTTGCTGTGGACTTAAAACCAGCCTTTGCAAAGCTAGGAGCAACACCTTGTCTCGGTGCAAACTTATGAGCCAGATCATCAAGGTCAGCTTCTTTCATATCTTTTGAAAGAACCAACTCAGCCCAACTATCATCCGCATACCGCACTGTGGCAATGCCATTCTCAATTTTTTCAATACTATAATCAGTCATTACCATTTCCTCATTGGGCATTGCTGCCCTTCCAGTTTAATTTTAAGTGGTATAAAACAACCACATTTTTTGCATTGCTTAATAATTGATCTAAAAAACTCACAAGCCTTGCAAATCTCATATCGTTCATCAGCAGTCATCAGGCTACTGTTCCGCTTATTGTACCAGTATTGTTCATAGTTACTGATGTACCAGATACGGCTGCACCAGCAGCACCCGCAGCACCGCCGCCAGCACCAGCAGAACCATTACCGTAATTTCCATTAGCACCAGTATTTCCAGCAGAACCAGCTTGGCCAGCCGTGGCCCAACTGCCGCCATTTCCGCCATTTCCGCCTTGGCCGCCAGCACCAGAATTATTACTGCCACTAGCACCAGCCGATCCAGCACCGCCAGTACCAGCCGATTGATTATAACCTTGTCCTGCGCCGGGTGTGCCACCTGCTCCACCAGCACCACCTGATGAATAATTAGTGGTACCTACACCTAATTGAAAACCAGCTTGAGTGGAGCCTCCATATTGAGCATATGATCCTTTATAATAATTACCATATTGAGTTGTAGCGTTAGGTATTGGTCTACCGATTCCATGACTACAACCAATCACAAGTCCGCAATCGCCCGGAGTGCTAGTAGTAGCATAGCACCACCAAGCAGTGCAGCCATGTGAATAAGAGTAGCTAATGGTTATGTATGAACCTTGGCCACCAGCCCCACCTGCTCCGCCAATTCCTCCGCCTCCGCCGCCACCACGAATTTCGCCAGTGTTGTTAATAGTTACACCTGATGATTGATTGTAAACTGCAACCCTGCCATCGCCGCCGTTGGCTACGCCGCCAGCACCATAAATATTACCAGCATTGTTGATTGTCAGACCACCAGCTAATCCTGATGGAATAGTCAAAGCCTCAGAACTAACACCGCCAATAGTTACACCAGAATTAATATCAATAATTTTAGGATAATTAACATCGTAGTCATCACCAAACAAAGTATTCGCAACTAAATTTGTTGTGGTGCTACTAATAGTACTCTTAAAACCTTTAGCTGTGCCGTGAAAATCACCAATGTCTATTGTGCCAGATGTCGGAACAGACGCAGCTAGATTAACTGAGGGATTATCCCCAGCTTTTGCCAAGATGTTAGAACCGCCACGATATAAATCACCCAAGCTAATTGCTGACGAGCCGCCAACAAACTCAGTTCTTAAATCACTAAATGATACTGTGCCTGATGCTGCTATAGCCATTATGGAGTTCCGTATGCTGTTATATTGTCTTTGGCGATTACAGCACCAGCCGTTGTAATCTTAAATACTTCAGTAGTTGTACCGCCAGAGGTATATCTGAAAACCATGTCAGAGCCATCCAATGCTGCATCCCAGCCAGAAGGGAATGCTGCCACATTATCTAAGTTTGCGGCTTGAACATCACCATTATTATCAATAAGGTCAGCCATTTTTAGAGCTTTAGTTGTTGCCATTATGGACTCCCGTAAGCTGTAATATTATCAGCAGATGTTACAGCCCCATTTGAGGCTAGTTTGAATACTGTCGTGCCGTTGTATTTGAAATCCAAATCATTGCCGTCTAAGACAATTGTCCACTTGCTACTGCCAAACGCTATACTGCTTGAACCTAACGCAACATTACCACTGCCATCTACTGAAAGATTATCATGGTTTGATATGCCCAGGCTAGATAAGCTTGGCGTAGACACAGTACCGAAAGATAACTGACCTGAACCATCTGTCTTTAGAAACTGTCCGTTTGATCCGTCTGCCTGTGGATAGTTTAATCCATCAAGAACCACAGAGCCAGAACCATTAGGAGTGATGTTAATATCGCGGTTGCTGACAGAAACAATACTATTCGTTCCAACATCGAGCGACCCTCCCAACACAGGTGTTGTGTCCTCAACAACATTGGCAAGCAAACTACCAGCCGTAAATGCGCCTTGCTGCCACGCTGATCCATCCCAGACATTTAGCTTGTTGTTTGAGCTATTCCAATAAATCGCACCAGTAACAAGCGCATTACCATCGTTGTCTGTTGAAGGAGCCGACGACTTTGCCCCAAGGTATCTATCATCCAGAGAATCGAATGCTGCTTCAGCCGCAGTTTGCGCTGCTTCCGATGCGGTCTTTGCAGTTTCACTAGCAGTCTTCGCAGTTTCACTAGCCGTCTTTGCTGTCTCAGCAGCAGTTTGAGCTGTCTCTGCCGCAGTTTTAGCTGTTGTTGCTTCAGATGCTTTTGTTGTCGCAGTGTTAGCGTGACCTTGAGCCGTAGTAACAAGAGCATTCAGTGAGTTTTCTTGTGTCGTACTTACTTTAGTAAATACTTCAACATAGAGTATGTCGCCAGCCGTAGCACCAGCATTTAGAACTACATTGTTACCAGATATATGATAGTCGTTTGTTGATCCGTTAGCACCCTCGACTAAACGAATACCATTTTTGAACACAAGCGTATTGCCATTCGCATAGATTGACATAGTTTGGCTTGCATCATCAGTCGTAAAAGTCGTTTGATTGCTTGTAGCTGTAAACACATGCGTTGATGTCAGGCCTTGCAGATACGCACCAGCAATCTGGAATGACGATCCTACATAAACTTTTAGCTGGCTGTTTGTTGTATCGTACCACAAATCACCATCACTAGGAGATGCTGGCGCAGATGACCCAGCCGTGAACAAATCGTTAAATGAATTTACAGCAGTCAGCGTACTAGCCACAGTGTTTACATTAGCTATAGAACCTGCGACAGAACTTATATTGCTATTAGCACCAGCAACAGTATTGATATTGCCTATGTTACTGGCAACCACAGAAAAGTTACTTGTCACAGTGGTTATGCTGTTGCCCATAGCGTTGCCGTGAACAGTACAATAATATAGTAAGCCGCTAGATGGCGCAGCCGCATCCACCACAATCGTTGTTTTTGCGCCAGCCTGACCTGGTGTGCCAGTGCTAGTAACTCCTGTCGTATAAGAACTGCTGCCGTTTTTGAAAGCTAATGGATGACCAGCATTGCTAGAATCAGACTGATCAAATATATATGTGTTACCACGATCTAACTGAATTGCTGGATTGTTACTACCATCCAGAACAAATACATTCGAGCCGCCAACACTCGCTACTGTTACAGCATATGTTGTCGTTGCAGATAAAGCGTTAGCCAATGTAGTAACATCAGAGCTTATGCCAGCTACAGTCGTTACATTGCCATGAATTCCGGCTACAGTAGTAACGTTAGCCTGTACACCAGCTACAGTTGTAACATTTGCTTGGATACCGGCTACAGTGGTGACGTTAGCTTGTATTCCCGCAACAGTGGTCACATCGCTGCTAATTCCTCCGACTGTATTAACGTTGCTAATATTTCCTGCGACTGTATTTATATTGCTTGCATTACTTACAGCCGAGTTAATATTTGAAGCGTTGCTCACAGCAGAGTTAATGTTACTAGCATTACTTGCAACAGAATTAATATTAGAAGAATTACTAGCAACAGCATTTATGTTCGTGGCATTGCCAGCTACGGATGTCACATTAGCTTGTATCCCTGCAACCGTTGTTATGTTGCTGGATATACCAGCGGCAGTTGTAACGTTAGCTTTGATTGCGGCAAGCCCAGATATAGCATCTGTAGCTGTAGTTCCATCTTCAATGTCAGCTAATGCAGCTATATCCGCTGCCATAGCATTTACAGTAGTAATGCCAGATATAGTTGGTCCCGCTTCAACAGCACCGCTGCTAGCATTAAAAGCCAAGGTTTTGCCTTTACGATTATCAACGTTAGGCAATGTAAGAGTTGTTGTAGTATCTGAGTCGGGCAAAGACAATGTTCTTGTAATCGCTGTCTCAAGCTCCTGT
>CEPT01037274.1_pt1 | contig 14918 bp, 19 predicted proteins | sample 356221 | NCBI WGS metagenome assembly CEPT01 (sample SAMEA2620081, study PRJEB7988) | marine metagenome | isolation source: saline water (ENVO:00002010), including | reverse complement strand
CTGAACTCTGGGAGCCCAACATCAATCTTGGTCCACTGCAAGTACATATAGTGAGTACCAGTGATATAAGTAGGAATACCGTTATTCTTAAACCAAAAACCATTTTCTCTTCTTTCAAACTCATTTTCAATGTAGTCAACCCATGTCTCTTTGAATGTAGACGAATATTCATTCCACTGGAATACGGTCTTAATTCTTTGAAGCTCTTTTGGGTATTCTTTTGCTTCCCAGTATTGTTCTTTTTTGTTTGCACTTCTTTTGTAAACCTTTTTTGGCTGCAAAGGTAATGCAATTTTCAATCCTTGAATATCAAGTATTTCTCCAATCTGTCCTGTTTTAGATATTACAATAAAGTCATACTTATCGTTATATCCGTATTTCCAAGATTTAGTTTTGTTTTTTGCAACTATTATCTTGTCGCTAAATGAAACAACGTTTGCTAGATTAAGATTTCCTTCCTCTTGACTCTGCAAAACTTTGGAATCCTTTATCTTTTTTGTCGTCTTTTTCTTCGCCATCTAGCTTTTCTCTTTCGTTTTCTATACGATTCAATATAACAAAAGCATCCTCTATAGCTAATCTTTTAGTGGCAGCTGCATTTTTTAATCTGTCTGCCGCTAAATCATCATCTTTATCTCCTGTTATTATTTTTTCTTCAGCAACCTTAATTAGTTCGTCTACAGCTTTTTCACCAGCTGAAATTACTCTTCTAATTTTGTCTTCGATTGCTTCTTTCTCATTTCTGTCCATAATGCTTGTGCTAACTTAACTTCATGTGGATTATTTCTATCTACATCTTTTGTAAGTTCTTTAAACTTCTCTGTGTTCATCGTCTTCGTCTGAGCAGCACTCGCATGTCGTATTTGTACGCCACATCCTCCCATCGTCAAGAGGATGAAAGCTTGGATAATAATTCCTTTCATCGGGTTTGTTTGTTTGTGCTATAATAGCGTTAGTAAGTTTGTCAATACTTTTACGTATTTCCTTCAATTCATTTCTAAGTCCATTTGACTTAATGCTTACAGCTTCTTTTGCCATCTCAATTAAATTTTATTACAATATCTTTATTTTTCATTCTGTAGAGTTTTTCGTCATTTATTTCAAATTCGTATTCTCTATTTTTTTTAAATCCAACTTTATCTCCTTTTTTAAATTCATTAGAATTGCTATATACTACAATTCCCACATGTTCTTCTTCTTTTTTTGGAACATATATGTCATTGTCTTGCACAAAATCAACAGGTTTGACAAAACAATAATCATGTATCGGTTTCCAATTTTCATTTCTCTTATAAAGATAAATTTTTTCTAAAGGTATCAGGTAGGTGTTTTCTCTAAAATATTCAGAAGATTTTTTTTCTTCACCCTTCATTCCATAATAAGTTCTAAAACAATTATGGTGGACAACACATGTATCGCCCACCATCAAATCACTTTTATCAAATTCTGGTTTACTAATAACTTTACCTAGTCTATTTACATATTTATGATTTTCAATACCAGCATTAACAATTATGCCGTCTTTTTCATTAACGTACTCTCCGCCGATTGGCTCTACTATATAATGTTTTATAGACTTAATCATATATTATATTGTACTCTATATGTACTGGCATCTGCAAGTTAACTTTTTTCCAGTCAACAACAACATTATCCTGCACTATACGTACAATATAACCTTCGCTTTGCTCTTCTATAGAGTGTATTTTATATTTACCTTTTATAACGTTTTGCCCGACCTCATAATGCATTGCGTTTTTATAGTCGGGACCAACAGCTATCTTCCTTATTAAATTCATATTAAGCTTGTGATTCAGACCAGGAAACTTTTCCTGAAACTCTAAACGGTGTATTTTGGTCAATACCCGAAGAGTTTTGTGGCTGAACAGCAACAGTCAACAAGTCTGGACCTGCTGGGAATATACTGTCTCCACCAAGGATTGAATTTCCTAGTTCTAGCAGCTCACTTAAATCAATCTCAGTTGAACCAGTAGAAACTTTCAACGCATATACTACAGTACCTCCCTCAAGCGTATCTCCTGAGTCATGCTCAATAAGCTCTGACAACGATGGAGATGCTACTTTAGAAAAGTCCATGTTAGAAGGTTGAGGATTCAAGATTAAGAACACTTCTATATCTTGATTCGCAGTTACACCAGCTTGTTTTAATTGAAGCTGCATTCTATTAATAATTTCTCTTTCTCCAACAACACCTGTAAGTGATGAATCTACAGATGGCGCAAGTCTGACAGATATTAATGGAATTGGTCTAGTTAAATCAACACCGTCTGTTTCACCAAAAGTAAATGTAGTCGAAGACGCTATGGTCGGATATATACTTGTTGGAGGCAGTGTTGAGGTTGCTGGATATGATGTGAATATCTTAGAATTTGCTCCAGCAATTTGTACCTGAGTTACATAAGTGTCAGAAGGCAGATTAGTGCTTTCAGTAACTAAAAGTCCAGTGGAAACAGTTTCTGCATTAGACTGACTACACTCGAACGCATACACCCAAACTCTATTTCCATTTAAAGTTATTTGCTGGAATGAAGATTGGTCTGTTGATTGGAATGTAAAACTCTGTCCATTTGTAAATGCAAACGGTTTAGAGTTAGCCGTAAATAAATATGCTTTGTCATTATCGAACGTACCGTCCATGATGATTGATGTACCAAAGTGGAACAAAGTAGGTGCAGTTGATGCGTTTGAACCATTTAAAATTTCATACCTACCTGGTAAGTTACCTGAACGGAAATAAGATTCGTTAAGAATATTGTTATGTTTAAACTCGTGTACATATTTTACGTGTCCATTCTGGTCTTTAAATCCGAAACGTATTTTACCAGCACCATACCAAGAGTAGTCAGCGTATGCCATTTGTATTCTGTTGATGTCTAGGTAATAACCATGCAGCCCTGTTCCGTCACATTTGTCAATGTTCCATTCACTTTGAGGAACTCTCGTGTCTATTGTTACTGTAGTTTTTACTCTAGTAGCATCTACACCTCTATAAGCTGGCTGTATAGTAAAGTTTGCATCAGAATTTATCGCTACAATTCTATAACTCTGCCCTCTAATAACAACGTAGTTGCCTACCTCTAGTTGTGTTACAAATGAAGTATCGTTTCCTGTAACAATTTGTGATTGTCTTTTAACATTAACGGTTCCAGCAATTTGTTTTGTGGAAGAACGCCTTACAGCATATAACGCCTGACCATCATACTCATAGAAAAATCCATTTTGGTCATCAAACATTCCTGCTCTTATATAAGAGTCTGTCCAGTTTTTCCTGTGATAAGTTGGGAACCCAGCTGCTTTTGCTTGAGTTGGAGTATCCAACATAGTATATGTAAACTGGAACGGACTGTTGACTTGTGCAACTTGGAACTCCCCGTTAAAAGTGTTAGTTCCTATAGAAACTTCAGCACCCTCAATAACTATTGTATCACCAACTCTTAGGTTGTGAGCTTCTTGTGTATTAATTGCAGCAGTAGTTCCTGTTGATTTTATTAAGTCCCTTACAATTTTAGGAGGATTAAAGTTTATAGCAAAAGAGTTTTGTATACCCTTACCAGATTGATAACGGAAATACTTTCTTGACTGTCTTACAATTTTACTATCAGGAGATGTTCCTGCTGTTATATTTACACCACCATCGAAAGGTAAATGCAATCCATATCCATCAGGTCTTAAAACCATTTCTGTTATAAAGAAATAAGAAGTAGCAGTGCCACTTGCTGTAAAGTCTTCAAAGACAAATAGTTTTTCGTTTTCTGTAACTTTATCTACAGTGTAAAGTTTAGTGTAGTCTGATTGTGTTATAAATACTTTGTCAAACTTCTTAAATTGAGTTAAAAAGTTAGTACCACTTCCAACAACTTCTTTTTTACCTTGTTGCACTGTTACAGTTCCAGGTCCTGGAACACCTTTCATAACACTTGTAGATATTAGCTTATGAGTTCCTGCCTGCGTTATTAGCGTAGTGCTAACTCCGTCTACCGCACCTAATTCACTTGTTGATATTTTTATAACAGTAGCGTCTATTACAACAGCATATACAGTAACGTTGTTGTTAGATGTGTCATAAGAAATCATATCTCCATTACCACCGTTATCATATATTAACTGCTCCCCTGTAACAAAATTGTGAGGGTCTGTAAAGGTTATTGTGTGATTTGAGAAATCACAATCTGAGTTAGTAAATTCATACTCTCTAGCTGGTATTTCAAAGTCAGTCTGTACTTTAAAAGTGTTTTGTGCAGAAGTTTCTACCATTTCGAAAACTCCATCATAAGCTCCTTTTAAACTAGCAACATTTAAAACCTGTTCTCCAGTTCCTCCAGAAGACAAGGTAACTACTCCAGTACCTCCAGTAACGATAAACCTTATTTCCCAATAATTACTCATTCCTGACGGAGCAAAGTTTATTTGAGACGTAGGCGCATAAGCAACATTAAAATTACCTGAACCATCTACAAGAGCTGTTATGTTTTTAGTTCCGAAGAACTGCTCTTCTCTCCAGTTAGAAGTGTCCTGTCCGTTTTGCTGTCCAATAAAGTATGAGTCTCCATCGTCAAACGTAATAACTACATATTCGTTCCTTGAAGAAAAATCCCCTCTATACTCAACGCCTGTTATAGTAACGTTTGTAGGAGTTATACCTAGTGGTGTCCATGCGTTTATTGATGTGGTTCCAGGATTAGAGTTCGTTGCTCCGAAATCTGCTGTTGTTGCAGAAGCAACCGTGTTAGATGTCTCTTGCAAAGAAAGTCTAGAGTCATTTACTCTATTCAAGTTATAATCAGTAGCGTTTGTAGTACCTCCTATTGGTGTACCTACATCTCTTACAGTTATACTTCCTGCTCTTGCTTGTACACTACCAGAGGCATAGTAAAGAGTATTAGGTGCAGTAGCGTCTACAGTTATAGCCAAGGTGCCACTTCCAGTAGCACGACTTCCTGTAACTCCAGTTGTATATTCACTATCATATCCGCCGCTTGACCACGTTACTGATGGGTCAGCTGTTGTTAGATAAAAGTTATCAGTAGCTGCTGCATCTATATTAAAGTTATATGTTTCTCCTCTATATAAAATTAAATCAGGGTTTGTTTCGTCACGCCCTAACCTTGTACCAGACATTCCCCATGTTCCCGTTTCTTCTGTAACAGTATAAATTTCTGGATTGGCTTCATTCATACCTTCAGTTAAATATGTCGCTTCTGAAGTGGATGTAATTTTGTGATTGTTTATATATACAGTGTTGTATAGTTCATTATCTTTTCTATACGTAACAGTAAAGTCATCTGGGAAAGTAATGTAATCATCTGTAATAACAGTGTATCCATACTGAGGGTGCTGAAAGTTAAGCAGCTCCATTCTAAAGACGTTATCATTCACTACATTTATCTGCACATCAAATTGCTGCGGCATAACAATTTGCTCGCTATAATCTTGAACTTTAAATGTTTGTGTAACTGAGTCATAGTTTTGCACAGTAACTGTCGCCTCTTGTTGATTTGGAATCCCGTGACTTGATTTGTAGAAAGTGTTTTTGTCACTCGTTAAATTTCTACCAAAACCGTAAAACACTTGTGGAGTTGACTCATTATTGTATCCTCCACCCATTCCGAAGCTGTAAGACTCAACCTGAAACGCACCATTTTGCTGTGGTTGATAATATGAGGATGATGGCATGAAGGCTGTGTTCCTATTGTGTATAGTCGCAAACCTTGAATAGTTTTGGTCGTAAGAGTCAGCAATACCGTCACCTTGGTAAGGATAGCTAGGATACTGGCTCAAGTCAGGTGTCTGCGTGTTTGCCACAAATATTAAGTCTGGCTCCGTTGTTCCAAGACCATAAGTTTGGCTTATTAAATCTGAACCAGAAAATTCGTTACCAGGATTTGTTTGTGATGTTCCTGTAGCTTGCATTCTTACGTAGTGATACCCGTAACCACTTCCTAAATAGTGATACAATCTAATGTAATGACCTGTACCATCAGTATAAATTTCACCATTAGCAGCTCTTAATGTTTGATTTGGAACACCTGCACTAACCCAAGAGTAGTTGCTTGACCATCTATAATACAATGCATTATAAGCATTTCCGTTATCAAATCTTAGATAAACATAATAATAGTAATAATAAATACCTTGTCCATATAACTGTATATTAAATACATTTAGCTCGTCAGGTACAAAACCTAACTGGTCATCTACTCTTAAATAATCATAGTATGCTCCGTAGTATCTTAAAGGAGTTTGTAGATATGGTGTAGTTGCCGTAAATATTGACTCTGTATAATATCTTGTGTAAGCATCAAAAGTATAATATCCATCAACCCTAGTGATTAAGTAAACTAATCCTAACTTACATTTTCCATAATCTGTAGTGTAAGTTGAAAAAGTATGTTGTGATGTTAAAGCTTCATCATTATATAACTCTATTGTATCATCGTCAATTCTTTTCACAAAGAAAATTGTACCATCTACAGTATTTAAATTAGAATCTCCATATCTAGGCGTGTTAAATAGAACACAATATTTACTTTGCATTTGATGCCCTGTCCAAGTAATTCTGTTGTTTGCAGCGTCTACAGCAGCAGTTTCTAAATATGTAGTGTGTGTACTTTCCCAGTCATAAGCAATAACTGGTTTTTCTTGAAAACTAGGTCTACCCGAGCTAACGGTAGAGTCTATTACATTGTCTATTGTGAAAAACGCATCTGTATCCACAAAAGGTCTCCCGTCAGGAGCTGTTGCGGTTGGGTCAGTTATAACTAATTTTTTTGGTCCTATTGTATTTCTCAAATACAACTTTGTTCCCGCAGTAAATCCATGTGTAGCATCTGTTGTGACCTCTATTTTACTGGGAGACTTTTCATCTGTTTTTGCCCCAGAAGATGTGTTTATGTTTAAAGGAGCACCTTCAAAAAATTTAGCTGGAACAATAGAAGTATATGAGCCAGATATATCACCTGTAGTTGACGCAACAACATCTATTTCAAAGAAAAATGTTAAGGCATCAGCAACTCCTGATACAACAAAATAACCTTCTGCTTGATAATCAATAACACCTTGTACTGAAACAGGGTCTCCAATATTTAGGTTGTGAGGAGTGTTACATTCAACTTTAACTTGTTTTGAGCCATCAATAGCTTCTACGGATAAAACACCTTCTAGCGGAGAATCACCTGAGCTAGAATAAACAGTTGGGATATTATTTACAGTTTGAATAGTTTCCCATTTAGTTGACTGCAATCCATATTCAAAATCTGTATCAACTAAGTTTTCAGGGTTTGACACTCTTAACTTACTTACTGGGTCTAATAAGCTCTCATCGGGGGAGAAATGAACTTCATTAGCATCGTAGAAAAATTGGTAAACATCGTTATTGGTGATGTCAACATCTGTGCTTAAATCTTTAGTTAGTTGTAAGGTGCTTTCGTCATCTTGATTTAGATAGAAAACTTCCCCACCTAGCGCAGGGTCATTAAATTGATATACAACTTTATTTGCGGTAACGTTTGTTATAAGAAGTATTCTTTCTAACCCAATGTTACCTTTATACTGTATAGAGTTTGTTGATTTATCAACAGTATATTTCGATGAATGTAAGAGCGTCTTTGCCATTTTTTATTGTTTTTATTTATCCCCCTAACGCCACAGCCATTGCCATAGCATTTTGATTAAAGTTTGGTGTTATGTTATTCCAAGTTTGTGTTGTTGAACTGTATTCTAATAATTGTCCATTAGCAGGTGCCTGTATCGTTGTGTCTGCCAAATCTGCTAAATTCGCCGCAGAAGCTGCTGCTCCTGTAGAACTGAAGGCTACACTTCTAAAAATACCAGCATTAAGTATTCTAACGTTTGTTGTGCTAGTTAAATCTGTAGCTCCTTTTTCCGCAATTACATATCCTAAAAATATAGCTTGATTTGCCGTGTTTTTTGCTTCTGTAAACGGTTCTGCTTGTATGTTTGTGTTAGCAGCATCTAATGTATCAAATTCTTGTCTTCCGTAATAAACAATAATGCTTGTAGGATTGTTTGGGAAGTAATAAACTCTTTGTGTTGAAAATTTATTGTTACCTAATGTAGCAAGTGTTCCAGAACCATCATCATAGTTATCTACATCTAAAGTAGTATAACCTGAGCCACCGTTCGTGTCTTTTATAAAACCACCTGAACCGTCTTGATAATACCTGTGAATTGTAGCTGGTGTTTGTCCAGCGTCTGTAACAAAAGATGGATTGTTTGGGTCTGTCGCATAGTTTCTTCCGAATGCAAAAGAAACACCTTGACTTCTTGCTAATTGTAGTGTGCCTGAAACTCCAGACAATTCATGACCACTCTTTTTAAGAGGACCAAATATTCTTGCAAATTCTGCAAATTGATTTTGTTGACCGTAAGCTGTTCTTGGAAAAGATTTTCCAAATCTAACATTACCAGCTCTGTGAATTACCGCACCTAAAGGAATAGTGTTGTTATATTGTGCGTCAGTAAACGGTGTGTTTTGTTGTTGCACTGTACCAGTAGAGTCGACATAAATCCAAGTTTGTTTGTCATTTGAATCATTCGAGTCTAATCCACTTACAGTCGCCGTGTATTGCGACCAAGCTATATTGATAAGCTCAGGATGTGGGTCTACTGATGCTTGTTCTTTATTCATGTCAAGAATTACACCATGACCTGCTGCAACAGTAAATTCTGTAGAGCTTGAGCTAGATATGCCTCCTCCAGATAAAAGACCTGAAGAAAGATTGCTCACAATAGAATCCATGCTTATTCTGTGACCATGATTTTTAAATTGTAAAACATCATGACCATCTTCAGTTGTATAATATATACCGTTATTAATAGATGGCTCTGTTGGTTGTGAGCTTACAAACTCAGCAATAGTTCCTATCTTTAATAAATCATTAGTCTGTACAGTTGTACTTGAGCTAGTTGTATCAACTAACCCGTTTATAGAATTTCTTTCCCCATCTGTTATAATTGCACCAGAGCCTGTTGATGATATATCGTTTAACTCTGTAACAGAATGAATAGAAAGGTCTGTAACATCTGTAGGTTTGTTAAGTATAAAACTATCATTAGCTGGGTCAGTTTCGGTATAATTAGCTTGAACATTAACTTCCGCCCCTGTCGCTATTCCGTTTAATTTTACGAGCAGTTGACTTGTAAAATCATTTTCTGACAGTTGTTTTCCAGCAACCTTATCTACTTTACTATCTAAAGCAGTTTGCAATCCAGCAATATTACTAATAGTTAAGGTATCTAATATTTGTTTATTAGCCTCAATAAAATCAACAACCTCTTGTAGTGAATTTAGGTCCACATTATCTGATGTCAGAAGAGTGTTGATATTATCTATAAATTGTTTTAATATAAGACCTTGATTTGCTGAAAGAGGCTTGTTTGCAATATTAGATGTTAAATTATCTACAATATCAGAATAAAATATTTTAGAAGTAACCTCACCTACTCTAGCTCTTTCTCCATCAGTTATAATATAACCTGAACCAGCGTCAGATACATCTCCAAACTCAGTAACAGAATTATCACTAAAGTCATTGTCAAAAGATGTTTGATGGTGACTGATGTAGTATTTTTCTCCATATTCAAGAGAACCACTTCCTCTGTCTCTATAAATTACAGCTAATCTTATGTAGTGGTCTGTGTAGTCTGTAGCGCTAGTAACTTCAAATATTCCAAAAACATTTAAATCTCCTAGCTTACTTACTTTTATTTGATAGCCGTTGAGGTCTGAAAGGTATGTGCTAATGTTTTTTCCGTTAAATCCAGATTTAGAAACATAAATTTGTGTTATTGTGCTAAATAATCTTGTAGCGTTTGTTCCTACTGGATTTAAAACTATAAGACCGTCTTGTTTTGTAGTATAGTTGAGGTCGTTTGGTGTCTGATATTCAAATAAGGCAGAATCTGAAGTATCTAAAAGGTCACTTTCCGCTAAAACACCAGCAATATCTTGAATATCTAATCTTGTAGTGTTTCCTGATGTGCTATCTAGCGTAAGAAAGCTGTCCTGCTTATGCGGTGTTGTGTCTTTTGGATACTGAGATAACCTTGCCATAATTATATACTTTATGCAAATTTACTCAAAATAAAAACACATTATTTACCCTGCCCTCTGTATGGCTTAATATATAACTTTGAGTTTTTGTTTTTCGAAGTTTTAGTTTTTGCGTGTACACCTTTGCGTTTTACTTTAGTTCGTACATTGTAATTACCTAAAATTAATTTAGCCATTCTACTTAGTTTTGTTCTTCAACTTTTCAAATGTTCTAAGTCCGCCGAGACCTAACATACCCATCAAAACAGTAAATAAAGGTTCAGTATTTAAAACTGGAAACTCTACTTCTGGATATATTGTTCTCACTATAGGGAAAGCCACAAAATGATAAGCAAAAGCTAATCCACAAATCCAGCCTATAAACGGGCGCCAACCCGCAACAAACATACTCCTGTGTTGAGCTTCAACTTCATTTATTTTTGTTTGCAGCTCTAATATTTGATTGGGGTCTAGCTCTTTGCCTTTTATAGCTTCTCTTAAATCAAGTGCTAACCCTCCTATTTTACTTCTTCCACCCTCTCCTCTTCCGAGTAGAGATAATAACATTTTAAGCATTTTATTTTAATTTAATTATACTACGAGCCTAACTTATTTTTTTAGCTCAAACCTTGCTCCAACAACAGATAGTTTTTCTATAATACTTCTTTGTAGTTCAATAATCATCGCTTCAAGTTGGTCGTTTCTTTTTTCCATTGTATCAGCTAAAGCCTGAAGTGATTCTACTTTTTTCTGTAAAGCATTCACTTCGTCTGGGTTCTTGCCAATGATGGTATATATGACCACAGACAAACTCCCGACTATCATACCAATTATAGATACGAATATGTCTTTATTTGATTGTGGAATATCGTTATACGCTAAAAAGAGTAATAGTCCTATGACAAGGATAAAAACTCCAGCTGCTCCTAAATAGTGTCTTAATTCTTTTTTTGTCATTCTTGTTTGGGGTGTTACTTTTTTACTTTCTGGTCTCTTTTCTAGGGTTTTCATTATATTATACTATAGTTAGTTCTTCCGTTCACTTTTTGAGCTCGCATAGAGCGACCTCTATTCTCCATCTCTGATACAAAACTTACATGTATCCAATCTGGGTTCTCATCATCTCCAAACTCCCAGATTAACTGGTCATAGCTCAGATTTGATTTTATGTATTCAAACATTTCTGCATTGGTTTTATGTCCAAAAGTATCATCTAAATCCATCGCTCTGCCTTGACAGTGCTGTGACCGACTACTTCCTCCAATGGCTTTGTTCAATTCTTCACATCTGAAGAAACTTGTTATTTTAATAGGTCCTCCAACCCATTCTCTTAATGGCTCAAATAAATTAACTGCAATATTATTCATATTAGAAAGCTCATAGTCTCCAGGAGTATTGTCTATACCCCTTCTAAGAGCTGTATTTGAACGGATACCTTCCTTATATGTAATATGTTTGCTTATTCTATCCATTAAGATTTATGCACTTTTTGTATTTCAAAATTAAAAGACTGGCTACCTCCTTTGTGTGGTTTGTATCCGCCTTTTGGATTCTTCATAAGCTTTGGCGCTCCTTTGCCAGACTTCATCCAGTGATAACCTTCAGGTGCTTTTACTTTCATTTACTTTTATTTTTTTTATACATTATATACCACTTATGTAGTGTATATCCTATTGCAGTGAGAGTCAATATTACACTTAAACCAGCTTTGACATCCATCAAATTCATGGTTAAAGCAAATGAACTCAGTCCCCAAATTTTTAAGTCTGTTAAATTCATGAAATTTTTCATTATGTCATCGTCTTTGACCGCCACCTCTTGCTCTGTTTGTTGATTGATTTTCTGTTTTCAAAGAGCCATCAGATTGATGTGAACAGTCTTTATTATCTCCGTTCCCATAAGTTCCTTTGTCTCTATTATATTTATTACATTCTACACGTTTTTTAACCTGCTTTTTTCTTCTCTGGAAAATAAGATTATAATTATTCTTTTTTTCCCTAGCCTCAGGGTTATCTCTATAATATTTTGCGCTTTTACTTAGAGCCATTATTCTTTTTTCTCCCTGGTCTTTTTTTACCAGAAAACGCCTTTGGGACGTCTCCTAATTGATTTCCAACTTCTTTTATTGCAGAACCCACATCAGACAGTTCTTTTGATAGTCTTTCTTGTGTAGCTTTTAAATCAGCTTTCAATTCTGCTAAGTCCGCTTTTACAGCAGAAACTTTATCTTCAACAACATCTGGAATCCAGTCATTGTCTTCATCTTTTAGCAATCCTTTTTTGCTTAAAAACATTGCTGTAAAATAAACAGCTATAAAAAAGGCTATAGCTCCACCTATAATAATTAATGCACTTTCCATTTTGATTTAATTTATTTTTTGCACCATCTGTAAAAAGGCTCTCTTTCTCCTTCTGGTACGGTTACTCCATTTTTTTCAATTATAATTTTTTCACATGGGTCATCAGACAAAAAAGGTCTTCTTGTAATAATATCATCGCATCGTTCATAAATGAACTTGCCTTTTTCATCATTTATATCCCAGTCTCCCACTATTATTTCTTTTTTGGCACACAGTTAGGCACTTTACCTCCACCCTTTCCTGGTTTCATGCCAATCATTTCATAGCCTTTCCAGCAAGGGTTTTTTCTGTTGCTCATTTTTGTTTTCTTTGCCATAATTATTAATTGTTAAATTTTTGAAACTTATAAGCTGCTGCTGAACTATTACTTCTAGTATTAGCACCTCCATCAAACACTCTTTCGTATGAATTGTCAATTCTTTTCTGAAACTCTTGCACTGACTTAGGTACTTTATTTGGGTCACTTCCTGCTTTTCTCCAAGCTGCAACATCTTTTCTCATTTGAGAATACATCTGTTTGTTTGCCATCAAATCTTTTTTCCAATTAGGATTTGATTTTTGACCTTCTCTAATTTCATTAGCTTTCATAGCTTCAGAAGACTGAATTAATCTTCCCATTGCATTTGGTCCGTAAGCTTTTTCGTCATAAACTTTATCAATAACAGTCTGATTTAAGTTTCCAAATTTTTGCGCAGCATATTTTGCACCTGCTAAAGATTTAGCACCCCCTACAGACTCTGAACCCATACCTCCAGCTCTATATTTGTAAGACGTAGCTCTTCTTGGTGGGGTTTTAGGTGGTGATGGTGTGGGGGTGGGGGCAGGTGTGGGAATATCTTCGAATCTAACGCTTACGTCTTTTCCTGTTTGCATTCCTGTTTTACTTTTCAAATACTCTTTGTATTTGTCAGGATTTGCTTGCCAATACTGTTTTGCTGCTGCTGGGTCTACTCCTGCTTGTTTGTAAGTTAGTCCTTGTCCAGCTAAATTTTGTGACCATGGAGTTGTAGTAGTTATTTTTCTTCTTCCATCAACTATTTCAGAGCTAACAACAGATTGTCCGTATTGTCTTTCTCCAACTGGCTTAAGTGGTATAGGAGTTGGTGTATTCCCCTTTAATTTGTCGATAGCGGAATTTTTCATTCCAATCGAATTGTAGTCTAATTCTTCGTCTTCCATGGTTTAAGTTTTTTTATTATAAGGGAATAACTCATTGAGAGTCTTGCGGCGATGATTGCACCCGCAATCGGTGTTCAACGCCTGACTAACTGTATCTACAGCTTTTTTTATGCCTGTTCTTACAGTCAAATTGTGTATTGAGTCTCCAAGACCCTTTGGGTTTTTAACTACAGCCATTTTTATTTATTTAGATGAGAACCATCACAATTCCCCTGAGGGTGTTGTGTGTTTCCGCATTCACAAGGTTTAATATTTTTCATAGTTATGCTTTATTGAGTTTATCTATTGTTTTGTTTTTAAATCCTATCGCATTGTAATCTACAGCTTGATAGCTTGTTGTTGTGTAATCGGTTTTTTTATTTACAGATTTATCAAAGTTTTTTGTAGTCTGTGTAGGCTTATACATAGTTTGTGATGTTACGCCTTTAGCATCTGTTGTTTTACTTCCCATAGTGTTTTGTGAAAAGTTATAATTACTCCCCATTCCTGATTTAGCCCCTGAAGGAGATATTGTGCTTTCAAGAGTACCTGAAGTTGAGGTTATCTGATAATCCTTCCCAGTGCTAGATTTAAAGCCCTTAGGGATTGGAGTACCAAACTCATCTACTTGAACTCCTGTCGTTTTTTTATTTGCTTTCTTTCCTGGCATGATATTAATTTTTAAGTTTATTTATAAAGTTAACAATTTTTTGAGTTCGACTTTGCTATAGAAATGGCTACAGCACGTTTGTGCTTATATCCATCTTTCTTCAAAGTACGAATATTTGAATTAATTACTGTCTGAGATTTTCCACATTTTAAAGGCATCAGTCTCTAGGGTTTGATTTTACACTTCCGCCAGAACCAGCCCATAATGTTTTACACGCCCAGTATCTAGCACTTAATTTATTTTTTGCTTCGCCACACTTGTGTCTAGCCTTGAATGACTTTCTAGCAGCATCTGAGTAGTTGTGTCCGTATCCAGTAGCTCCAAAATGTATGAGTTTTTCTTGTCCGTTTGCACAAGCTTTTACCATTTTTTTCTTTCCTGGTCTCGTACTTTTTCTAGGCTTGTTACAAGCCATTTTACTTTTGTCTACTTTACTTGCCATACTCGACAAAGATAATAATAAAAAAAAGGTTAATTTTATGTGGTATTTCAATCTAATTCATGAGTAGAGACAAGCCAAAAATATATAAGAGAGGCAAAAAAAAGTATTTTTCAAGAGAAAAAAAGCATAATTTTCTTAAAAACTGGAGAATAGTCAGATATTACATAAAGAGAAAATACGACCTATCTTCAACAGAATTAGAAGTTCTTCTTTATT
>CEPT01023272.1_pt1 | contig 15197 bp, 23 predicted proteins | sample 356221 | NCBI WGS metagenome assembly CEPT01 (sample SAMEA2620081, study PRJEB7988) | marine metagenome | isolation source: saline water (ENVO:00002010), including | reverse complement strand
CGCGATACTACACTCCGAATGGAAGATCTATTCAAGCAAAAGGTATTACGCCAGATATAATTGTTGAAAATCTTGAGTTTAGTTCTGCTTCAAAAGATAAAATTCTTAAAGAGTCAGATCTTCTTGGTCATCTCAAAAACACGGATAAGAAAAATGGGAATAGCAAACTTAAAAAACAAAATAAAAAAATAGAAAATGACTACCAACTCTCTGAGGCTATAAACCTACTAAAAGGCTTAAATATTATATCTTTAAGCAAAAATTAAAATAAAAACACTAGCTTATATTTAGAAAAATAAATCTTGTTTGTACTTAAAACCCTTGTATAATATCGCGCGTTAGAATATTTCTTCATAGTAGATGATTTAAAGGGATAAATAATGAAATACACTGAAGCAAAAATTAGAAAAGCTGCCGCAAGTAGATATATGAATGAAGACCAATTGGAATTCTTTAAGGAACGTCTTCTAAACATGAAAAAAGAGTTGCGACAACATTTAGAAAATGAACGTACAGAGCTATCAAAACAATCAAGGGAATGTGATGATTTAGATAGAGCTCAAGTCGAAGAAGAAATTCATCTAAGATTAAGAATTCTTGATAGAGAATCTAAGCTCCTTCCAAAAATTGATGAGGCAATTAAACGAATTGATGAAGGAAGTTATGGTTACTGCATAAATACTGGTGAAGCAATCGGTATTGAAAGATTACTAGTGAGACCTACCGCTTTATTTTGCGCTGAAGAGAAAAGCAGGCAAGAAAGAATTGAGAAAGCATATAGAGACTCATAAGATAGTGTGAATCTCTATATATCAATAGCCCTAATTATTTGACATTGTCGTTAAATAAATCTGACATTCTTGTTTTTGCATTTGGAACCATCACGGTTGCCTCGAACTTATCAACCGCTTCTTTCATTTCTGATTTATTGTTTGTATCAGATACTTGAATTATTCCTGCCATTGCCATCATTGCATGGGGTGAACATTTATAAAGGTATAAACCGCTAACATCAAATTTTATGGTAGTTGATGGTTTATATTTTGTATCAAAAGGTACACTTCCAGCTGGTCCATAGACTGTTGCTGCGTTATGCCCAGCATCTGTCATTTCAAAAGTAATACTATCCCCAGCGTTAATCTTTATAAATGCCGGCTCAAAAACCATAGATCCCTCGTCTGACATGTTCAACATCTTTACAATATGTGTATCTCCAGCAAAAGAAAAGTTACTCGCCAAAAATAAAGATATTAATAAATAAAGTTTGATTGTTTTTTTCATGTTAATTTCCCTATTGTTAAAATAATTTACGTAAAGTATTATACTTCAATACGTTTTAAAATTCTCATATATGGTTTAATAATTTTATGAACAAAACTTTGGACGCAAAACATAAGGAAAATGCAAAGAAAGCTCTAGCAGAAGCTAAAGCTCGCAAGAAAAAGGAAATAGCAATTCTTAGAGCAAAAGAAAAAAATGGCCCAAAAGGACTTGAACCTACCCGATATGGCGATTGGGAAAGAAAAGGTATAACTTACGACTTCTAAAGCTCACACCCCTAGATACTCCCACAAATACCAACATACAATTGACCTATAGGGTGCCCAACTTTGTGAAATTTTAATCATTTTTTCATGATTTTTACTATCAACAGCATATAGTTTTGTAATTGCTCTTCTTAAAGCAATATCACCTATTGAGAATACATCCAATCTTCTATAAGCAAACATTAAAAACATTTCGGATGTCCATGGTCCTATGCCTTTTAGGGAAGATAAAAAATTTATAGCTTCATCATTACTCATATTTTCAACAGATTTCAAGGACAGCTCTTGTGTAAGTATTTTTACTGCGATTTCTTTTATATATTCATGCTTTCTTTGTGACAGGCCCTGTGATCTCGCCCATTTCAAATCTGACTCTGACATAAATTTTAAAAAAGATTGTTTTTTACCAGAAAAAGAAATCAATCTATTCCATATAGCATCAGCCGCTTTTGCAGAAATTTGCTGGCCAACAATAGATTGACTTAACTCAAAGAATAGCAGTTCTTCACTAAGTTGGCGTTTTTCAAGGAAAGGGCATTTTTTATCAGTATCAAGTATTAGTTCAAGTTTTTTATCTTTATGAACCAATTCTTCAAAAATTTTCTTTTGACTTAACAACTTCTCTATCTTTATAACGTTAATCCAGTTACTTCATAGACTTCTTTCAGAACCTTTGTTGAAATTTTTTGAGCTTTTTGTGAACCACGATTTAATATTTGAATTAAATATTTTTTATCATTATTCAATTTTTTCATTTCATCTCTTATTGGCCCAATTTTATTAATTAAAACTTCAGTGAGATCTCTTTTCAATTCTGAGAAATTTTTACCTTTAAATTTATCAAAGGTTTTCTCAAAGTCTTCTTCCTCGCAAGCTGAGAAAATAGTCAAAAGGTTTTTTGCCTCTGGCATATCTTCCAAAGATCTATTTGAGTCTGGAATAGGTAACGCATCTGTTTTTGCTTTTTTTATTTTTTTCTCTATTTCTTCATTACTGTCTGTAAGTGAAATTCTTGAAAAATCTGAAGTGTCTGATTTGCTCATTTTTTTTGATGCATCCCTTAAACTCATTATTCTTGCAGCCTTTTTCATTATTATTGGCTCAGGAAGTGGAAAGACTTCTTTGTTAAAATCATTATTAAATTTTAGAGCAATATCTCTAGTTAATTCTAAATGTTGTTTTTGATCTTCACCAACAGGAACATGCGTTGCCTTATAAAGTAATATATCTGCCGCCATTAGTACCGGATAAGTAAAAAGACCAACACTTACGTTTTCTTTATTTTTACCAGCTTTATCTTTAAATTGGGTCATCCTATTGAGCCAACCCATTCTAGCAACACAATTTAATACCCAACTTAACTGAGTATGCTCAGGTACTTGTGATTGATTAAAAATAATGCTCTTATCAGGATTTATGCCAGATGCTATAAAGGCTGCAGCAACTTCACATTTTTTAGATATTAAATCTGATGGATCTTGCCAAGTTGTTATAGCATGCAAATCAACCACGCAAAATAAGGATTCGTATTGCTCTTGAAGAGGTACAAAATTTTTTATTGCACCTAAATAATTACCTAAATGAAGTCCGCCTGTTGGCTGTACACCAGATAAGACTCTTTGGGTAAAATTATTTGGTGCTTTACTCATAATCTTTAAGCATTTTTTCTACTGTTAAGCTATGAATCTCCTCGTTCTTTATCATCTCTTTTGCATACTCTTCTAAATAAATACTTTTATCTACAACTTCTTCTAGAAGTTCTTTGTAAAGTGAAACAGCCTGTCTCTCATGGTCTAAACTCTCAGATAATAATGCAGAAACATTATGCTCATTTGACTCATCGATTATCGAAACCTCTTGTGAAGGATGTCCACCAAGGCTCACTAAAAGCTCTCCCGCACTTTGCGCATGTGCTAACGATTCGGTTGATTGTTCGTTAAAGTATGTCACTAAGCTTTCTCTATAAGGACCAACTACCATCAGAGCAGAATGCGTATACCTAACCACTCCAGCTAACTCATACTTCATTATATCATTTAAAATTGATATAACTTTTTGCCTATCGATATTTTCCATTTTTTCTCCTAACCTCTCAGAAATTAAAATTGTGTCAATTGTAACAAAAATATTTATTTTTAATTACTGTTTTTATTTTTTTTAAAAATTGAATTAAATTTTTTTAAGGTTTTTTTTTCCATTTCCCAAAAATAAGAAAACTCTCCAAATATAGCTCCAACAAAAATAAGCAGCACCTGATAAATTGGTAAAATGAGAATAATTCTTATTGTCCAATAAGATGCAATCCCAAATGTATCTGGATTCACGTATAGAATTTTTAAAATGTAATCTGCACACACTAAAGAAGATGTTCCGGTTAATGCAAAAACAAGATTAACCATAAAAAGTTGATAATTGTTTTGAACTTTAAAAAAGATTCTTATTTTTTCCATAATAAAAAAATCATATTGTTTCGTAATGTCCTAGTTTAGCAAGTCTTTCATTAAAACGTTGCTTTATTTCATCTGTCAAAAAGTCAAGTGAGACTGCTTTTTTCATTTTTTCAATATTATTATCAGAAAAAAGAAGCATAGATATGTCATAAATAGTCATGGAATTAGGCTCTCGATAGATTAGCTCTATTTCATCGCCCTTTTTAATTTTCCCATCATTTATAACCTTCATATAAATTCCAAGGTAATTATGTTCTATGAAATATTTCATAAAGTTTTTCTCATTCATCTTAATGCTAATTTTATAACAAGGAATTCTGGGTTGCGTAACTTTGAGAATAACTTTAGAAATTCTAAACTCATCGCCTATGAAAATATTTTTTTCATCAAAGTCATCTATGGTTAAATTCTCACCAACCAGTCCATATTCTTCAGAAAAATCTTTTCTCAAGAAGTTACTCCAATATTCATAATGTTTATAGGAATAAGCGTAAATAGCTTTATTTATGCCTCCATGGGCTAATAAATCAGCTTGCCTATCACCCTCAAGCCCGTTTTTTGTTACACTTAGTTCATCGTTCTTTGGTTCTTTAAAGATACTTGTGTGTACAATTTTATTCTTGAAATTTATCTTTTTAGGTGGCGATGTATTGATTGAAAGAATTTTCATCTTTTTAATTTACTTTTTAAGTATAAAAAGTAGGCAACTATTTCATAAAAAATATTAAATATAGGGAATATGATGGGATTTTCAAAAATTCTTTTAAGAAATTTATATTTTGGTATTTTTTCCCAGATTATTAGAAAAGATTTTGATCCTGAAATAAGTTTGCCATCTTCAATAACATGCATTCTTCTGTATAAATTATCGACATTTAATCCTGTTTGTTTCTCAGAATCTTTGCACGTTGATATATCAACCCAATCAATATCATTGTTGCAATGTTTCTTATAATTATTTATTTCTGCGCGGCAAATTGAACATGAATTATTAAAATAAACTTTAGTTTTCATAAAAATAAAAAATCCTATTTAAAATTTTTATTACCATTTATCAAGAAGAATATGCTTAAAACGAAAATGTATATTTGCTCGCTTTTAAAAAGCTTCTCATTTATGAACCAGTCTGGATGGGCCAAGTAAAATGCTCCGATCATTATTATAAAGATGCCAAGTGCAGATAGTCTGGTGATGAGATTTCCAATTTGCCCAGAAATAAAACCCCCAAGAATTATTCCAATTCCAGCAGCCATCTCCCCAACAGCGACAAGAATTGCAATTGTCATTGGTGCAATCATATCGATACTTTCAAGCCATGATGCAAATCTTTCTGGTGGATACGGAAATTTCCCCCAACCGTGAAGAAAGAAAGATATCCCTAATGTAAGCCTTACAATCCAAAGTGATATTTTTGCCAAATTTATACCTATGTTAAAAGTTTATATATTATGTAAATATTATCAAATATTTAAAGTAACTTAAAATACTGAATATGTACATTTATAAAGAAATTGAGCTAGTAACAAAAAACTCATCTTGGTGGAAACAAAAAAAGTATAGGAAGGAAAGTGCTTTTATACTAAATAAATACAGAAAGCTTGGATGGAGATTAACTAAAAAAATTGAATTGAAAAATAAACCAAATGTAGATACTAGATCCTTTACTTTGTATTCGTTAAAAAAACTTGAAGGTAAAAAAGTTGGTAAATAATATGTATTAATCTACCAAAAAGATTTATGCAGATATAAGCAAGTTACATTTTTAAGATTCCAAGTTAATTTATTTATTATTCTTGTCTAAAATTTTCCAAACCACTGTTTTTATTTATATTTTTATGAGAATGTTTCTTATTTACATTATCTAAGTTTTTTTATATTATAATTTTATAACAATAATAAATTAGGTGTAAAAATGAAAAAGATCCTTTATATAGAAGCCTCCCCAAGAAAAGACAGATCACATTCGATAAATGTAACAAAAAAATATATTGATAAATTTAATAAAGATAATGAATATGAAGTAAAAAAAATTGATCTTTGGAATTATGATTTGCCTGAATTTGATGGTGACATGCTAAATGCAAAATATGCAGCTATCGCTGGTACTGACGCATCTGCTGAAGAAAATAATGCATGGGCAAAAGTTATTGATATCTTTAATGAATTTCAAGATGCAGACCATTATATTTTTAGTGTTCCGATGTGGAATTTCAGCATCCCATATAAATTGAAACATTACATTGATATTGTTACTCAACCAGGGCTCTCATGGAGCTACACACCTGAAGACGGGTATAGCGGCTTGATGGGAGGCAAAGAGGCAACAGTGGTTTATGCAAGTGGCGATGGGTATGGTGAAGGCACTGGCTTTGAATCGTATGATTTACAAAAACCATATATGACACTTTGGTTAACTTTTATTGGCTTTGCAAAGATCGAAAGTCTTATAGCAGATAGAACTCTTTTTGAACCAGAAGAGTCTGAAAAAAGAGCTCTAAAAAATTAATATAAGTATTTCTTTTGCCCAAATATTTCTAATCCAGAATGAAACAATTTTCTTTTTCTATGAGACGATCTAATCTTGGATAATTGATAATAAGTTGTGTTTTCAGATACTCCTCTATAAACCAAGTCGCTTTTTTCAGCAAGCGTGGATTTACCTTCAACTACAGCTGAACTACCTCTGTAAATCTTGCCTTCTTTTTCAAACTTAGGCTCATCATTTTTATCTGATGAAAGTGTACCCCTATAGATTTTTTTCATGGCAAAAATCTCCATCTAATTTTATCTTTTGGGTAAGCTTTTTACGCATGCTTGATGCGCCTTTAGGAGTGTTTAATATAACATTTAAAGGAAAAATTGCAAATAAAGCTTATCCAGTATTTCTAAGTCCTGCTGCTATTGCATGAATTGTCCTCAATAACGGATTAAATACTTTGTCATCATGGGAAGAAGTGCTTCTATGTTTTCTCAAAAGCATAACCTGAATATAGTTTAGTGGGTCCATATAAGGTTTTCTTCTATATAATGACAATGCAAGTTTTTTGTTATCTTCCAACAATCTGTCTGACTCAATTATTTCTAGCATTAGATTCTCAGTTAAAATATATTCTTCTTCAATTTTTTTTATTATATTTACAGCTTGCTTCTGATCTTTTGCGAGGAGTGCATAATCTTTAGCAATTGCTAAATCTGCTTTAGCTATAGCCTGACCAATATTATCTATCATCATGTGAAAAAAAGGCCAATCATTATACATTTTTCTCAAAACCTCAATGCCACTCTCACTATGAATTTTTTTAAGCGCGGTGCCTAATCCATACCATGCTGGCAAAGTATGCCTAGATAATGACCAACCGAAAACCCATGGAATTGCTCTTATTGAATATCTAGATCTTTCTCCCTTTGCTCTATGCGATGGCCTTGAGCCGATATTTAATTCGCCAAGTTCCTGAACTGGCGTTGCTTCGTAGAAATAATCTGTGAGTCCTGGAGTTCTGTCGGTCAAATCACGATAACCCTCTTCACCAGTTTTTTTCATAATTTTCATTGTTTTTTCAAAATCTTTGACATCTAATTTCTGATCAACAACTATATGTTGGCTTGCTTTGATTAGCCCTCCAATTGCCATCTCTAACTCATAACAGGCAGTTTCATATTGAGCATATTTGTAGGATAAAACCTCTCCTTGTTCTGTAATTTTTATTTTTCCATTAACTGTTTTTGCAGGCTGGGCTAGTATTGAGTTATGTGTTGGACCTCCTCCTCTTCCGACTGTTCCGCCTCTACCATGGAAAATTTTACATTCAATTCCAAATTTTTTTGATATTTCTATAATCTCTTGTTGAGCTTCATATAGTCCAAATGATGAGGCAAGAATTCCTCCATCTTTACATGAATCCGAATAACCAAGCATTACTTCCTGCAAATTATCTTCATGGCATTGTAGGAATTTAATATAAACGTCATTTGAAAATAATGATTCTAAGATATTTTTTATTCTTGCCAAATCATCTATTGTTTCAAAAAGAGGGGTTATTAAAATATCACAGAATAATCTCCCATCATCAGTCCTTCCTAATAAACCAGCCATCTTTGCTAAAACCATAACTTCTAATACATGACTAGCATCATGTGTCATGGATATGATGTAATGCCCAAAAGCTTCCTTACTTACTTGTTCTCTTAATAAAATCATTGTCTTGAATACATCAACAACTAACTTCTGTTCGTCTGGTAACAATTCATATTGATTAGAATATGTATCTTTTGAATCGAGAATACGTGTTAGTAAGTCTACTTTTTCATCCTCTGATAATGAATCGTAATCTTTTTTATTAATATTTTTAACCAATGTTTTTATAACTAGAGAATGTTTCGTTGACTCTTCTCTAATATCAAGATTGACTAAGAAAAATCCAAATGTCTCGACAAGTCTTATAAAGTCATCAAGCCCAAATTCTAGAATTACTCTGTCCCCGTCTTGATTCAGCGAATCTCGAATACAATATAAATCTTGAAGAAGTTCTTTCTCACAGGTATAACAATTAGGCCTGTCTAATGACTCTTTGCTATCTTGTAAATCAATAATTCTTTGTAAAGACTCATTTAGTCTATAACTGATTATCTTAAACTTTCTTCGATATGGTTCTTTTGGAAACGTGCTACTCTTCTTATAAAAAGCTTGCTCCAAAAATTTATTATCTTTTTCTAAAGAATCTAAAAATTCCTTTGAAGGCCTTACAAGCTGATCTGAATGGGTCATAAATCTAGATAGTTGTTGCGCTCTCTTAATATATTCTTTTAGTGCTGTTTTCGAATGCATATAAACAGCTTTTTGCGTTACTTCTGGAGTAACATATGGGTTTCCATCGCGGTCTCCGCCAATCCATGACCCAAACCTCAGAAAACTTGGAACTTTTATCGAGCTTACACTCATAGAATCACAATAGATTCTTTTTGTAGCATTTTCTAAATCTCTATACATCTGTGGAACCGCTTTAAACAAAGAAGTGTTAAAATAATAAAGTCCATTTCTTACTTCATCTTCCACTGTCGGTTTTTTCATTCTAACTTCATCTGTTTTCCAAAGAATTAAAATTTGTGCTTCAAGCTTTTTAATTATTTCTTCTTTTCGTATTGACTGTCCTCTATACATATGAAGCTCTAAAATCGTTGCAAAAATTCGCCTTGTTGCTTCCATTTTACTTCTTCGCATGGCTTCTGTTGGGTGTGCTGTGAAAACCGGAATAAATTGCAGACTTTGATAAAGCTTTTGCAAATCACTAATAGTAATTCCATGAGATTTACAATCTTTCAAAGTATGATCAAAGGATCCTTCCCATAATGCTGATCCTGATTTACCTGATATTATTAAACTTTCCCTATGAATATGTTGATATGCTTCCTCAGCAACATTAACCAAAGCAAAATACTTTGAGAAAGATCTAACCACGTTTTTAAGTGTTTCTGGATCAAGTTTTTCAATATATTTTATTAATTGATCATGCTGTTTTTTATCATGGTTTTCTTGTAAATTAATAAATCCTTTCCTAAGTTTTTCGACGACCGCATAAACATCTTTGCCAGCATGCAATTTAATTGCATTACCAAGCAACTTGCCTAGTAGCTTGACGCAAGACCTTAGTTGCGAATCTGTAATCGCATCATAATTTTTAAGAAAATCACTCATGAATTTTTAAATAGTTTTTTATGATTTAGCCACAACTATCTTAGCATAATGGAGAAATTTCATCATTAATAGATTGAATTTTGTTATAAATATATGATTTTATTGAATTTTAAAATTATTAATATAATTTTGGTAAAGAATAAATTTTTTGTATATGAAAGTATTATTTCCAAATGTTAATCCAATTATCAAGACTAACATGAAGTTTTTTATTTCTCTCTTGAATTTCTTTTCGCATAGCAAAACGCATTTTCCCCGCTTCAAAAAGTTTTTTTTCAACTTCTGAATTCAGTTGTAATCTAGGTACTTCTATTGGCTTTCCTTCATCATCTACTGAAACCATCGTAAAATAGCTTGAGATTGCGTGATACTCAATTTTCTCTTTTATCCTCTCTCCCTCAACCCTAATTCCCACTTCCATAGATGTTTTTCCAACATAATTAATATTACATTTGAAGGTCATTAAATCCCCAACCTCTATCGGTTTTTTAAATACAACTTGATCTAATGATTTTGTAACCACATATGTTTTACAGTATCGGGATGCACATGTGAACGCTGCTTCATCTAGTAATTTTAGTATTGTTCCTCCATGAACTTTTCCTGAGAAATTTGACATATCTGGTGTCATTAACCTTGTCATGAATAATGTTTTTTCCTGTTGTGGGGTTTCACTCATTTTTTAAGATCCTTTTTTGTATATTTTTGTTTACTTGGTATAACACCACGAACACCTCCTTGTGGATTTTCAATGTCCCCTGGTCTTCTTGGAATTAAATGAATGTGAAGGTGATGTACACTACGACCAGCATCAGGACCATCATTAATACCAATATTAAAAGCTGTAACTGATGGGTCTTCGCTTAAAATTTTGTTTTTTTGCCTCTCTAAAAACGGAAAAAGATTTTGATGCTCAACAGGATTCAGTTCGAAATAAGAAATTATATGCCTTTGCGGAATAATTAAAGTATGAAGAGGTGTTACAGGATAGCCATCTCTCAGGGCAAAGAAAAATTCATTTTCGTCAAATTTTTTAAAACTATAAAATATACTCTCTGACACTATTTACTCCATTTTTTAATATTATTTAAATGAACTTAATGAGTGGATATAACAAAAAGACAGCATATCTGCGTAAAGAACCACGCACTCATAAATTCATCCATATTAAATTTAAATTTATTTGCCAAAAAAACAACTATAAATGCTGGAACAATAAACATATATACAAATCCAATTGACTGCCCTATGGCGCCCAATAATTCAAAACCTTTGCCAGTTTGAAGGTAAGATTTAAAAGCAATTAATGCAAATGAAAATGCTAGGTTTATGTATTTTGAAGTTGTTAAATTATTATTTTTAATTCTAAAAACAACAATGCCAATGTATGCTGCTAACAACATAGTTGTAGAGGCCATAATAATAATAGGTATACTCATTTTCTATCCCTCTTGGTTAAGGTATTTTTATTGTTGAACAAATATTTTCTCTAATCTCCCCATCTTTTAAATCGACCAGATAAGACTTTTTACTTCCTTGAAAAGATACTGCTGAATATACATTATCATTTTTAATATGCAAAGCACATCCTCCCTCTATAGCATAACAATCTTTTAATTTCTGCTGTTCTAAGAATTTGATTAACGATGGTCTTCGCTCAGATTCTTCATCATAGTGAGGGCAACAATTACCCTCAATAAACCCCAGGCAATCTATAATATTTAATTGATCTGCCCATGAATCGGTAATGCCTTGATTAAACCAACATATTGCACCGGCACTAACACCACTCATTACTATTCCATTATCGTAACCTACTTTCAAAATATTGTGTAAGCCCCACTCTCGCCAAACAGATAACATGCTTTTTGTATTTCCTCCTCCAACAAAAATTACATCTTGCGATAGAATTAAATCTTCAAGATTGGGTGTACGCTTGAAAAAGTCTAAATGAGTTGGGTTACATTCGAGTTTACTGAAAGTTGAATAATAGCTAACTTTATATGATTCATCATCACCTGTCGCAGTGGGAATAAAACATATATTGGGATTCTTTTTTTTTGATTGGTCTAAAATATATTTTTCTATAATTCCCAAGCCTGGATTTCTTCCAAAACCACCCCCGCCAATTGCAATTACTTGTTTATCCATTTTAAATCCTTCTAAATTAATTTATTAATATACTCCATAATTCTTTTAGCGCTTCAGAATTATTCTCTCTGTTAAAAAAGTATTTTACGTGTTGGTTTTTTTCAATATTTTTTTCAATTTCAATACCCCAAAGTCCGTGAATTTCATTTGGAAGCATTGAATATCTTATATCAATAATTCTATTAGGGTTATATTTTGATATTGCTAGGTAGCCTCCTGAAAACCAGCTAAAACGATCTATATCTTTTGATTGTTGTGAATTAAGGTCAAGCCACGGGAAAGAATTTTCAACATTAAGTTTATCTATGCTTGTTCCCTCAATAACTTTAGTATTAAACCCTACTTTTATAGCATCAACATAATACTTTTCATCTGTCTCGTATATAACTTTCCAGACAAGTAAATTTGCTAAACTCGGTTTTACCTCGATTCTCAAAGGAATGTGGTCTCTAGATTTGGCATTAAGAAGTCCGATATTTTCAGCTCTATTATGTTGAATGAGTCCTATAGACATATATGTTATTACCCAAATAAATGCAATCCTAGCAAATATCATCTTTCTCTTAAAAATTGATAAGAAAACTAACATAAATAGTGTAATAGTAAAAATTGGGTCAACAATAGATATGGTATTCCATGCAACTCTAAAATCGCTGAATGGCCAAAAAAGCTGAGTCCCATAGGATGTACATGCGTCTAAAATCCCATGTGAGGCATAAGCGAGCGTGCAATAGAGATAGGTCTCCTTGAACGACATACCTCTTCTATTGGTCAAAACATAGTAAAAGAAAGTCCCGCATATAAGTCCGCCAAAAGGTATAAAAATAAGGGAATGAGTAAATTGTCTATGAAATTCAATTGCCAAAAGAGGGTCATGACTAGATCTTATAAATACGTCTAGATCAGGAGCCATCCCAGAAAGAAAACCAATTATAGTAATTAGCAAAATTTTTTCTTTACTATTTTTTTGTTGAGCCGCAACTGAGCCTACTATTCCTTGTGATAATGGATCCATATAATTTTAAAGGCCTAATTTAAACTGTGTATGTCTGATAAATCAATTCTAATTTTTTCCTTTTTATTCTTATCTATTCTCATTGAAATTAGCAAATTATTATGATCTTTAGAGAAGAAGTAGTAATTAGTTTTATTTCCTGAAGTATACTCTGCGGAATAACAATTAAAGTCCTTTCCATTAATTGAATATATAACATCATTTCGAAATTTATAATCATATATCTTTAATTTTTTTTTGGAAATTACACTATATGCTTGATCAGCATAATTAGAATTTTGCATTAGTAAAACCAACATCGATATAGGATCATATATTAAGTTTCTTGATTCAAGACTGATGGTTTCAGAAGAATCACTGATTATTTTTGCTCTCTTTCCTTCAAAAATAACTTCGTAAGATTCTTTGTCGTCAACATACGTGTACCTTTTAGGAATCAAATTTCCATCTTTTCTTTTTAAATATACTTTCTCTTCTCGAAATCCTTTGCTTGCTAATGATGCTATGAAATTTCCATCGTATGTTGTGCTAACAATAAAATCATTATTATCATTCCGCATTTTTAAATCCATTGTGCCAGCTGCCATATTCTTATAATAAAAAATATAACTAGCGTGCAAATCGCTTTGAGAATCATTTGCAAAAGTATTTAGATTGATTATTGTTAATAAGATGAAAAAGGTATTTCTAAGCATTATTGAATTCAAAAATTATTCTTCTTCGCTCTCCTTTGCCTGAGCCATCCATAAAGTAAAGAAATCTTTACCAGAATTATCAGGGTCTGCCCACTCATTAACTTCTTTTTTAAGCTCATCCTCAGTACATAGAATGCATCCATTTCCAGGGAAACCAACGTCTTTTGAAGACGAAAATCTACCATGGGTTGAATAGTAGGCAAAGTCTGTATTTGGAACATTTTTCCAAATTTCTCCACCTAAGCAATAATCATTTTGCCTCTTATTATCTTTTTTACTGAAGCTAAATTTTGCTTTTACAACTTCTCCAGCTTCTGATGCCCCTGCCATATTAATCTCCTTGTAACTTTTCTAATTGTTTTACCGAATCAAATATATATTATTGAATTATATTTGATTTGTCATTTTTTTTATTTATTGCCTGTCAGCGTTTTTTTGTAGTAAAAAATTTTTTAATATTTCCTTTTTCATTGCTTCTGATAATATTTTTTCAAGCTTCATACATCCATAATTATCATGATTTACTAAATCAAATAAATTTACCTTTAAATTTTCCTTGTCAAAGTAAGCGGTGTATTTAATATTAAGAATGCTTCTATCAAAATCTCTTTCTGAATAAAAACTACTTAAAACAAATTCATTATCATTCTCATTTTTTTTTATAAAAATACTATTTCCATGGTCCCATTTATCTCTTTTATAAATTAAGCCAATCATAGTATTGGTGTAGATTAAATTTACTGTTGTATTTGAATTTTTTTTATTTTCTAAATCATTATCATCAATTAAATTACAAGAATAGAAATCGCCTCTAAATAAATCATTAAGCGCAGCATTCAAATTTTTTTTATCTGAAAAAATATGGCTTTCTGAGCAACTTAACATTGTTATGAAAGGTAGGATTAAGGTTATTTTTTTTAGGTTATTAAGCATTTAATTTTTTATTTTATAAAAGAAATTTCTTTAACATATAGGTTGGCTACGTGGTCTCTACCAAATGCTACAACTCCTATAGATTTGATGGTTCTTGGTTTTACTTTATCTGATAGGAATGATCCAGATCGTTTAAATTCATCTAGTGGCAGAATAAACTCTTGGTAATTTTCTTTTACTGTAAACGAGGATTGATAATATTGCCAAGGAAGTATAGTTCCTGTGGTTCGTAAATGAATAAAATATTTTTGATTATTCCCTCTCGCAATAATTTTTATGAACCTTGCTTGATCTAAATCAACGTCTTTCAATTTTCTCTGTAATTGAATAAAACCGCCGTTGTTTTCGGTCGTAACTTCTCCATTAAGATAAGCGATTGATGTTCCTTCTTCCATTTCATAAACCACACTACCAGTTGATAGTCCACCCATGACATCATCTGCAATAAATTTCCATTTTGAAGAGTCTTCAAAATCATCTCTAAATATTTCTTCTGCACTAACTTGGTTGGTCATAATAAAAAAGAATAAGTAAATTTTTAAAATTTGTTTTAACATAAACATAGCCAATTATTTATAATGTTTTCTTCTTTCGGTGAATTTTTTGACCCTTTCTCTCCATCTTTTATATGAGCCAAAGGAAACATTATCTTTCATAACTCTTTTAATTTCATCGCTATTAATATCATACATCTTCTTAATATTATCAAAACTC
>CEPT01037127.1_pt1 | contig 15391 bp, 12 predicted proteins | sample 356221 | NCBI WGS metagenome assembly CEPT01 (sample SAMEA2620081, study PRJEB7988) | marine metagenome | isolation source: saline water (ENVO:00002010), including | reverse complement strand
TTTGGGTCAGCGTCGTTTCAAAAAAAATTTTCGATAACTCCATATCTGGGCTCCTTGAAGAGGGTGCTCCCTGCTTACTTTCGATATCGAGGAAGAACTTCTTGCGCCATCAGACTTTCTGCGCGTTCCACGTAATTCATGGGCGATGCAGCGCTCAAAATAATGGTGCGCGCGCCGGCGTCGATATATTCAGTGAGTCTTTCCACGCAGCGGTCTGGATCACCAGCTATTGCGTACTTATCAATCATCTGGCTGAAATCTTGGTTGTATTGCTTTGATAGACGTTCATTCGCGTACTCCACCGCGGTGGCATTATCTTCATGGCAGCAAAAGAAAATGAATAGTCCTGGATCTACAGGGTTATCGTTGCCTTCTTCGCTTCGGTACTGAGCAATTCGTTGATTGGATTCTTCCAGCATCTCGGGTGTGTACATGTAAGGAAGCCACCCCGATCCGTACCGGGCCGCTCTGCGCCAGGCTGCTTCTTTCCGCCCAGAGATCCAAATAGGCGGTGAAGGCTGTTGAAGCGGCTTGGGTTCGAGAGTCACGCCGGATAACTGATTGAATTCTCCGTCGAAATGAACATCGTCTTCGGTAAACAAGCGCCTCATAATTTCGAGGGCTTCGTTCGTCCGGGCGCCTCTTTGAGACACCGGTACTCCGGACGCTTCAAATTCTCGAGGCAATTCGCCCCCTACCCCAATTCCCATATGAAACCGTCCGCCAGAAGCAACATCTAAGGCCGCCGCTTGTTTCGCTGCCAATACCGCCGGGTACAGGGGAAGGAGGGTAATGGTGGACATGAGTTTGAGTTTGGTGGTGGCGCCGGCTGCTACTGCTAGGGAAATAAATGCGTTTGAGCAGGGCACGTGAAAAAACACGTGCTCACCGGTAGTGGCGTAGTCGTATCCGAGTTCTTCAATCGCCTGAGCTTGCTGAGCGACTTGGTCTGCGCGTCTCATAGCAAGTCCAAATTGGACTTTCCGATCTGATGTCTCTTCGTTGTTCACTAGAACCTCTCTTGGTCTACAAGTGACCGTAGCCGGTAGACACCATGTGTCTCACAGTCGAAGGACCGGACACCCATTTCGGGCGCCCGGTCCATCGCTGTCCGTGCGTTGGGGTAGATCGGTTGCTGGCTACTTGAGGTAGTTCAGCTTCCCCCCTTTGCTGCTAGTGCCTCCCCCGTGGAAAGCGGCACTAACGGTCACGCCCAGTTGGGGGTATTCAGGCCGCACCTGGTTGGCCGAAATCCCTTTCCAGACGATCGACTGAATCCTATTACCACCACTTACTAAACGCAAATTTAGTATTTCGTTATCGGTTTCCCGCTTTTTTCTGCGTTATTGCCAGGTCAGTGCTAGGCCAATGGGATGGGAAACCACACTATTAACGCAGATCGAGTAAACGATCTGATCGATCGCTGCAGCAGGGAAGTAAACGACGGGCTATTACCGAGTTGCCAACTCGCGATTGGTTTTAACGGCGAAATCGTTGTTGACCGCACAATTGGAGATGCGACTGAGGACACGCGCTACTGCTTCTTTTCTGCGACGAAACCGTTCGTCGCCGCGACTATCTGGCAACTTGTCAGCGAAGAACTACTCGACCTAGACACTGCGGTCGCGGCTCTTATTCCAGAGTTCGGAAACAACGGAAAAGAGGCAATCACCCTTCGTCAGGTGCTGTTACACACTTCTGGGTTCCCCCACGCTCCGATGGGACCCAAGGTCTGGTCATCATCCGAAAGTCGTCGTAGCAGAATGTCGGAATGGCAACTGAATTGGGAGCCGGGAACCCGCTACGAATACCACCCCACGAGCGCTCATTGGGTGCTAGCCGAACTAATCAGTGAGGTAACTGGGGAACCATATACAGATGAGATTCACAGGCGAGTAACGGACCCGTTGGGAATACCTCGGATCCTCGGACTTAGTTCAGATAATCAGGAGTCAATGGCAGAGCTCACGCTGTGTGAGGGTGAGGCGAGCCCGGATGAACTTGAATCGGTATTCGGCGTAAGAGAAATGCCTCCCAGCGAGGTAACGGATGAAACGATTATTCGCTTCAATGACCCCCTTACTCGCGAAATCGGAGTTCCGGGCGGCGGGGGCTACGGCCGTGCCGCAGACTTAGCTCGCTTCTACCAAGCGCTACTTCACAACCCGGACAACCTCTGGCATCCATCAACTCTCGCTAATGCAACCGGACAGGTTCATAATGACTTGCCTGATCCGATGGGTGTTCCAGCCAATCGGGGTTTGGGCGTGGTTCTCGCCGGAGATGACGGCATGAGTAACAGGAGGGGTCTCGGTCGAACAGTGTCGCCAATGGCCTTCGGCCACAACGGAGTTGGGGGACAAATCGCCTTCTGTGACCCAGAAAGTGGCTTGTCTTTCGCTTACACAACCAACGGACTCGACCGTCATCAAATTCGACAACCCAGGCGAGGCACGTCTATAGCTAGCCTGGCTGCCAATTGTGTTTCTTAGAAAGGTTGAGCAATGAAGTTCGGGTTTACCCTTCCTAATAATTTCGGGGTGACCAACCCTAAAGACGTAGTGGAACTGGGGGTTCAAGCCGAGGAACTGGGATTCGACTCGCTGTGGGTAAACCATCACGTCATCAATGTGGGCTATGTCCACGACCGTTTAGGTCAAGCTCCGTATCACGACGCTCTCATAACTTTGACCTGGCTAGCTGCTCACACCAAAACCGCGACGTTAGGCACGAGTGTCTTGGTGATGCCGTATCTCCACCCAATGGTCTTAGCCAAGGAAATAGCCACTTTGGATCATCTTTGCGATGGGCGCATCACTCTCGGGCTTGGCGTCGGAAGCTTGCCCGAGGAAAACGAGATCTTGGGCGCTGAATACGACAACCGCGGGCAATACAGTAATGAATTTATTGAGGTTCTTCGTCAGCTATGGACCCAAGACGAGGCAACCTTCAGCGGCAAATACTGGAACTTTGAAGCTGTCGTTACTTCACCCAAACCACTACAAAAGCCTCATCCTCCTATAGTTATTGGGGGCAATCGAGCCGCTGCGTTAAAGCGAGTTGCGCATCTTGGAGATGGGTGGCATCCCCTCGGCCTTTCCCCGGAGAGCCTGAGCAAACGACTAGCCCAGATACAGCAAGAAGCTGCGTCCATCGGACGAAATCTTAAGAATTTCCCTATTCAGGTTCGCCGCGACTTTCAAGGCGTCGATAGCGATCTAATAGAGGCTTACGGCGAGGTCGGTGTTACAGATCTGGTGCTTTCATGTAACACCGGAGAGGTAACGGAGATTTCCAAGACACTCGATTCGTTTGCCAAAGACTTTATTCAACCATGAGACCCCTCTCTGGTTTGCGGGTAATTGACTTAACCGATGACTCCGGCAGGTTCGCGACCAAATTGCTGACCGAGTTTGGGGCAGACGTTGTTCGCATCACTAACGAAGGGTCCGCTGGGCGGCCTATGAGGGATGCGGATGGAGGCGTACTCGATTGGTGGTACGACGGGGGCAAAGATAAACATTTTATTGACCTAGCCACTGACGCTGGACAACGAAAGTACCGTGACCTGGCCATCTCTGCTGATCTGATAATCGAGACTCGAGCACCCGGCGAGTTATCAAAATTAGGTTTAGATCACGGCGATCTCGTTGCTCTTAACTCGCGACTCGTTCAAGTATCGATCACTCCTTTTGGCAGAACCGGTGAGAGGTCGAACTGGGTCGGCTCAGATCTAACTGCGGCGGCGTTGGGAGGGTTTCTGTCCGTAGGAGGGTTGCCTGACAAGCCTCTGAACGTCTGGGGCCGACAAGCCTACAATTACGCCGGATTCATGGGTTCGCTGTGTGCGCTCGCTGGGGTGTTCAAAGCTCGGAGAGATGACGCGGGCCAACATTTCGACATATCGATTCATGAGACGTTGAGTGGTTCCGTTGAGAATCTCTTGATGCAGTGGTTCTTCGACGATGTCTTACCTCTTCCAAAAATCGCTCCTCGCCAGGGCGCGCTTCATTGGCTGCGCGCTTACGACCTTGCTGAATGTCGCGACGGACACATGATGATCACGCTTACACCTACTCCAGACAACGCGTTTCAAATGATGGTGGATGACGACTTCGAGGAGGGCCGCAACTGGTTGGGTTACAACGTCGAGGAGGTGTTGGAACAAATCGATGACGCTATGGATTCGATGAGGGCATGGGTGCGTAACTACGACGCAATGGATTTATGGGAAAAGGCACAGAAACGGCATGTCGCCATAGGAGCCGTACATGACATTGAACAAGCGTGTGCCAGCCCTCAGTTCGAACATCGAGAGTTCTTTTCGAAGATTGGGTCCTCTTCAGTTCGACAGCCTGGGCGCTTGGTCAGGTTTTCCGAGACACCGTCTCTTCCGCCTCAGCCACCCAAGACGACTGAAACACCGATTGATGTAATCGTAAAACGTTGGTCCGAACAGAAACCAATGAAGGTTGATGATCTCTCAGGCCAAAGTGGCGGCGGGCTTCCTCTCGAAGGTCTCCGTGTTTTGGATTTGACTTGGGTGCTAGCGGGCCCGTTCGCGACGCGAATGCTTGGTGATCTGGGCGCCGACATAATTCGGGTGCAGAATGAAGAACACAGCACCCTGGTAAATCGTCCTGACTATCCCTATTACTTTGTGTGGGGTCGCAGTAAGCGAAGTGTCAGCCTGGACATGAAACATCCTGAGGCCCTAAACGCAATCAGAAAACTGATCGAGAACTGCGACGTCTTGATTGAGAACTACAGCGCAGGAGTCCTAGATAGTTGGGGGTTGGACTGGGAGACCGTCAAAAAGTGGAACCCGCGTTTGGTCTACATCTCTATGTCTGGTTGTGGGCACGATGGACCTTGGAGTCATGTCATTTCTTATGCTCCGACCGTACACGCCATTTGCGGCATTACTCATCTCACCAATTTCGCTGATCGTGGAGACATCGGTCCGGGTTTCTCTCTTAACGATCATCTTGCAGGGTTTGCAGCGGCGAGCTCGATAATGGCCGCTTTGCTTGCCCGCGATCAGTCCGGAGTAGGGCAACACATTGACATGGCACAGCTAGAGGTCGGGACTTACAGCATCGGTCCCGCTGCCCTTGACTGGCTTTCCAATGGAGTAGTTGCTCAACCAAATGGAAACTGCGACGGTCTGCAGGACCATGTTCCGAATGAGGTGTACGAGTGCGTCGACGGTTTCGTTGCAATAACTGCGACTAGTGATGCGGAATGGATCCAGCTATGCGATTTGGTTAGCAACGACGAGCTAAAAGTTTACAAAACCGAAGAGCAGCGTAGATCTGGGCGCGACGAAATCAATCGGGTACTAGCAGACTGGGTAGCACCCATGAGGGGCTCAGACGTTGAACAGCTTTTGCAATCGGTAAAAGTTCCCGTAGGGCAAGTACAAGACGCAAGGCGCCTATTTACAGAAGATCCTCAACTAGCTGACCGAGAGTTTTGGCGAGAAATTGAACATCCAATCTTCGGGCAACGAAACGTTGACACGTTTCCTGCGTTGCTTGACGGGATTCGACCACCCACCAATCTGTTATCTCCCGCTTATTTAGGCGAACACAATTTTGAGGTCTGGGGTGAGCTCGCAGGCCTAGGAATCGAAGCGGTAGCAGATGGAATCGGGAAAGGTTTATTCAGCTAAAAGCTTCTCATGTCGTCATTTGACATCTACCCAGCCAACGACCCTCTTCACTAGAACTTCAATAAAATCGCCATCTCTGCTTTCCACTTCAGTGTCTAGTAGGTCATCTCCAGCAACCATGCGGTGAGCCAAGATGGCTTTAGAGGTAGAGACATCTTCGATCAGTTCTTCATATGAATAACCGTTGACACCCGCATCGACAAGGCCTTGATGATAACGCTGAAGCATCATCTCTTCCTCCACGCGGTGATGTGGCTCTAGGGCGGTAGTGATGAAATAAGCGACTTCCCAACCGGGCCGACCCCAAGCTAACCCCTGCCAATCAAGCACAACCGTTTCACCATTAGAACGGAACATCAGGTTGTCGAGGCGGTAGTCCCCATGGCACAGAGTCCAGGGGTCGCGTTCCATCTGGGAACATAGCTCAGGCAATTGTTCCTGAACCTCGTCCATCTTTTGGACTACTTCTTCTCCGATCAGAGCACCAAACCGGTCAACAAAGGCACTCCTGTTACGCCGGTAACTGGCCTGCACAACTTTGGGAAGGTGCCCAATGCTCCAGATGATGGGGTGAGAGTCGCGCCGCTCGGAGTTGCACCAATTATGCGCATGGAAGCGCGCTAACAGGTCAAGTCCATTGAGAGCGTCATCAATGGAACCGCCTTCTATCTGGCTAGGCGGCCTTGCATCATGAATATCTTCCATAACCAGTAGGTATCTACGCGGAGACTTTCCCCCAATTAGAAGAAGAAGATTGAGTAACTTGCTGACGGCAAAAACCGGCAGTTTTCCAAAAAGATAAATAAAAAGGGTCTCAAGCCACGGCGCAGGGTTGGCATCGTAATCTGCGTAAATGAACTGAGGTGTCGGCATACCCAGCTCGTGGGTCATTTCGCGGTAGACCCTAATCTCCCTCTCGTAGACTGCTAACGCTTCACCGAGGGAACGGTTCTTCACCACTTTCGATGGAATTTTAACTATGACAGAGTCCGGGGCATCTGTTGCGTCTCGCCAAGTAAGCGAGCAGCGATATAGCTCTCCTAAGAAACCGATACCTTCTCCAATGACCTCACGTTTGACTTCGGTCACCATCCCGCCGTATCGGGGACCGATAGTGGTGCTGAACCACTGAGCATCAAACTCGTCTGCTATTTGAGGAATGTGATGTTTATCTCGTCGCGCCATGTGGAGATTCTTACTCAGTCCAAACTAACTAGCGACCTCTGCGCTATTGCCGACCATTCGAAGTACTTCGTCCGAAACTATCCGATCCTCAGTTACTCGATCATGAAGACCCTTTTCTAAGGCGACATGTGACGAAGTCACGATCTGCGAGGTTGCTAGCGCAATATGGGCTCGATTGTCTCCGCGGCGTTGTCGATCGGTCACAAGGGCGGCAGTACAGGCAACTCCAGCCGTCGGCAGACTTCCTTCTGTTAGCTGCTCAGCGCGACGTTGACAGGCGAGCGCCATTCTCTCGGCTACTTCAAGCGACACGGCTTGCTCAGGCGCATATCCGAGTAAGTCCGACAACGCCGAAAACGAATATGGGACCTGGGCTTCAAGGACCGTTCTCGATGCCCCTGGTACCAACAGCAAATCTGAAATGGACGCTACGCCACCCCCCGAGACAGCTATCACCACCATTAGAGGCGAGTCGTGAATTTGGTCAATTAACTGCAACCGCTCGGTGGTGGTCATCGGAGCTGGTGAAGGCATCTAACTCCTCGATTCGCTCAGGATATTTGCAGCGGCTTCCAGGCCACCACTACCAATTGGAATACCGCAAGATCTTAAGGCGGCTTCTATTGCCCCAAGAGCCCCCATGATCATCGGCGCATTCAAATCGCCAAGGTGTCCTATGCGAAAAGCAGTACCGGCGAGGGGTCCAATTCCCGAGCCCATCGTGACATCGAAGCGCTCACGAGCAACCTGCAACACTTGGTTCGCATCATGCTCACCGATTAGTCGGACACAGGTAACACTGTTGGAGCGTTCATGTTCGTTCACAGCGTTGAAATCGAGTGCTCCAGCACAACTCCAAGCTTGGACCGCCGCTCGAACGGCATCAGCTATGAGTTGATGACGAGTCGTTACGGCGTCGATGCCGCCCTCCTCGTCAATCATGCTCAAAGCTTCTCGCAAGCCAAAGATGTGATGTATTGGCGGGGTGCCACAAAACATTCGATATCCCTCAGCCTCGAGCCGGCGTCTCCAATCCCAGTAAAAGCGTTGTCGGGAATTCCGGTAGGCAGCTGCTACCGCCCGCTCGCTAATGCCAGTGAAAGCGAGACCAACCGGCATCATTAGTCCCTTTTGACTCACCGCTAGGCAGGCGTCCAGCTTCATTTCGTCTACATAAAGCGGAGTGCACCCAAACGACGCTATTGAGTCGACAACTAATAGAGCTTCATGGTCTAAGTCATCTAGCACCGCCCTGACCGCCTTCAGGTCTGTAGTCACGCCGGTTGAGGTTTCTGTATGAGCTAATAAAACGCCCTCGATTCGTTTGCCGTCTTCGCTGGACAATGCTTCGTGAAGGGCGTCGGGATTCACACCCTGCTGCCATCCAGTCTCAAACCATTGCACGTTTAAGCCGTGGGCTTCACACATCTCTCCCCACCTGTGGCTGAAATGACCGCTATCGCATAGAAGTACTGAGGCGCCAATATCGAAGAGGTTGGTAACAGTTGCCTCCCAAGCGCCGTGACCTGTGCTGGTGTATCCGATCAGCGGTCCGGAGCTTGCCATGTGCCGACTCAAGTCCTCTAACGAGGTATCAAGCAACTGCGAAAATTGTTCAGTGCCAAAATCAATCGCCGGTCGCGCCATAGCGCGAAGAATGCGTTCAGGAATATTGGTTGGTCCGGGATTTTGTATGAAGGTGCGACCGCTCACTGTTTTGAAGGTATCCGTATTTCAGAGTGGACGCGCGCTACCCCAGGGTTGTTCTAGCTACTTCAGAAGGTCAATACGAGCCGTAGAGACTGGTCTTAACTTAGGTCTACCGACCCGAAAATTTTGGTTCTCGCTTGTCAACGAACGCTTTAACCGCTTCTTTGTGGTCTTGTGTTTGTCCACAGTGAATATGGTGAGCTGCTTCCATATCGAGACACTCTCCCATTTCACCGTTGACGGCCCTGTTCAGGTTTTCTTTCATGTATCTGTAGGCAACCGTTGGTCCTTGGGCCAATCTCCGGGCAATTGAGGTCGCTTCATCCTGTAGAGATTCTTCAGCGAAGATTCCATTGACTAGCCCCAACTTTTCGGCTTCTTGCATATCAACTTTCTCTGACAGGAAATACAACTCGCGAGCTTTCGCAGAGCCGATGAGACGGCTCATAAAGTAGGTTCCACCGTAGTCACCACTGAATCCAACTCGAGCAAACGCCGTGGTCATAATTGCATTAGGTGACGCGTATCTCAGATCGCACGACAGGGCTATCGACAAACCGGCACCCGCAGCCGGACCTGGGAGCACCGCAATAGTTGGTTTAGGCAATTCGTATAGCTTGCCGGCTGTGTCTCGTTGATCTCGTCGTTGCAAGTGGACTCGAGCGTCGTATTGGAGCGCGCTATCGCCTCCTTCACCCCCAGCTTCTGCCATTCCTTTCACGTCGCCGCCAGCACAAAATGCGCCACCAGCCCCGGTAAGCAGGACAGCGCCTACGTCGCTTGCTGTCTCTGCATCGGATAGTGAAGCAACTAATCCCTTGAGCATCGCGGCGGACATTGCATTTCTTCTTTCCGGACGGTTGAGCGTAATTGTCATTACTCCCTCGTCAACCTCGGATCGAATATCGTCAGTTCCGGTGTCGAAGATGCGGTCGGACATGATTTCTCCATCTGTCTGTTTATTCGTGTGTTCTTCCGATACCGAAGTATCGCGAAATTTTGGATCCCACGTCGGACGAACACGTTACGAGGGGAAATGACTATCCGCCTGCCCCTTCGGTGAAACCTAGTTCGACGTTCACGTTTCTGGTTGAGCCATCGTTAGCCAATATCAACATTCGCACCACTCGCCCGATCTCGCTGTCGCGTACAGCGGATACGAGATCTTGGACTGAATTGATTTCCTGCCCATCAAATTCCAGTACGACCTCGCCAACCTTGAGACCGGCGGCATTAGCGGCACCATCTTCGACTAGTGCGACAATGACCACTCCGGTTTCAACACCTTCGAATATGTCGTACTGGCGTCGGGATGTTTCATCCAGCATCTCCACATCAATGATGTTTACTCCTAGCAGCGGTCGTTTCGGCACTTCGCCTGTTTGAAGTGTTTCAATGACCGGCCGAGCGTGGTCGATCGAAATTGCAAATCCGATGCCTTCGGCGTTACCAGCAATGGCGGTGTTCACTCCTATGACTTCGCCGTTGGCGTTAACGAGTGGCCCGCCGGAGTTGCCAGGGTTGATAGCGGCGTCGGTCTGGATGAGACGGGTAAGCCGACTTCCTGATAGCTGTAGTTCTCGTTCTAAGGCCGAAACTATGCCGGTAGTGACAGTTGGCGTATCACCTAGCCCTAACGCATTACCTATGGCAAGCACTTCGTCGCCGACTTCGACCTCAGCGGAAATTCCGAGTCGCGCTGCTGGAAGGTTTTCGCCGTCAATCTTTAGAACTGCTAGGTCGCGGGTCGGGTCTTGTTGCACTAGCTCAGCGGCTTTGATACTTCCGTCGTAAAGCATGACTTTGATATCGGTGGCGGCCTCAACTACGTGCGCATTAGTTACCACTTGTCCATCCGCACTGATTATGAATCCGGTGCCTTGACCGCCTCCGAAGACGCCATCACCTGTTTGAATTTCTATCTGGACTACTGTCGGGGCTACCGCAGCCAACACCGCTTTGACATCTAGGCGACCCGCATCGGTCATTTCAACACGAGGTGTAGTGGCTTCATCAGAGGTAGTTGCAGCATCCAACGCCACCGTGGTGGGTGGAATCTGTGAGTCTGCAGTTCCTGTCACACTTTCGTCGTGTTGGCCGCTCGCGCTGTCGGTTTCAGTGACGTATATGCGCTGCGGATCTCCGAGACCGACGACAATCAGTCCCGCCACCAACGCTCCGACCACTGCGCCGAGCACCGTTCCAGCTAGAAATCGACCGCTTTTTGATCCAGAGTCGTCGTTCACAATGATGAGGCTATCTGTGCTGTGGACATCATTTAGGTCGCGAAACGTGGCCGTCGGCAGATAAGACGCAAAGACACAATTAGTTGTTAGTGGCTCAGAGCTTCTAACGCCGAGGCCGACAAAGTTTCAACTTGGTCTTTGAATGTCATGACGTCGACGTCCTCTTGATTTCCCATCGCTCCTTGCAAATAGCGATTCAGCACGCCTTCGACAATTGCAGCGAGTCGCCAATAGGAGAAAGCCCGGTAATAACCCACTTGCGATACATCTCGACCGGACGCGCGTTCATACCATTCCAACAACTGGTCTCGAGTAGCGAAGCCACCAGCGAGGGTTGGTGCACTTGAACCGGCTGGAGTTTCATCCGGGTCGACCCAATTATTTAGCAAGTACCCAACGTCAGCTAAAGGGTCCCCAAGAGTGCATAATTCCCAATCAAGCACAGCGCGGATACTTCCTGAGTCAACCAGCATGTTGCCGAGTCGGTAGTCACCGTGGACGATTGTGGATCCAATCTGAGTAGGCATGTGTTGTTCAAGTAAACGTTGAACTTCTTCCATTGTGTCTAGTTCTCGTGTCTTGGACTGTTCCCACTGCCGACTCCACCGCCTCAGTTGTCGACTCAAATATTCCTCGCGTTTCGCCAGGTCACCTAGACCAATTTCGTCTGGTTCCACCGAGTGGAGTTCGGCTAGGACCTCAACGACCTCCCGACTCAGATTCATGCGGTCTTTTGGCGTAATTAGGGCTGCTTCGATGTCGCTGTGGAGAACCGCTCCTTCAACGTAGGCCATCACATAAAACGGGGCGCCGTTGACCTCAACATCTTCGCAAACACCAAGAGTTGCTGGCACTGGAACCGCGGTTTGACCTACGGCACTAACTACCCGATGTTCGCGTTCCATGTCATGGGCCGTTGCTAAGACTTGCCCGAGTGGTGGGCGTCGCAGTACATAAACGTTGCCGTTGTCGTCTTGAACCCTGAATGTCAGGTTCGAATGACCGCCGGCGATCAACTCGTATCGAAACGGGGGAACCGCGCCGGCTATTTGTGCAGCAAACCACGATGCGACACCAGCTTCGTCAATTCCTTCTATAGATGAGTCACTCATTTCTTTTGGTCCCAACAATTCACACTCCGCAACCGTGGTGCGTTAGTTATACCGATAGAAGCCTCGACCGTTCTTTCGGCCAAGTAGTCCGGCATCGCACATCCGACTGAGCAGCGGTGGGGGGGCATACAGCTGTTCTTTGAACTCTTCGTACAGTGACTCTGCGACGGCCATGGTCGTATCTAACCCAATAAGGTCACATAACGCTAATGGTCCCATCGGATGGTTACAGCCAAGAACCATGCCCGCGTCAATGTCTTCAGCGCTGGCAAAACCTGATTCCATCATCCGGATCGCCGAAAGGATATAGGGAACGAGAAGTGCGTTTACCACAAAGCCTGCACGGTCCTGACTACTTACCACTCGCTTACCGAGTTGATCGGAGGCGAACTCTTGACAAACGGCCGCTGTCTTATCCGCCGTTAATAGAGATGAAATAACTTCAACAAGTCCCATCACGGGTACTGGGTTGAAAAAATGAACCCCAATCACTTGTTGCGGGCGGTTAGTAGCCATTGCAAGTTTCATGATGGGAATCGAGGATGTGTTGCTAGCTAGGATCGCTTCAGGGTCGTCGACAACATCGTTCAAGCGCCTGAAGACTTCGAGCTTTGCTTCTTCTTGTTCAATGACGGCTTCGACTACGAATTCGCGGTCTGCGAGGCTGGGGAGCTTTGTAGAGAACGAGATATTGCCCATAACTCGCGCTCGTTCGTCTTCAGTCATTTTCTCGGCCCGGACGGCACGATCAAGACTTTTCTCTATCCGTTGCATCCCTGCTTGCAAAGCACCATCACTCGATTCGACGATCTTTACATCACAGCCGCTGCGGGCCGCTACTTCGGCGATACCCGATCCCATCAGGCCACACCCAACAACTCCAAATCGTTCAATAGTCACGCCTACGAGGTTACAAGAGGCCCATGGGGTTATGTTCGGAGGTCAGTTAGCCCGGACTTCTTCTATGGCGCCGCGGACCGCTTCTACTACTTCTTCGGCAGTAGCTCCGGGAGTGAGGACGCGTGCGACGCCGACGTCATACATTGATTGGAAGTCTGTTTCTGGAACTATTCCACCAAGTATCACTGGGATTTGAGCTCCCGCTTCAGCGAGAGCTTGGGTAACCATCGGGAGAAGCGCTTCGTGGGCTCCTGACAACATTGAAACCCCTATTGCCGATACATCTTCGTCAATCGCTGCGGCGACGACTGTTTCGGGAGTTTGGAATAATCCGGTATAGATGACTTCATAGCCGGCGTCGCGAAGGATTCGCGCGACTATTTTCACTCCCCTGTCATGACCATCAAGTCCCAATTTGGTGACAAGTACACGTTCCGCCATAGGTGCTGACCCTAGCTGCCAGGAGTTCTGGGGGCGAGTTCAGCAGATACAACGCCCATAAGCCGGGTCTTCGATTTGCCCATCATCGACACCGTGGGAATTTATTAAGAAACTTTCTTAAAGCTAGTTAGGTTTTACGATTGGCTCGTAGGGTGCTGTCATGACCACAGCCACTAGTACATCCATCGCAGCGCGAGCTGTTAAGGCGTCAAAAGTTTACGGTTCTGGCGATACCACCGTTCGTGCCCTTGACGAGTTGTCCGTCGACCTTGCCTCTGGCGAGTTGACGGCGATCATGGGTCCTTCTGGTTCTGGGAAATCGACTCTGATGCACTGCTTGGCGGGTCTCGACAATTTGAGCTCCGGAAAGGTCTATATCGGAGATACTGATATCAGCGAGCTTTCTGAGCGCGCGCTTACTCTGCTCCGTCGTGATCGGATTGGATTTGTTTTCCAAGCCTTTAATCTGGTTCCAACGCTGTCTGCCGAGGAAAACATCAATCTTCCTCGACAACTCGGGGCGTCAACACCACCTGAGTCGTGGGTTAAAAAAGTGGTTCAGGCGGTGGGGCTCAGTGATCGCCTGCAGCATCGGCCGAGCGAATTGTCGGGCGGTCAACAACAACGAGTCGCAGTAGCGCGAGCGCTGGCTGGGCAGCCAGAAATCATTTTTGCTGATGAACCCACGGGCAATCTCGACAGCAAAACGGGCGGCGAAATCCTTCAGTTCATGCAAGAAGCTGTGCGTGATCTGGATCAAACCATTGTCATGGTTACACACGACCCTTCAGCCGCTGCTCATGCTGATCGTGTCGTGTTCTTAGCTGATGGCAGAATTGTGCAAGAACTCATAACGCCCTCGGCTGATCTGATCCTCGACACGATGAAGCGACTAGGCGACTGAAGTGTTCAAACTAACTCTCAAATCGTTACTGGCGAGAAAGATACGTCTCGCCCTAACTACGTTCGCCGTGGTACTGGGGGTTTCGTTTGTATCGGGCTCGTTCATTCTTGCCGACAGTCTCCGCTCTGTTTTCGACAAGATTGCTATTGAGATTGCGGGACCTAACTGGCTTCAAGTGCGAGGCGTCGAAACAATCGAAGATGATTCATTTAGCCGACCACCCGTTACACAATCTGTGGTCGATCAAATTAGATCTACTGAAGGGGTATACGACGCCGAAGGGGTAATCCAGGGATTTCCTAGGATTTCGGTGGGTGACGAATTGGTAAAGCCTTTAGGTGGAGCACCCACGCTCGCGTTCAATTTCGATCAACAAAGAGCTGAGTTAAGCGGATTCGAAACTCTCGAGGGTTCAGCGCCTGGCGATAGCGAAGCCATGGTTGATATCGACACAGCGAACAAGTACGACATCTCTGTCGGTGACACCATCACTATCCGATCGCTGCAACCAGCAGAAGATTTTCAGGTCAGTGGCATCACAAGATGGGGCGAAGACAACGGGGGTGGTGCGGTTTTCGTATTGGTTAATACGGCGACTGCTCAACGGCTATTCGATTATCCCGACTCGTATCTGGCTGTAACGGTCGCCGCTATGCCCGGGGTAGACGAAAGCGAGCTGGCAGATAAGTTGACCCGAGAGTTGCCAGATGGTTTTGAAGCTGTCACAAGTGATGTTGTCGCGGGAGAATTCAGCGATGAATTCGACACTTTCATAACTATCTTTCAGACCGCGCTCTTAGTCTTCGCGGCCGTTGCGCTAGTCGTTAGTGCATTCATAATTAACAACACCTTCGCGATAGTTCTAGGGCAACGCGTTCGGGAACTGGGCCTGCTTCGCGCAGTGGGCGCTACTGGCCGTCAGATTCGCTCATCGGTATTAATCGAAGCTTTGCTAATCGGGGTAATTGCCTCGGTTGTCGGTGTGTTCGCTGGGTTGGGAATCACCTGGGTTATCAAAGCAATCATCGAGCAAGCCGGCGATGGATCCGGTCTGCCTGATGGGCCGTTGGTCATCGCTGCGCGAACGTGGATTGCTGCCTCAGTGGTAGGCATCGGCATCACCCTGATAGCAGCCATCTCGCCTGCACGGAAAGCGTCGAGTATCCCGCCTATCGCCGCGTTACGCGACGGTGTAGCTCTGTGGTCTGGTGGGGGTCGG
>CEPT01145000.1_pt1 | contig 15431 bp, 11 predicted proteins | sample 356221 | NCBI WGS metagenome assembly CEPT01 (sample SAMEA2620081, study PRJEB7988) | marine metagenome | isolation source: saline water (ENVO:00002010), including | reverse complement strand
AACCTATAATTAAAGGTATTTGAAAATAAATAATAATTATTAATAAAATCGGTATAAAATATGCTTTGAATGCTTTACCTTTAGTAAAAAAATTATCAAAAGCATTCCATGTTAATTCACACATTGCCCAGTTACCATAATCAAATATTTTCAAGGGCCAGCTTTGAAGTAGTAGTTTTGCTTGCACACCTAAATCACATAATGAACACCAGACCCTTAAATCTATAGGTATTGATTTATCTTTATATACGCTTTCATCGATTTTAAGTTGACTATTAGCACTTAATGAATGTTTAAATAAGCCTTCAAACTTATTTCGTAGTAAATAACTATTACCTTTGTTATGTGGATCTGTTAAATTAGAAATATTTTCCAAGTTTCCTCCAATAATACCAATAACTAAAACGAGAACAGAATAAGAAATAGACTCAATAGCAAATAATCTCCAATTATTTTCTTCTTGATTAAGTAGTTTTCCTTTTCTAGTGATATAATCTTCAAAAGAAGATTTAATATCTTGTTCATCTTCAGGGTATCTACTTGCCTCTGCTATCCTTTGATTACCACGATTGACGCCGAGACCAGTTGCATAAGCACCTACAAAATCAGGGTTGTCTTGTTTTTTTTGATTGGATGCATCTTGTCTACCAAAAATTCTTGCAAAAAATCTTTCAGTTTTATTTCTTGCTTTTTCAAAATTCATAATATTATATATATATAATATTATATTATTACATACCAAACATCAAAGAACAATTACCAGATGAAAATACTAATACATTATATCGCTGTTCATATATTCTTAAATCATAATTATATTCATATAAACTGGCGGCAGGTTTATTATAACCTATAGGTGCTCCAGTATCGGGATTACATATAACATTATACTTGGCATTTGGATCTATGGTGGGTGTATGAGTGGTAAATTCTAGTTCTATTTTGTTAAACATACTCATGTTTAATGAACCGGTAGGTTGTAAGTTAGAAATGCTTGTCGATAAGGCAAATGAATATCCATATACCCCTTCATAGGGAGTAGAAGAAAATCTCTTATAAGCTTCTAAATATCTATAAACATTAGCGTTTCTTATTTCTTCCCTTTGATGACCATCCAAAATCAAACCTAATGATAACAAGATGTCTTTTTCATTTTCTATTTTATAATCACCAGTATAATATAAACCGGTAGGTGTATAATCTGGGTTTTCTCCAGGACCCAGCTGTCTTGTTCCATATAGAACGCTACCTTCAAGTGTAACAGGTGCAGATTTAATTCTATAGGGTTGATAACTATATGGCCAATTAGTATAGTTGCTCCATTCATTCCGCAGATAAACATCGTTTCTTTGATATACAAATGTGAAATCTGTAACTAAACCTTTAGAGTTTTGCAACCATATTTTATTTGCAGTAGATATATTATTATATGTATGCAAATAAACTTGTTTAATTAAATATTTTTGTTCATTAGTAGCAAAATTAACTCTTTCATCTTCAGAAAGAAAGCAATAATTAGCAATTATATGTACATCAGCATTCCATGTAACGTTTTTGTTGGTATAATTAAGTTCAACGTTGGGAGGTGTCTGAATGAAATGATAAAACTGATCTTGAGATCTGTTAAAATTAGGGGCACCATATGGATAACCATTTGTAGAATCTAAAACATCTCTAATAACAAACCATTCTTTAATAGGTCTAAATGTAACATGTATATATAATTCATTATATTGTAAAGATACAAGTGGAAAGGCTTGTTTATATGAAACAGTCCACCAAAAATTTAATGGTATCAACAATTGTTCTCCTCTGATGGAGGGTTCAGCACCATCGCTGTTAGTTGTATAAACTGCATTAGGATAAGATTTACCACCTCTTCCAGGATCATAAAACTTTCTATCGTTACCGGTCATAGTATTAAATGTTCCTGTTTTCCCATAACCATTTTTATTATAATTAACTAGAAAAAATTCACCAGGTATATTACATAATGTTGTACCGCCTACGGTAACACTCACTTCTTTAATAATTTGAGCACCAAGATTTTTAATCCATTTAAACTCATAAGGAACCCATTCACCGCTAGAATCTTGTGTTTCTTTTGGTGGATATATAGGGCTCCATATATCAGGTAAATTAATAGATAAATATGTTTCCATTAAAAGATCAGCATATCTTTTTACTTTAAAGGAATATTTAGTTTCTTCTGTGGTATGTAAAACTTTTTGCCCCTCAAAATCAAGCCTAAATTTTTGCAATCCAAAGTTGGTGTGAGTTTTAAAAGTAGATGTAAAAAATGTTTTATCAGGATTACCATGAACTATAACATTTTGATCACCTACTGCTACTAAATTTAATATTCCACCTGCCATTAATATAATATAGTTATATTACTTTTAAAATAAATTATTGTAAATATATAATAATGGACTTTGTATTTACGATATTATTGGCATTTGTGGTAGTTATAACTATGTATACTATTATTCTAGTTAAAAATAAGTTAGCGATGAAAGACATAGATTGTGAGAAAAATATGATTGGAAAAAAAAATGGAACATTAATAGCTAATAGTCTAGATGTACCATTAAATGAATGTTATGTTATGACAGCATATAATTGTTGTTCTGTTAAAGAAGATTGGGTAGATTTATGTGCATTATCGCATTGTATTAAATTGGGTTGTAGATGTTTAGATTTTGAAATATTTGAACATAACAATAAACCAGTTGTAGGAACAACATCTATGAAGAATGGTATTAGACGAGATAGCTACAACTATATTAAATTAAGCAAAGTTATATCTAAAATTATGGAGGAAGCATTTTCAATGGATTATGAATTGCATAAGGATCCTTTAATAGTAAATTTACGAATAAAAGTAACAACAATAGAATTCTATGATAAGGTAGCATATGATATAAGCAATGGCACACATATCCAATATAAAAATTCGAAGATAGAAGGTAGTGAATCGATGACAGATCTATCGGGTATTATATATATGTCTAGCGATATACATGAAGAGACATATAATGGGTCTATAATAGGAAATTATTTAAATTTAATAGGGGAAAAAGCTTCTACAAACTTATCTAATGATTATTGCGGCAGCGGTAATATTGAAACCAATGATGTTTTTAATGTATTTCAAGTAAATAATACAAATCTAATGGATAACGAAAATAGTGTCAATAAACTTAGATTAAAAACTGATATACTAAAGATATCTATTCCAGATGATATAAAAATAAATCCTAATTATTGTTATCACAAAAAAGCAAAAATAAACTTTATAGGCATGTCATTTAGAGAAAAAATACCAAAAGATTATTCATTGATTCCGTGGGTAGACCTTAAAAGTGAATATAAAGAAGATTTATTAGATTTTGAAGAGTTGGGTAATTTAAATAATTATATTAAATGGTTTTATGATAATGGTAGTGCGTTTATACATATGTATAGTGATAAACATACAGTGGATGCCGACCAAGACGAGGATGAACGAGAATATAATAGTTGCGAATCATCCACGAATCTATATGCTATAAATCAACCTACAATAGTGAATAAAAGAGATAATACAAAAACTAAGATTAGGAAATACTGGTATAATAATATAATGAGTAAATTAATCTAAATATATAGTATACATGAGTAATTTAGAAGAATTGGAATTAAAAATTCTAAGAAGTGCAGTAGATTTGGCTGAAGAGCGCCAAAAAAAAAGAGCAGTTAAAGGTCCAGAAATAGAAAACATAATTAGCATAGTAGAAGAATTTATTAGAAGAAAAAAGTTAATATGTTATGGAGGTACTGCGATTAATAATATTTTACCAGAACAAGATCAGTTTTATAATAAGGATTTAGAAATTCCAGATTATGATTTTTTTTCTCCTAATGCATTAGATGATGCTAAAGAGTTGGCCGATATATATGCAAAAGATTTTGATGATGTAGAAGCTAAAGCTGGCGTACATTATGGAACATACAAAGTATTTGTAAATTATATTCCAGTAGCAGATATAACATACATGAACAATGAGCTATTTAATGCGATATTGAAAGAAAGTATAAGTGTTGGTAGCATATTATATGCTCCACCGAATTATTTAAGAATGGCCATGTATTTGGAGTTATCTAGACCTGAGGGCGACACAAGTCGTTGGGAAAAGGTTTTAAAGAGATTGATATTGTTAAATAAAAACTATCCATTACATGGTGTGGATTGTTTAAATATGAATTTTCAAAGAGGATTTGAATTGGAAAATAAAGAGAAAGAATTAGATATATTTAATATAGTTAGGGATACATTAATAGGGCAAGGTGTAGTTTTTTTTGGATCTTTAGCTCATGGTATATATTCAACATATATGCCAAAAAAAGAAGGTAAAAGAATTATACAAAAAAACCCAGACTTCGATGTTATGGCCTTGAAGCCACAATTTACTGCTACAGTAGTAAAAGAAAGATTAGAATATAATGGATACAAAAATATATCAGTAATTAAAAGAGAACGTATTGGAGAAGTTATTGCGGCACATTATGAGGTTAGATTTGGTAAAGATACTATATGTTTTATATATGAACCATTGGCGTGTCATAGTTATAACGTCGTTGAAATAGATAAAAGAAGAGTAAGAGTAGCAACAATTGATACTATGTTGAGCTTTTATTTGGCATTCATTTATGCTAATAGACCATATTATGATAAAAATCGTATATTATGTATGGCAGAATTTCTTTTTAAAGTACAACAAAGAAATAGACTACAACAAAAAGGAGTATTACGAAGATTTAGTATAAATTGTTATGGTTATCAATCTACATTGGAAGATATAAGAGAAGAAAAAACAAAAAAATATAATGAATTGATGAATAATAAAAAAACAAAAGAATATGAAGAGTGGTTTTTAAGATACATTCCTAACGAGAATAAAGGTAAAAGTAAAACGAAAGATGAAAAACCGAAAGATGAAAAGCCGAAAGATAAAAAGCCGAAAAAGAAAAAGACACAAAAAAATGGTAAAAGTAAAACTAAAAGTATAAGTAAAAGTAAAAAAAAGATAGTTAAAGATTTATTTATGTTGAATCAAAAAAAAGATGATAGTTTTAAAATTCCTCTATATTAAATATATAATGTATTCTAGATTTAATATAGTTATTTTTTTAATAATAATGTTATTAGCAATAAGAAATATAAAATTTTCAAATAAGGACGGATTTTTAGACTCATATCATAGATGTATAAATCAGGGTTATAATAATAAATTTTGTTTAAACGAACCGGTTTAAATTAATTAGGACATTTTATTAAGGAATGTATCCGAGGATTTTGTTATGCTGTAAAAAGCGAATCCAAATAGTGTACTTTTAACGATTATTCCATAAAATTTAAGGTTACCTGAGTCGTCAAATAATTTAGGCATAAACTTAGACAATTTAGAATTAAAAAAAGGTAATTGAAATAGAAAGAATAATATAATAATAATTAAAGTAATCTGAAATTCTTCAAAAAGTTTATTAACTAGACTATTATTTTGAATACGTTTATTGGTATTTTCAATCATATTTTCTTCAGAATCATGTAAATTGATATAATCAGGTTGTTTATTTTCTTCAATATAATTTACCTTAACGTTAGGATCAATAGTGATATTGTTGGTGTTTCTAGGTATATCTCGTGAAGGTAACTGTGTGGCACCAGTTTCAGCAGCTTTATTAATATTTTTAACAAAATCTATTTGATTATCTGAACTAAACATATTGGGTTGTTGTGATTGTTGTAAATTTTCAGTAGTATTAATAGGAACTTGTAAGACAGGTTCTTTATCTTGTGTATTTAGTACTATGTTTTGTGGTATATCATTAACAAGTGGTAATTGATTAATATTTGTTGTATCACTCATATAGTATAATAAATGAAATCATCTGAGTAATATTTACGCAAAGATTCTAAATTTTATAACTAATTATTTTAGGTTCTTTATCTATAACTCTTTCTATAGATTCTATTGTGTATGGTTTTTTTACTAAAGTATGTATTTCATTATCTTCATCATAATGAATTGCATAATACTTATATTTAAGATTGGTAATTAAAGTGACCATAGGTCTTATGTTTTTAATATTAATTTCAACAGCATCTTTAATGTATTGAATATCGTTAGTTTCAATAAATTTTTCAATATTTTCTTTAATTAAATTTAAATTTTGATTTAAGGTTTCATTTGTTAATTTAATATTTTCAGTAGTTTCTTTAGTTTGGATTAAATATTCTAATGTCGAAGTATATTCTTCTAGAGTGTCTGATATGACATTTTTATATTCATTAAACTTTACAATAGAATCTTCCTCGTTTACAAAACCAAACAAGTAATTTAATTTTGTTTGTATAACATTAAATTTATCATTTTCTATTTCATTTTGCCAATAATCTGCAGCTTTAATTTCTGTCATAATTGAACCTCTTTGTATTTTGATATCTAAACCACAAGGGGTTACACTATCTCCACATTTAGCAGTAAGAATTCTATCAGTATTTGTAAATATAGTACCTACATTACGCTTACATTTAATACACTTAGGCTTAATAGCTTTAATAAGTTTTTTTTTTTTAAAGATGGGTAAAGAGTCATTATCTTTAATAGTTTTGATAGTTTTTCTATATTTTTTTTCATAATCAGCTTTAAGCTTATAATATTTATTCATAGCTTTGATTATATCCTCGGTAAATATGGTTTTTTGTGGTGATATAGATAATTCAGGTATAACTTGTTCAGAAATAGGCACAGCTTTAATTGTTTTTCTTAGTTCGTCATTTTTGATTTGTTCAAAATGTAATTCACTTTTAGTTTCCATACTTATATTTATATATTATTTTTTTCATTTAAATAATAATATTCATTTTCAAAATCAGGGAGATTAGTTATGATTTCTTGTCTGTATTTTTGCTTTTGAATGTCTATTGACTTAATTTTATTAAGTATATAAGCTCTTTCTTTTTCTTGCTTTTGTTTTTTTTCTTGAGGTGTCATTTTACCTTTATATTTGTATCTTAACGTAGCTAAAACAAGAAGTATAAATATGATTAATAATATTAAATTATACAAATTGTTATAATATGTTAATTTTTTGTTATGACAATTTTCGAGAGTTTTTCTAAAAAAATATTTAGCTCCGCTATCAACAAGTTTTGGATTTTGCATAATATTATTATAAATTGAAAAGTTTTTTTATAATAATAATTAAACTAAAAATGGTGCAAACACGAAGTATGATAAAAAGAGAAAAATTTAATAACTTAATTCATTTGTTACCTGATGAGATAGAAAAATATATTTTATTGTATTTAAAAGACGAATTGATACTTAATTGGGATTATGTAATTAAAAAAAATAATTATAAAAATTTTAAAAATTATATGAAAAATGGTATAGGTATGAGTTTAAAAAGTGAAAAACTAATAAGAAAATATTATATAAATTGGATAATGTCACATAAATATAGACATGCATATCAGCTAGGATATTATAAATAAATTTAACTTAAATATTTTTTAATTAAAAATTTAAAATGGAATTTACTAATAACGAAAAACTAATAATATTGTCAGTAGATCCGACAGATGCAGATGAATTTTTGGAGATAGGTATGCGTAAATTACAGGGTGAAAAGTTACTTTTAATCGTTCCTGTAATACCAGAAGGAGATAAAGAGTATTTTAATTTTTGTGATATAAATCATCATGATGAAACTAAAAGTTATAATAATGCATTTATAACAGCATTTTGGTTAGCTAGAGCTTTTCCAGACACAATAGTGTATATATCACGAGATATTATAGATGAAAGGAATCCTGTTAGTCAAAAAATCTATCATCATTTATCCAATGATTTGCCTAAAATTACTGGTTTTATGAATAGAAATGATTTTCCTTTAAATTTGTGTTTAAATTTCAATGAACTAAAAATGCTAATTAATAGTTATAGTATTATAACTACGAATGTAGGGAGACCTTGTACAGGTATAATATATTTAATTGATAAACTTAGATTAGAAGATCGTATTAAAGGACCAATATATGTCCAGGGTGGTAGTTTTTGGGGCAAGGAATCTGGAACAACAAATTTTGGAGATTTATTTAATAGAACTGAAAGAGAGTCTATGAATTTAGCTAGAAACCCTTCAGCATTTCATAAATTAGCAAATATTGTAAATGGTGATATTTGTATAGTACCAACAGTATTTAATAAAATATATGATTTGACTACTATTAACAAGATTATAGATAAATTGTATCCTCTAAACAATTTAAATAGCGAATCTTTGGCAGTTATTGCTAGAGAAAATATTAATAAATGTTTAAAGAGTTACTATAGCCAAGATAGATTTAAAAATGGTGCAAAATTGTTTGATATAGATCTATACCATGTATCAAGAAATGTAGATGATTATAATAAGGTAAGTATGTCTTGTGCTTTAAAAAAAGATCTAGGAGAGATTGAAATGCATGAAGGAGAATTAGATGATAATAGAGATTATATACATTTTAAAAATGTATCGGTTATAGTTAGTAAAAAGAATATTGATAAATGTGAATCACTATGTGGAATACAATGCTAAACACATAACGATATAATAAGATATAATTGCTAGTATGATAGTAATTAGCCACAAAGGTAATATAGTTTTATTTTTATAACCTAAACCGAATTGTCTAATATTACCATTTTGTGTGTATATAAAGCTAGGTTTAATATATTGAATAATTATAAATAATATAATAAAAATATAGATAGCAAGACTTACTTTTTTTTTTTTATTAATTAAAATTTTCATATATATATTAAAAATACATATTTTAATTAATAAATTTTATTTAATCATCATATTCTCTGATAGCACCTAATTGTATTGCTAGTTCTTCCATATCTTCATCATAATCGTCATCATTATGCATATATGACATATCATATTCTTCAGCTTCAATATCGCGTGCAATTTCATCTTGTGTCATAGTTTCTAGCATGTAAATATCTTTATTCATATCGGTAACTATATCATTTTTCTCAAGTTTTCTTTCCATTATTGCTACTTTTTCTAAATGTTCTCTTTCTTCATCATATGTATCTTTATCATATTGAATTAAACCTTTTTGCAATCCCTTTCCCCATTTTTCTAGCTGTTGTTTCTTCATTATATCTTGAACTTTTCTTTCATCTTCTGATAATTCTTTTAAATAAGTTGTAAATTGTTCTTTTTCTTTTTCTTTTGATCTTAGTACTTTTTCCATAATATCTGAATAATCATAAATAGTACTTGAATATGATTCAAGGTATGTATTTATAAATATAATCAATAGATTAGATACTTTTTCGCTATTTGTTTTCTTTTCTCCAATTAAAATTTCTATTTGTGATATATCTCCATTATCTTTTTCTTCGAATGTTTCAGTTGATAATGGTGCAATAATTTTACTTTCTTTAATTACATAATCTTCATCAATATAATTTATAAATTTATCAAAAACGAGTAATATAAAGTGTTGATGTAATAGGTTAGATATTTCAGCATCAAAACAATATCTTGTATTCATTTCATTATCAATTGTAGCTAGTTTAGGTATATTAGAAGCCAACAATAATAAATTGTACAATTTAGGTTGTAATCTTTGAATAAAATCAATTAAATCATCATCTTCATAAAGTTCAAATAATAATTTATAATGATTTTTCATAATATTTTTAATATCAATTTGATGAATGGGAGAAAGGTCCCAATGTTTTGGAATGTTGGTGTCACCATGATTGTATCTAACGTTATTTTTAATCATATTTGGATATATTGTGATAATATCATTTAAATATCTATATAAATGATCAGTAGAGTCATACATTATTTGATCATTAGATGATAATATATTGTGATTTTTAACAGAAAAGATTTTTTCAATTAAGTTAAAGAATAGATCGATTTCTTTCGAAGTTTTTTTGGAGTTTCTAGAGTTTTTAGAGATGAATTCTTTTATTGAAATTTTAAGTTTATTATTGTTAACAATTAAATAATTTTTAATATTTCGCATATTTTGTGTATCTTTTACTAATACTTCTTCTTTATCTTTCAGTAAATTTAATAAATTATCGAGCAACTCTTTTGGAATATTATTATCTTCTTGTAACGTTAATTGATAGATTATCCCTTCTAATTTATCAAATACATTAGGAATGGTAGAATCATTATTAATATCAATGGGTTTATTTATAACCTTATGTAATTGATGTAAAGTTTCTATACTATAGAATTTACTTTCTTGTTTCATTATTTTAATTTTTTCTTGTATGGTATTATCTTCATTAAACATACTTTTATTATCGATACATATATCTAAAAGATCGCTATTTATAATAGTTGAACTATTAAATTTGCAATAAATTATGAATGACTTATATATAGTATTTTCACTTAGTGTTTCACTTGTATTCGGGTATTGTTTACGAGTATTAATATTAATAAACATAATATTGGCTTTTGTAAATTGTTTTATAAGTTTCATTTTATTTGAAAGAGATGAAACAACGTTATTTGTTTTATAAATACTAGAATTTTTCTCATTTAAAAAATCCATGACATTTTTAACATTGTTACAACATATATTATCAATAAAAGGTTCTTTATTAGAATTCATAAGAATAGGTTCAGCATTTTTAATTATATTAGAGATTAATAATTGTATATACATAGAAAAGTGTATAATTTTCCCGTTAATTGTATTAATTTGATTGATTTGATTTTCATTGCCATTAGAAATGTTATTTAATAAAGATTTAATATAGTCATCGCTTATACTTTCAGATGGTTTAAGTGTCAAACTAGATAATGGTGGAAGGAAAGTTTCCCAATTAGTTACATTAATCGAATCAGGTATTATATCTTCATTAGTTAAGTCAAATTGTAATTTATTATTAATTTTTTCTTGTATAACCTGATCTTTTAATAAAATTTTATCAAGTAAAATTGTAAGTTTTTTAACTAATTGTTTTTCGGATATACTCTTTAGTGTGTACCATGGTGGTTCACTGCTTTTAATATTAACAACTATGCAAGCAAAATATGTTATACCAGAATAATCTTCTTTGTCTAATGGATAACCTTTAAAAGATTTAATACAACCAGGGAAAGTTTTTTTAATTTTAGGAGTTGGTGTTAAAGTAATAACAGAAACAAACATATAAGCAATAGTTAAAAGTAACATAAGCGAATGTCTTTGAAATAAATACTCTGGAACTTTTTTACCCTTTTTAAGCTTGATTTGTTCAGCCATTCTATTGTATGATTCCTCATCACCTAGTTCTTTGTCTAATTGAATAAAAACATTTGTTGTAATGAACTCTTTGGAAGACGATATATTAATGCCTATAAAGTTTTCTAATGCATTAATAATATTATGACACATAAGTACCTCAGGCGAAAGCTTTACATTTTCAAGAGAAAAATTTGATGCTAAATCTTGTGCAAGTTCATCGCGACTTTTATATTTAAATCCACTTTCATCATAACCTTCATCAGTATCAAATTCTATAGATTTAATTACATATCCACTATGTTTATCGACCCATGTATCACCATCATCAGACAAAACGCCAATGTCTCTACATAATTCTTGTAATTTTTGATTATAATCTAAATTTTGAATGTAAGCATTAGCGAGAATTAACATAAATTTAGGAAGTAATTTTGTAGATGTTTCTATACAATAAAGCCAATGTTGTTCTTCATCAATTTCGTTAGGTAATCTAGTATATTTTTCAGCAAATTGTACGATATATGTTTGTTTTTTAACAAAATCTTGATAACCAATTATTCTATCTCTTAGTTCTATATGTGGTGATAGTATTCCTTCGAATACACTTACATCATTACCTATAGAAATCTGATAATCATTGTGTTTAAAAGATTTTTTTGTATTATTATAATTAAGTTTATCAAGTATATCTTTACTATTGACAATATCAGAATTTAATTGTTCAGTTATTTCAAACTTATTAGCTTCATTTTTAGTATCATATTCAGTTAAAACATTTTTAAGTAATTGTTCATTAATGTAATTACTTCCATCTACACAATCGTTTTTAACAATTAAACAATCCTGTTGAACATTACACAAGCTATCCCATCTTTCTTTTGAATTTATATTATCTTTGATGTCATTATCTAATAACCATTTGTTATTTTTTCTTATGTAATATTTTTTAGAGTCATCGGTTTGTAATATAGCATATATATTATCTAAAACAACTCTTTGTTTGCTTATCATAGCATTAGCTTCTATTACAGACTTATCTGGTGTTAACTTTTTATCTTCTTGTAGTTTTTTAGATAAAAATATAATGAATTCTTCTTTTGGTAAGGAGGATAGTTCTTTTTGATATTTATTTATAAAATCATAATCAGTTAGATCAAATTCTTTATCATAATAAATAACTTTATCATTATCATTAAGGAGGGCTTTTTCGTTAGTGTATTTTTTAGAAATTTTATAATTAGCACAACCACTTTCAACATTTAATTTAACTAATTGTTCATTAATTATCGTGTTAATATCTTCCATTCCTATTAGTTGCAAACTAGATAATGATAATATATTAAAAAAATGATATCCATTATCTCTTATAAGGATTTTTTTTAATATTTCAGATGATGTGTAACTTAAATCATAATTAATATTATAACTTGATAAATTTTCTTTTTCGACATTATTTAATATATTTGAAATATTTAATATTTTAAAAGGTTTATTTTTTTTTAGCTCATTGAATAATATTTTGTTTTCTTGGTATTTTTTTTTATATTCAACAAGTTCTTCTTTTAAAAAAAACATAATTTTTAAAAATTGTTTAAATGATATATCACTTGGATATATATGAAAAGGCTCTAAATATTCAATTATACTTATAAAATTAAGAGGTTTATTAATATATTTTTTAATTTTATCAAATAGTATTTTAGTTTTAGGTACAATACTGTTTAAAAATAATTTATACTTTTCGTTCTTATTAGTTTGATTAAATGTTTTATCTAAGTCAACATCAATATTATAAGTAATTATTTCAGATAATTTTGTATCCTTATTTTCAAAATTTTCTATATATTCATTGAAATTGTAATATTTAAATTCTTTTAAAAAGTTCTCATCAGTATTATCATCTGTACCTGTTATTTTTGTGAAATTATTTAGTAAATTAAAGTAATAGAAAGAATTAATATTAAATCCAGATTTAATCATTATATTGGTACCCGGCATATTGATGGCAGAATATCTCAATATAGGTTCAGGAAACATTAGAAATCCGTTAATAGAAATTTGTTCTTTTTCAATGTATTGTTGAAATATAAATTTATTTCTGGTTATAGTATCATTATTTATAGTATCTGTATCAAATTCATCATAATTATTAATTATACCTAATATTAAGTTATTAAGTTTATAAGTAAAATTATCATCATTATTTGTATTGTAATAAGGTGTATTAAGTTTGTCTAATTGATTATAAAGATGATTATACTTATTACTATCTATTGAAATGCTATTAGATAAGTAATTATTGTATAATTCCATTTGATTAATAACATCAAATGCTATAGAATTATTTTTAACATAAATATAGTCATCAAGGTCTTGTTCTAATTCTTCGACATATACTTTTTTTTGTAAATTTACCACAGGTATAAGCCAATACAATAAATTAGTTAAATTATATAGTTTTTCGACTAAAGGTTTATAATTAGGTCCTTTAAGTTTGGGTTTATTAGCATTGTTGTTTTCGTCAAATGTTGAATATATACTTCTTAATTGTTTGTATCTTTGTATTATAGTGTGTATTTCATTTAATTTCTTAGAGGTTCTGTCATAAGTGGGTATAGTTGATAGAAGTTCATCTAGCAAATCATTTGTTTGACTTTCAATACCATATCGTTTAAATTTGTCATCTATTGTGAGAGTTTGTTCAATTTCACCTAATTCCTCTCCTATAACAATCGAGTCTGCTTCAATTATGAGGTCTTTAAGTTCGGTAGTTACAACTTCATCAGGTACAAGGTAAGCATCTAATTGATAATCATCTGTAATATCCTCAACTAATTCAATTCCTTCATCAACTTTTTCGGTAGGTTTTTCCCTTATTTTAATTTCTTTTATATTTAATTCTTCCGGAATACCTTGATAAGCAAAATCAATGTAAATAATATCATTATTTGGGTAGATTTTAATTTCAATCATATCTTCTTCAACATTAGTTATAATTCCGGTTACGATAAATGGTAAATCACCGATGAAATGAATGTCTATCCATGTATTTACATTAAGATCATTTTGTTTTGCATAGCCTTTATTTTGATTTCTATCTAATAATATAATTTCATTAATATAATCTTCTAATAAATCACCATTTTCGTCTATATTCAATATATGTTTTTCAAATGATTCTACATTTATAAGTTTAATTACATTAGTGTCAATATATTCTATAATATATGTGTTGTTATTGGTTGTTTCATTTAATGGTGATGTTATTTTGATAATATCTCCTAATTCAAGGGTTACATTTTCAGTTTTATCCATATCTATATTTAAAGTAGATATTATTTCATTAAATAACTTTAATTATTTAAAAAAATAATATGATATGTAGTATTTATATATTAAAATTGACTTTTGATAGATTTAAATGTTTCTGTAGCTAGTATACATACCGAAGAAAGAAGTTGAGATATAGCAGGTTTATCGGTTTTATTGATAAAACCGATTCTTAGAATACTCTCATCGTTATGTGGATGACTTTTATAAAATGATACATAATGGATAGTATTACTATTTAAATAATAGTTTGTATAAAATATATATTCCAACATCTTACCTATAGAATAATCTTCATTTTCAAAAACTATATCTATGCTGTTTTCCAATGTAAGTTCATTGTCTTTAATAATGAATCCATTACCTGAGGCAATAAGTTCAAACCTGTTAATTAAAATATCACATGCCATTTTTATAAGATTGCTACATGTATAGATTCCTAAACTTTTAATGGTAAAAAGATATGAATCTTCTAAATATATACGTTTAGCATCTAATAGATCCCAATTTTTTTTATATAACTGTATTTCTACATCGCTTAAACCTTGAGATTTAAGCTCATTAATTTTTTCATTCCATTTTTCTTGAATTTTTTTATTATCGGGTAAATTACTATAAGTACAAATAGAAACAACATTAAAGCATCCATTTTCCTTAGCATTGACAATAGATAATTTTGCATTAAGAGTAATTTGTTCTTGTTTCAAATTTTCGCTCAATTTAGGCCGAAGTCTTAAAATTTGGATATAATCTTTAGTTAATTTATTTGGTGGAAATATTTTTTTAACATCTT
>CEPT01010469.1_pt1 | contig 15438 bp, 33 predicted proteins | sample 356221 | NCBI WGS metagenome assembly CEPT01 (sample SAMEA2620081, study PRJEB7988) | marine metagenome | isolation source: saline water (ENVO:00002010), including | reverse complement strand
GGTATGGGTTTTTTATATGGTTGCACCTTTAGAGGTGTTGCGGTCTTATTATCAGCAGTAGTTCCCACATCTACTTTTTCTCTAGGTACTGGGGGTGGTGGGGTAAGTGGAGCACGACGTGGTGCAGGTCTTGATGTATTAGTTGATGAAGAACCATATTGACGACCGTGACCGAAAGAAGACAGTGTTGCCTTACCACTAGAGGAACTAGAAGATGGTACTGGGGGTGGTGGGGTAAGTGGTGCTATTTCACCAAGTACAATCTCTTCTTTGTATGGAGATAGTCTTTTCTCTGCTGCTCTAAACTCAGCAGGAGATTCATATCCAGTGCTCTTTGCATCTGGATTGATTGTTGAACTTCTACCTAAACTCTTTCTTTTAGAAGACTGTGACAGTTTTCCTTTCTTTCCATACTGTTTTTTAAACGCTGCCTCTTCTAATTCAACTTCTTCCTTTCTTGTTTTCTTTTTTACGCAGTTTGGATACCTCTTACCAAACATTGTTTTCATGCCTTTCTTTTCATACCCAGGCCAGCACTTTTCAGCAATAACTTCTTCAGGAATATCTGCACGAATAGTTACACTACCAGATGTTGTTTTTACATCTTTTGCTGCTTTTTTGGCAGCATCATATGCTCTAGCAGCACCTTTTGCCTGATTTACTAATCTTTCAGCATATCGTTCTGCTTTTTGCTCAAGAGACATTTCAGCAATGAATTCTTCTGAGAATCCTTTCTTCTTTCTCTTTTTAATCTTATCACCTGGTTTCATACCAGTAAGTGCCTTTAAACCTGCATCTGCCATATCACTCATGGCATCTGCTTTTGCACTAGGTTTCTTTTTGACTGGGTTTCTAACTTTATCACCTGGTCTCATACCAGTAAGTCTTTTTAGACCCTCATCTGCCATGTCATTCATGGCATCCATTTGTGCTTTCTTCCTTGCAGCAAAACCATCACTTTCTCTCAAATCCTTATTAGTAAGGATATCAAAAGAATCAATCTGGAGTGGAGTGTAAGAATCTCTCCAATTAGAAAATCCTTCACCAAATGCTCTGCGTCCACGATTTGCTCTATTTTTTGCTGCTTCTGATGCTCTTCTATTTGCAACCTTCTGTGCTGGTGTAGGACCATCCGTCATTGGATTTCTTGGTTTCTTTTCACCAGGAACCTTCTTTTTACCTCTATCAATTCCTGCTGCTTGAGCACCAGAACCTGGACCACCATGCTTATGTCTAACAAGACCTGGAGTTCTAGAAGGGTCATCATATGGTTGAGTTGGGTCTTTCATACCCTGCTTAAATCTACCCATGTGAGCAGGACTATCAAGAATCTTTCTCTCAATTTTTTTTACTTTTAGGTGCCCAGTTTCATCTGGTTCAATACGTTTTTTAGTAAGAGTTTTGAAAAGGTTTGTTCTTCCCTTACCTTTAACTTTATCCTCTTTACGCATCTCATCTAATTGTGCGTAAAAATCACCTAAGGTCTTCATCTCTTTTACGTCTTTTTTATATTTATCCTTATCCCTAGTTTTCTCTCTAGAAAGCTTGATATTACGAGCACCTTGAGATACTGCTTGATTATCTAAATTTCTCTCTGCTTCACGTCTCTTCTTTGAGTACATTTGCATCATAGCAACACCTGGGGATTCAATATGCCCAGTCTTTACAAAGTCTCTTGCAGACTGCCCAGCAGTTACTGCCATTGCTGCACCAAGAACAGCATTAGCAACTTTTTCTCTCTTTCTTGCTTCGTCAAGCATGGATATACAAAAAGACCTCTGATTATTTATCAGAGGTCGAATACCGAGTCTATAGAATCCTGGGTCAAATTAAGTTGGAGTTGAAGAACCATTGTATCTTCTTCAAGAGATACAATTCTCTCCTGCAACTTTAAAATTTGATTTTGCAATTCTAGTATAGATGTGGTCATTACTCAATTTCGGTATTCTGTTGTTTTAGTTTTTGTACAAGGTACTCTGCAAAACTTTCCATCTTTTCTGGATGGATTTGTGTAATGCCTGCTTCTTGTACTGCATTCTCAATACTATAAATCTCGTTTGCGTCAAGTTTTTTGCCGTCGTTTGGTAGAGTCATAGCACCTATTTGAATGTCTTGATATCATAGCACAGGAATCGGTGAACCCCTGCTTTCTTAATGAATCTTTAATTACTCAATAATCGGTCCCCAAGTATCACTATCCCCAGGTTCACGACTCTCAAGTTTGTCAATAATATCATCAAAAGTTTGGATACTCTCCATCTCTTGAATCAGTTTGGCAATACTGGTGCATACCAGGGGTCTTTCTTGCCTTGCCGCATAGGCAAGAGCATTGCGAAGATTCCCTTCTGCTTCTCTCAATGAGTCAGATACAGATTTAGATAGTGCCATCAGGAATAAGTCTCAGGGTATTTTGCTTGAATTTTCTCATTGGTTGCCACAATAAGAGTGTTAGTAATATCCTTCAAAAGGGGGAGAAGACGTGGATTAACCTGTGCATTATTATCAATGCCAGTTCCTTCTGGGAAGATAGCAACTCTCACTTTATCCATAAGGATGCCATACTCTTTAGCACAACCTTCAAATTCATCCAACCATTCTTGACCGTGTTCAATAGAGTCAAATTCCATCACACTCATTGTAATTACCTCTGTAGTAGATTTCTATTTTATATTAGTTTTTATTAGTTGTCAACGACCTGCACCAGATTGCCAACCACTTGGACCCTCATGGAAGTTTTCAGAACCACCTTGGAATTCAGAAACAGTATTCCAATTTTGTGATGCAATTTCATACAACTGTTTATGAATATCTTCCTGCTCTACAATACCAGACTCTTCACGTTCTTTCTGCTCTTGAATCTTCCATTCAGTTTCGATTGCCATGTAATCTAACTGCTTTTCTGAACGAATAGGAGCAGGACCAAACCAGTCATCATCCTCTAGGTAAGCAGGAGCAGGAACACCGATATAAGGAGGATTGTCCACTTCGTTGCAGTCCACAACTTCTTCACCATAATCCTCTTGCAATTCTACACAATCAATTTTTTCACCATCACGTTCACAAATAAGTTCTTCTTCAGTTTTTACGGGGAACCAACTGATAGCTTTAACTTGTTCACGAATGTGGTAGATAGTTTGAATTGATTTGTCTAACATTTTAAGAAATGTGGGTCTATAAGAATTTATACTGATAAGAGTCATCCATCTCCACTATTGTTTTGTTCTTCTGACGTATAATCGTCATTTGTGTCATAAATGAGTCTTTCTGTAATACCCACCATTACTTGAACACATGATGCTGGAATGTTAGAAAAGTTTCCAGTTCCTTTACCATACATCTCATCTTTGACTTTATTCAAAGCAGTGAGAAATTGAATAAGATGCCCGTCGTAACGGTCCCAGTATTTCAACTCCTCTTCTTGACTTTTAAACTCTGGAACTTTAAATTCAGCAGACATACTTCACCGTGAATGAACCATCTTTATTACTAACCCATTCTAGGGTATCACCTTCTTCCCATCCAGTCTTTTCTAATACTTCTTCTGGAAAAGTGATAAAGCACTCATCACCAGTAGTGGCAAATGAGGTTTGTATTCTATAACGTTTGGGTTGTCGTGGTTCTGTAACGAGTTCTTTTACGTTTGAACCAAACTTCCTTCGGTATACCGTGTTTCCTTTATCTGGTGATTCGTAAATATATTTTTCTTCGTCTGTAATAAAGGGAGTATATTCAAACCCACCAAGTTCTGCAATACAACGCATTTCTTGGTCAAGATTGTTCGTCTGCATCAAGTTGCTCCTTTACTGCCTTAACCACAATATCCTGGATTTCCTTGCTTGTCAACCCATTCATGAAAGCCCATTTTGGGTCTTTCTCGTCCCATTCAATAGAGAATGAACCGTCTTCATTCTGATGTATTTTTAGTGTGTCTTCAGTCATTGATAGTTAACCGTCATAAACTGTGAAATAGAATATCTGCCAAGTCCAGTAAACTTACCATACTTGTTTCTCTTCTGTGCTTCCATTTTCACCTTTGTTACTTGGTGTTGTACAAATGAATGAAAAATCATACACATGTTGTTTTTGATTGTGATATTGTGATCATACTCGGGGAAACACATATCACCACCTTCAAATTGTTTTGGTTCTTTATAAAACCAAGTCAATCCAGTAAACTGAGAAGAATCTCTATGCGGTTTGTATTGATTAGTATTTTCGTAATAAGAAAGAAGAGTATGTTTAGTATTGACTCTTCTGTAATTCCAAAAAGAATAATCAGTAGATGAGATTTCCTCTAGTAATTCTGGGTCCCAAATCTTTTTGGTAGCAAAAAGGATATTAGAAAAATCTCTATTTGGATAGAGTTCATCCAGATGAATACCATAGTTCTGCTTCAGATAAGTTCCACTACGGTCATCAAATGCAGAACCAGTTTCCTTTGCATTCCCCATTTTATGTCTGTAACTGAGGAAATTAATTTCATCCCAAATAAGTTTTTCCTCATCGTCATCATAGAGGTCTTCTATAATAACATGAGGAAAAGGTTCTTTATGTTTAGTTAGTTTCATCTTCGCATACACTTTCTTTTTTAAGTTGTTTGCGACACTTTTTAACTTCCTTCAATTCATCTTTGACCATTTGGTATGCATCTTCGGCAGAAATTCTACCACCAAGTTCCATAGCACAAATAACTTCAACTCTAGTTCCAAAGTGCTTGAGTGCTTCCTCAAAACAGTTTAGTTCTTCGTACATCACTCCTCCACTTTAAAATTGTATTCTAGAACAACTCGTTGAAGAAAGTCAAGCATTGCTTCCTTCCTGCTTTTCTCTTCAGGACTTTTTATTCCACTGATGTCATCTTTAAAAGATAGTTGGAAAGAGAGTGCATCCAAAATTGTACGCACATCTCTAATATCCAGTTCTAACTCAACATAAGGAACATTGACATCATCACTTTCGTAGATATTATCTTCAGACTCCATTAGCATCATCCCAGTCTTTTTGGAACTGTTCAATACCTTTTTCGGTCATCACATTCTTGAACATCTTCCAGAATACTAGGGGTGGAATGGTAACTACATCAGCACCATACTCTGCACACTTTTCAACTTGACGTGTATCACGAATAGATGCAGCAAGAATCTCGGGTTTGTATGGATTTGTCCAATCACTATCGTAAACCTTACGAATCTTTTTGATTAGGTCAATACCATCTACACTTTGGTCTTCCCAACGTCCAACAAAAGGAGAGATGAAAGTAGCACCTGCCTTTGCACAAAGAATTGCCTGTGCAACACTAAACACAAGGGTAACATTAGTTTTGATTCCTTGCCCACTAAGTGTCTTACATGCTTTCAATCCTTCGACAGTACATGGAAGTTTTACTGTGATAGCATCACCCATAGAAATGTATTGCTGTGCTTGCTCAATCATTTCTTCAGCAGTATCAGCAACCACCTCAGTGGAAACACTCTGCAAGTCAGGGAAAACATTCATCAGTTCCTGAGCAACATCAGGAAGGGTTCTACCACTACGAAGAATCAAAGTGGGGTTAGTTGTAACACCATCAAGAAGACCAGTATCATATGCCTGGGCAATCATTTCAGTGTCAGCAGTATCTAGAAAGATTTTCATTTGTCTCCTAATCCGTAATTTCTCAATCCACAATCGTCATCGTGGTTCTTTATATTATAAACTACTGGTTTTATAGCAGTCACTCTATTTTCAATTTCTAACATAGAGTTTTTTAATAACTCATTCTCTTTTTGCAATTCTTGTACTTTTTCTTGCAACTCAATAACTTTATCTGCAAGATAGAATGCATTTTTATCAGAGAGATTATCATCCGATGGTTTGAAGAATGCTCTGATTAAATTCATAGGTCATACCCAATCTGGTTTTCTGGATGGGTCACGAAGATAATTAGTTGTAACCCAAGGTTTGCTGCTAATGTACATTTTGTAAGCAGTAAAAGTATCAATGCTTGTGTCAAGTTTATATTCATCAGGCATTGCCCTCGCAAAGGGAGTTACTTTAGATATATTACCAGTGGGGAAGATGTTTTGAGCATGAAGTAAAGTATTGTAACAAGAATGAGTCTTGTTATATCTATGCTCATATTCATCACATAGATGCAAACCCCACAGAAGCATCCACCAGGCATTGTCCACGGTGTCCCTTGCCCAGGCAGTGCAGGGATGGTTCCTGAATGCCCCCCTCTCGGTCCTGTAGGGGGTTCCGTCTGCCTTGGGGAGGGTTCCATACCCATGACCCCACTTGGAGGACGCAATGACCGCAAGCATTTGACAGCACTCAAGAGGCATCTTGACAATGTGCTTGTCAGGCAAACACCTCGCCGAGTCCTTTGGGTCCGAAGAAGTCACGAAGATATTCATCGTCAAAAAATTGTAGAAGGTACTCTAGTCCCCACACTATACACCTGGATGGGATTTCAGACTGGTTTTCTTTGAGTGTCTTAACAGCATTGATGAGTCTTTCGAGACCACATACTTGTGCTGTAACTTCAGAGACTACTAAGAACTCTGCATAATCTTCATCTACACCTTTTTTAACTCCACTTACATAGAGTTCTCTTGCTTCCTTCATCAGTTCAACTGACTCAGGTGCAAACTCGATAGTTCCATTATCAAGTGGAATTGCCATATTTTTGATAGATGACATGCTAAACTTCATAGCACGTCTAGTGTCCTCAATCGGAAGTTTGTAATCAGCATCATCTCTGTGTGCGTATTGGATAATGCCATTAGTGCATTCCATCACACGGAGAACAGCAATTTTATCAAGTTCTTCTTCAGGAAGGTTCTGATACAGGGTTTTCCAATCCTTCTTCATTTTCTGTCTCCGTTTCTTTTTTATTAAATCCGAATGGTCCACCAGTTTCTTCTTGTGCACGAAGTTTATGTGCAAGACCACATACAGATTCCATTACTCTGAGAGTGTCTTCTACCTTTGAATTCTCTGGCATATTGCGGTGAACAATATCAAACAAAGGGAAGAACTTTTCAGCAGCAGTCTGTACTTCTTCAGGACTCAGGGGTTTGCTGTTCATTAGTAGTTACTCCATTATCATAAATTTTTACATTTGGTTCATTATACTTGCGGTTGTTCAGTTTCCTAAGTGCCGCAACTAGTTCGGGAGTTTCTTCCCATTCCCAAGTGTCTCCACTTTTAGTTACAAATTGTCTAGTAGTCATGAGTAAAATTCTCTAGCATTCTTAAGTGTAGTTAGCAAGTGCATATCATAGTGAAAGTATCCAGCAATGATAATACTAATTGCAAATAATAAACATCCCAGAAATCCAAGGATTAGTGGGATTTTAGGGTTTTCTGGTCCTTCAGAGTTTGCCATCAACAACTGCCCTACCTACTACTCGAACACTTCCTTCAGGCCAACCTTCTTGCTCGCACTTAAGATGCCATCGAGACATAGTAAGAACTGCGTCATAAGTTCCACCCGTTAGAAAATCGTTACCCGTATCCTTTCGGACACTAGTGAACAATCCATAACGTGTTTCCCTAATGTAGAAAGCATCATCAATCCAATCAACTTCGGCAATCTCTGGATGAGTGCAGGTTTCAATCATGGTTTCTCGAATAGTAGATACTGGTTTTTTCTAAATTTATATCGTTGGATATATTTTTGTGCATGTTCCATGCACTCGAAATGGCAAATCTTCAAGTCCTTATTATCCTTACCATCCTTGTGATAAAGTTTTACTGGGAAAGTCGGAAAAGGAAACCTCTTTTTTTCTTCAGCAGAAATTTTAAGAATGTCTGGTTTTTTCTTTTTGGATGCTGGTTTCTTAGCAGCAGGTTTTTTCTTTTGAGGTTTGGGTTTGTCCATGAGCATAGTGTAACAGTAAAATCAAAATAAGGCAATCAGCCTTGTGCCACTTCAAAACAGACTGAGTTGAACTTACCTACCATTCCCTTTAAGGATACCTTGGTGTGCTGTGACCGAATTTCAACATCAGAAACGGTATATACACGACCAACAATACATGGTGGAAAATCATTGTTCCCCCATCGTTGCTGTTCAATAGTGCATCCCAAATACTTAACTCTGTCGTTAGGTTTCATCTTCAATATCAAAACATTTTTCAAATTTATTTCTCAATGCATTTATTTTATTATTCTCTCTAACTTCTAAAATTAATTCATTTATTTCCTTCTCTTCATCAGTAAACTCCATATGATATTTTATTTTGATGTCGATTAACCGAACCATCTCCATGTAATACTGAGGACTTTTACTGACAAACTCGTCGTAGTTCATAGGAACATTCCCTTATCACTCATATACTTGAGAGATTCCTTCAATGTACCACGATGGTCTAAACCAATAGCAATCTGTGGATACTCTGCTTCTGGTCCGAATTCTGCTCTGAATTGTTTGTCACTAAAGTGAACACCAAGGAAGAATTCTCTTACCTCTTGACCACATGCTTCAAGAACCATCTTTGCTCTTTCAGATTCTTGACTACCGTTGCTATAAACAAGTGCTTGTATCATTTGCTTTTGTGATTATATTCGATGACAATTTTTTCATGTTGGGTTTTCTTATCGCAACAATAAAGATGCCTAACTTTTGCATCTAAAAGTTCTTCAATCTTCTCCAACAAATTTTCAACAATAACTTTATTTGTTGCCTGTTTCCACTTCTCTTCGTTTTCTTCTCTAACGTCACTCATAATACTTGTCCCACAATTTACGAATGTTTTGAGTAATGGATAAACCACCAACATAGGTTTCTAACTTCTCTCCATTCTCATCAGCAATGACAAGAACAGGAGTAGCAGTCACACCATATTTTTTAGCAAGAGCAAGATTCTCTTCTGTAATGGGTTGGTCACTAAAATCTTCAAGATAAACCTCTTTGATAATATCCTGACGGTAATCATCAAGAGATGTGATGTACTTTTTTACAAGTCCACAAGGTCCGCATGATTCCTTTGTGAACATCAAAAACTCAGTCACGTTGCCTCCAATCATCAGGTTTATCACGTTGAAACCAGTCATTGATGTCATCTGCTCCATCAAATCCTGTTTTGTAGTTAGATGGGTCTGGGTCACCTAATCCCATCTTATTCATAAAATCATCCATGCTGCCCTCCTGGATGTCCTGTGCTGCCTGACGACGTGCTTTATTCAACCAATCACGGGCAGTAGTATGTCTCTTTGCAAGTTTTTCTGCCCAAATCATATCATCCAATTGGACTTCTTCTTTGTTTGCAATTTTCTTGCAGATGAATTCCAATCGCAGTCGGTATTGTGTAGATAGCATATGTTGACCCTTACCTGATTTATTTAGAACGTCGCAATTTGGTTTCCAACTCAGAAACCCTGTTATATTCAGCATGTGCCAGTTCAGCACGTTCCTCTAAAACATCTAAGATGTCATTGTAAATCACATCGTTATCTACATAGTCATCGAGATACTTATCGAGAGCTTCTTTTAAGTATCGTTTTCGATGCCATTCAGGACTATAAGGTTTGTAAGACATAATAAAACATAATTTTCAATTTATTTATTTTCCTCTATTTTCTGTCTAAGTTCTTTTGCCATTTTTAATGACCTTCTCCAAATAAACCATCTTACGATTGGATTTCTGGGGTCATTAAAAAGAAACCATTTTGCTCTGAGAAATTTAACTTCGATTAACTTTGAAATTAAACCGACTAACCTCTCAAAACTTTGGTCAATCACCATCAAGGCAATGATTATAGAAAAGATAGAAAAAAGAAGATAATAGTAGTCATCCATTACTGCCACCGTTTTGTTTTCAGGTATTCAAGAACATCGTTTCTGACATCCATCAATTCATGAAAACATTTTTGGTTGTGTGCACATTGACGCAGTGCTTGGTCTGGTTTTAGAACTGATTCAATGAAAAGGTCCAATCCTCTGTTCCACTTGTCTCGTTTATTTTCGGTATCGTCAATGCTGTTCTGATCTGTCATATCTATGAAAAAAGTTGTAACTGTTAGTGGAATTGATAGAATCCTTATTATTTAACCATGTATTACATGGAACTTAAGATTTCTTCAATAGTCATCATCTGGGCAAAGAATCCAGTCTAACTCTAATGAATTGAGATATGCAATCAATTCATCATCATCTTCTGGAAGGACTTCATCTTCATCAATTAAGAATGAAGACTTACATAATCCAGCACCGTATTCTGGGGGGTCAAACCAAGTTGCATGAAATATCAACTTAGTATCCTCAACAACAGCAGTGACATGAACGTAGTCATCCTCTTTGAAGATGCTTTCAATGTGTGTGATCATGCTACCTCCTGTATGCTCATATCATAGCATACCTCGACCGTCATGGGAAGGGTGGGTAGACAGTTCTTAAAACGACTCAGGTAGGATTTGAACCTACGACCGACTGCTTAGAAGGCAGTTGCTCTAATCCACTGAGCTACTGAGCCAAAAAAATATCCTATGACATTAATTATATCATAGGATATTTAAATTGTAAACGATTGCCAATCAATCAATAACCATGTCTGGCAATCATTTGTTCCATTCTGTCTTCTCTATATTCTTCCTCTTCTTCTTGTAGACCATCTTCAATTGTAAGATACTCGTCGTAGATAGTATCGGAATCTTTTTCTAGGTAAGAGACAGGCATTCGAGTGGATTGTGGTGTTGGGGGGACATTTAGTATGTATCTGATGGGGAATTTCACCCCTCAGTGTTTGTATTGGATTCCACAAACTCTGCATCGATTTTGTCATACAGTTCAACAAAGGTCTCCTTAGTTTCATCATCGAAACGATTCAGACAAATCTTGATTGCTTTGTCCTTTTTACCAAAGATTGAATATGCCTTGATAATGTGGACCAATCGACGAGTAGAAATCACTTCATCCACACCACCATCATTGAAAGTTTTGCGGATAATATCTGCCCAATCAGTGAGGTGCTTGATGAAGTCAACGTGTTCACCAACCATCGGGATGTTAAGGGATTCTGCCACCTTGGTCAAGATTTTTGTTTCAATGCCAACAGTGGGATATGCCTGCTCAAAGGTAATCGGGAATCGTTCGAGGAATGCTTCATTGAGAACATTAGTGCCAATGAAACGACCATCATCAGAACCTTTACCTTTGGTGTTTGCAGTTGCAATCACATTGAATCCAGAAGCAGGTTGGATTTTCTTACCAATCTTCTTCAAGAACACACCATTGCCCTCAAGGATGGACTGAAGACACATGATTTTGTTAGATGCCAGGTCAATTTCATCCAACAGAAGAATTGCACCACGTTCCATTGCTTCAACAACAGGACCATTGTGCCAAACAGTTTCTCCATCAACCAGACGGAATCCACCAATAAGGTCATCCTCATCAGTTTCAATAGTGATGTTCACTCGGATGATTTCACGTCCGAGTTGTGCACATGCTTGCTCCACACCAAACGTTTTGCCGTTACCAGAGAGTCCAGTAATGAACGTTGGATAGAAATGACGGGACTGAATAACTTTTTTAATATCTGTGAAGTTACCAAAGCTGACGAAGGTATCATCTTTTTCGGGAATTAGATTTTGAACAACAGATTCCATAGTCGCAACACCAGACACTTGATTGTAGTTTTCTTCAAGTTCTTGGACTGCATTCTCCAAGTTCCACTTACCACGACCAACTTTGTATTGCTGGAGGTACTTGGAAAGAGTATTGTACGATGTATTCAGTTCTGCTGCAACTGCTTTGACAGCAGCAGTAGTGAACTCACTACCATACTTTTGCTTCAGAAGAGTCAGTGCCTGGTCAGTCATGGTGGTTGATTGATTACCTAGTAATAATAACAGAAGAGAGGGGTCCGTGGGGTGCATGGTGGACACCCCTTGGACTGGTCAAGCAATTAGTTCGATGAAAGAACCGAGAATCTTTTTATTGGTTTTCTTCTTTTTCAACATCTTAGTAAAAGCACTTTTGATTTGTGCTTTTGATGCCTCTTCGGGAACAACAAACTCTTCATCCTGAGCAAGAGCACTTGCAGCAATCACATTGAACTGGTCAAATCCAGTGTTAGAAAACTGAATGCATTGATGCTTCCGATATTCTGCACTTACTTGGTCATACCCAAATCCAGGACCATACCAAGCAAAACAATTACGGAAGTCTCGGGAAGGTGTAATACGGAAGTTGATGTAATTCACCATCGGGAAAACATCACGGAGAGTGTCAAGGAGAACTTTTGCATACTCAGGAAAGTCGTTGTATCCAAAGGAACGGTAAATACGTCCAAGTTTACGATTACGGATAGAAGTTTTTGCAAATTTGGTTTGTCCAATGAACTTCTCACCTGAATGGAAATGCACTTTCTCTTTAGTGACACTATTTTGATAACCCTCACCATCAGTCAACATCACAACATTGACTTTCTGGAGTTTATTTTGTTTTTGGAACTGAGGAATCAGAGCATGAAGTGCCAGCAGAGTTTCACCAATGGGACTACCAGAAAGTTCCAGATGACCAGGAACAGAACCACGACGATACTGGAAAGCATAAGTAACTGCCCAGATATTTTTGAGTTGCTGCTCAAGAACACGATTGTTCACTTTACTGGTGAACAGATTCATCAACCGAAAAGATGACTCAGGGCAAATAATACCAGGAACACGATTAAAGGTAGAAAGATGCTCACCTTGACACTCAATGTAAGAGTCAGGATCCAGAGTAAAGGCATAAACTTCAAATGGCACGTTTACTTTGCGACAGAACCAAATCAAGTTCAAAAGTTGCTTGTAAGCATCAAGCATAAAGTTACCCATAGAACCAGACCAATCAAAGATAAAAATCAGTCCATGATTCTTTCCATCTGGAATTACAGAAACTTTCTTAAAAAGGTCTTCATTGTACTTATAAGTATGAAGTTTTTGAGTATCAAGAACACCAGTACGGGAAACCGTTTGACGTGAATATGCATCGGCAGATTTCTTGCACTCAAATTCCTTGACAAGATAGTTTACTTCTTTTGCTGCGGATGATTTGTACTTAACATACTCAATCATAACCTCATCATAGTAATACTTACAACGAGGATTGTGGTCAGATTGATAGTGACGTTCTGCCCTCTCATGAATCCACTGATTAGGAACAATCAGGTTGTCAAGATTCCATGTAGGAAGTTCCACGTATTCAGTTTCTGATGCGTGTCGATTGGTGAGTTCTTCTGCCTGCTCATCGAAAGAACGTTGAGTCTTAGACTCCAGTTCCTCAGGATGCTCATTAGCAGGAGTAGCTCCTTTTATCTCAGTATCACCAGTCTTTTCCTTTACATCAGAACCTTCAGACTCTTCACCCGAGTCATTTGCTTCAGGTTGGCACTGTTCTTCACCAGAATCAGAACTTTGCTGAGTTTCTTCCTCTCCACCTTCAGAATTTCCAGCAAGAGGAGCAGGAATAGATTGAGATTCTTTTTGCTTTGCTTTTACAAATTCAACAATCTCCCGAGAAAGATTCAGAACTTCTTCAAAAGTTTCAGTCTGGATAGCACGGGTAACAAAAAGATTCTCCTCATCAGAAAACTCAATAGCATGGAAAGCACCAATCTTGTAATAGAGATTGATTCTGTCAATGAATGACAGAGTATTCAGGTCTTCATCTTTAGTGAGGAAGAAGTCATCATTATTCAGGTCGTTATAACCATTGTAAAAAGTACGAGACAAACCAGGATATTTTTTCTTCATCAAACGTTCAACACGAACGTCTTCCAAAACATTTACAAAATCTTTAGGGACTTCTGGATAATCGATAGTCCAGTCAATATTATCGGTGTAGAGAGCATGACCAACCTCATGACCAACCAGAAGGTCGTAAACTACTTCAGATGCCCTGTCCCAGGCAGGAAGAGTCAGCACACGACGGTCAACATCGAAGGATGCAGTCGGAACTTTTTTGTGCTCAATGATGAGGTTCTCAGTTGCGAGACACTTTGCAAGAGTACCTTTGACTTCCAGGTTGACGGACATCGTGGTTTGCTTCTGAACTCCCTGTATTATGGCATAAAAAAGGGGGGTCATCACTCCCCCTTGGTCACTAACAAAACCGTCCACCACCAAAGACGGGTCTCGGACTTCTCAAAGCTACAAAGAAACCTCAAGACAATCGCAATATAGCAAAAAGACTTGAGGTTGTCAATGTTGACTAGACTTAACTAAATGACTAAAATGACTCTGTTGAGTTTGAAGATCACTCTGTATCTTCAGAGTCTTCTCTATCTAGTTCTCTAAGTGCTTCCAGAGCACCTTGAATTTTAATATACTGTTCTTTTTTAGTATTGAACTCTCTTTCAAGTTCGAGAAGTTCGTCTCTAAGTTCTTCGGAACGATTCTGAAGTTTCAGTTCCATGTGTTCAGCATCCATAATAATCAACGATGAATAATTACACTAGTATTTATGCTGTCTTCATGATGAATGCAAGTGCATAATATGCTGGTCTCATATCTACTGCACTACCACTACCTACAGTAGAGCTAGTATGAGTATGACTACCACCACTTGAGATGCTTAAATTGAAACTATGTGTATGACCACCAACATTATTGATAGTAACATTGTGAGCATGGTCGTTACTAATACCAGCAGTTTGGAAATTATGTGCGTGGTTACCACCACCCAAATCCCAGGTAACTCCTGCGAACGGAGGACCATCTTCATATAGAGCTCTTAGTGGATTACCATTACCTTCATTATCAAAACCACCTGAACCAGAAGGTCCATGATAGTGATTTCCTGAGGCACTAGTGTTTCCATTATGAGTATGGTTTCTGTCTTGTCTTGACGTTCCTCCACTGTGTCCATGACCACCAGCACTTCCAGTGTTTCCTCCACTTCCACTGTGACCATGACCGCCACCGTCAGCTATAGTGTGACTGTGTGCTGGTAGTTCTGCTTCTGTAATGGCATGAGTATTACTACCACCAGTATCATTTACGGCATATCCACTTCCCTGAGAAACAATAAATTTACCACTTAAATTTGGTGTTCCATTTGAGCCATCACAAAGTGCCCATCCAGTTGGAATACTTCCTGTAGAACCATGCCACATGATGATTCCACCCACAGGGAAGAATGAAATATCTGCTGCTAATTTTTCAGATGTAACTGATGCATCTTGCAGTTTAATAGTAGAAACAGCATCAGTAGCCAATGCTGCGGTATCGACCGCCCCAGCAGAAAAGTCTGCTGAGACGATCTTCCTATCTCTAATAAGTTCTACCTCTGTCCTTGCCATTGTATAGACTCTTTTTTATTATTTATCAACCAGCCTTGATAATAAAGTTGATTGACAGATAAGGGTTGAGGAATGGGAAGTCATTGTGTGAACCACCATATGCTTCACTAACACTACCACCGTGATTGTGAGCACCACCTGCACCAATTTGCATTGTTGGTGAAGATTG
>CEPT01048925.1_pt1 | contig 15483 bp, 4 predicted proteins | sample 356221 | NCBI WGS metagenome assembly CEPT01 (sample SAMEA2620081, study PRJEB7988) | marine metagenome | isolation source: saline water (ENVO:00002010), including | reverse complement strand
TGGTATCTCGGTCGACCTAGTTGGAGGTGAAACCCAAGTCCTCCCTAAGCATTATTATAGAAAGGTCTATCATTTATTTGGTAGACCTTTTTTTACGACATTATAACCCATTTTTTCTAAAAGGATAAATACTTATGTCAGATAGTACTGCTTATGCAGACTTATGCTGTACCCACAGCGTAGCGGCTAGAACCCGCATCGGACTTCTATAAAGGAGAAAACAAATGGGAAGACCAATTAATAAAAGATTTTTCGGTGCAACCGGAGATAACACTCAACCAACAATACCAGTTAGATACCACAATGGTTCAGCAAGTGTAGAAGGATACATTGTAGACCAAAGAGGTACTAACAAATTTACTGTTACAACAAACGGAAGTGATACTTTTATTTGCAGACTTGTAAATGAAGTAGCGCCAAACGCAGCAGGCGAAATGTCACTAGTAGGACTTACAGGAAGCCCTGTAATTCTTAAAAAACTTTTCAACAGAACTGCCGTAGATTGGGACAATAATCGTTACACTTGGACAGTTGAAGATGACTCAACAGAATCATTGATCAGACTAACAGCTATCTAAGGAGAGCTAAATGTCTCAGCGTATCGTACAGACAGGTGTAGATAATTACGTCATAAAAGTAGAAGATGGTGGAAGCATCCAATTTGATGTTGGGGCAACTGGTAATGTTACAGTTACTGGTGACTTAGCAGTACAAGGTGAAACTACTTCTATTGGTTCTAGTGAACTTGTTGTTGAAGATAATACAATTACTCTCAATAGCGGCGAAACTGGAAATGGTATATCATTAGGCACCGCTGGTATCATCATTGATAGAGGTGTACCGCAAGATGCGCAATTTTTCTTCAACGAAAGTTTAAACAGTATAACCGGAGGTATCAGTAGACAAGGTAGTTGGATATTACAGGATGCGGCAGGTGCAATACAAGGATTGTATGCATCAAGCATTAGACCTGATACAAGCAACGCAAACAATTTAACATTGTTAGGTGCTGGCACTAGTATAGTGACTGTAACAGGAACAACGGATTATGAAAAACAAGTTTATCCGTATACCGGAAGTGATATTCAATTCAATCCATCTAATCCGAATAAATTAGGAACACCAACTGATGACGATGCCTTAGTTACTGTTAGACTACTTGAAGATTATGTTAAAGGTTTTACAGATTACAATTTCCAAACCAGTATTGATGCAGGAACAGGTACAGTAACTTCTGTAAAAACTTATGATTTTGAAGAGGATGCTTCTACAAGCAGAATTGAATTTACAGTTGACGGAACACTAGTAGGAACGTTTTTTGAAAATCGTTTAGATGTAGGTAATTTAAGACTGAATGCTGGCACAATTACAACTCAAGATACAAACGGTGATGTAATTCTAGCAGGAAGTGGTAGCGGTAGTGTCAAGTTTGATACACCAGGCACCTTTAAAAAATTAACAGATCCTTCAGCACCAACAGATGGTGTGACATTGTACAGTAAAACACTTGCAGATGGCGGAACTGGTTTATATTTTGTAAACGAAGATACAACACAAGACGAGATAGCAAGTAGAAACAAAGCACTACTTTTTAGTATAATATTTTAAGAGGAACAGAAATGGCAATAGTTAACGCACAAATAAACAGCACTGACACAACATTAATAACTGTCCCTGCAACAAAAAAATATGCAATTACCACAGTCCTAGTTTGTAATAATCAAATAGACGACGGAAGCGGTGCTAATGATACAAGTTTTGATATGCACGTGATTCCAAACGGACAAAGTAAAGCAAACAGAAATTTGATATTGAATGATTTAAAAGTTGCAGCTGCAGATACTTTTACATTTAATGTTGAAAGACTTATTTTAGAAGCAGATGATAGGCTAGTATTTGTTGGAGCAAACCCAACAAATTTAAGTTGTACAGTGAGTTATTTGGAAGTATAAATGGAATATTTTAAGAAACAGTCATTACATAAAAGATTGATTGGAGATCAAAGTGTTACTCTGACAGCAGATGGCGAAGTACTTATTGAACCAGCTGGCGGCAAAACGCGGATCAAAGGAGATCTAGTTGTTACAGGAAACACTAGTGGTCCTGAAGTTACAGACATACTCTATGTAACACAAGATGGTAATGACAACAACGATGGTAAAAGTTTAGGACCTGATGGTGCAAAAGCAACTATAAAAAGTGCAGTTGCTACCGCATTACCTGGCACAACCATACTTGTTGGTCCTGGTGATTTTTACGAAGATAATCCAATAACATTACCTGATTTTGTTACAGTTAGAGGAACAGGTGATTTAAGAAACACTAGGATTTTTCCAAGAAATAATACCCAAACAATATTTTTTATGGGCAATGCGTGTTACTTGCACGAACTAACATTTAGAGGATTAAGATATCCAGGATGGTGTGCTGAAATACGTCCAGGTGCTCTTGTTACAACTTCACCGTATGTTCAAAATTGTACTAATATGAACGGACCGTGGTTAAATGATGGCACAGAATTTATTCCATTTGAAACTGTACAGATTCCAGGAGTTGAGCCTGGTGCTAGACCAATAATGGTAGAAGACAATCCTTCTTTACCATTTGATAAACAAGTTAATGATACAGGCGGTGGCGGCGGATTGTATGTTGACGGTAATGCATACGACCCTGCATCTCTTGTGTTTTCATTTGTTGCAGATGCATTTACACAAATCTCGCAAGGTGGTATTGGCTTTTGGATTGATAATTTTGGTTACACACAGATTGTTAGCTGTTTCTCGGTTTTTTGTAGCGTTGGATTTAAGACCACAAGAGGTGGTTACTTATCTATTTCAAACTCAGTTAGTGACTTTGGTTTAGTAGGTATTGATGCAGATGGATTTTATCCACAAGCATATACAACAGCTAGAGCGCAACAAGATTACTATAGTACAGTTGCAAGTGTAACTATTAACACGCCTGGTGCAAATTATACAAGTGCTCCATCGGTTACTATTGAAGCGCCTTCTAAGCCAGGTGGAGTAACTGCTACTGCTACTGCTTCTATTGATGCAACTACAGGAAGACTTGCGGCTGTTACAATACAAGATGCAGGTAGTGGATACACAAGTGTTCCTTTAATAAGTTTTAGTGGCGGCGGTGCATCAGCTCAAGCTACAGGTACAGTCAATCTTGCAACAAACGTTACAGTTAGATTAAACAGTTTACGAGATAAACCTCAAACAGGTAGTATTATAAAATTTGATACTGATCCACAGTATTATTACATCACAGGCACTAATCAAATTAATCCACCATTTGTTTATGATGAACAAGTATGTAGGAGAGATTTAAGTAGAATAATTGATGCAGTAACATCTGACATTGTGCTTGGCACTGAATATCAATCACAAGCAGCAGGAACAAGTTATTTAAGGGCAACATCTAGTAAAGTATTATCAGATCAATTAGCACCAACTGTGTATGGTATAGAACAAGCTAGAGATTTGATGAAAGCAGAAACAACTAATATTTCTATGGAAGAAGAAATTGATAGGTTGTTTGCAATCATAACAAACACAATAAGTGCTGGCGATAGTAGTATACAACCAAATAATTCAAACGATGTTGCTAATACGTTTAATGATTTAGCAACTATTGATCCAGCAAGAATCGCAGCTAAAAATAATGTTTTTGAAAATAGAGAATTTTTAGTTGAGGAAGTTGTTGCTTATGTAAATGATCAGTTTACTGAATTAAGTTACAGCCAACGAGATTATGAACGAGATATGGAAATACTTATAAATGGTATTCAAATGTTTGCAGTTCTAGAAAGTAATCAACAAATTATAAGAATTGCTCAAGAGTATGAACTTAGAGATAGATTTAAACCAATGCTTCTTGCAAGTTTTAGATATCTAAGTGGTAGATTTGAAGGCTTAACTGAAGTACAAGCAAGTTCTATTGCATTAGAAAATGTAAAAGAAGGCTTCAATCAATTTATGAATATAATTGATGACGGCGATAGTTCAGGAAATGTAATTGTTTTTCCAGAACACAACGGAGTTGATAATAATAGAGCTGATGCAAAAGATCAACTTATAGCAAACAAAGCATTTTTGAAAGAAGAATTTGTTACATTCTTAAGTGCTGAAGCACCTGGATTTACATTCGACGAAGATGATTACAAAGACGACTTTGATAAAATATTAGATGCAATGACATTTGATGTTTTGTATGGTGGTAATAGTAGCACAGTACAAGAAGCCAAATATTATTTTGCTAACGGTGCTGCTGGAACACAATTTGCAGACTTAACTCCAAACAATAGACAAGCAATTGTTAACACATATGCCAGAATGAGATTTGTAATTGCAAGAACAGTAAGAGGATTAGCAGTTACAGCAACAACTGGAAATGCAGTATCACAGGACTTTACAAGTCAGAATGCAACACAAAGTGAAGCAGATTTCTTAGACACATTACTTTTCAATATAGAAGATATGATTGACAATCTCACACTTACTAGATTGCCAGCAACAAAGACCTATCCAGTATACGAAAATGAGCCTCAATTACAAGTTGATGCAGCAAATATAATAGAAACAAACAAACCAACATTTATTGCAGATGCTGTAGCTTATAATTTAGCAACAAATCCTACACTTACATATAACATTGAAAAGTGTAAAAGAGACATAGGATATATTGTTGATGCTGTAAATAGAGATATTCAATTAGGTACTAACCATAACAGTATTACAGCAGGATTAGCATACAAAAGAGCTAATGTTGCATACTTAGATGTTGAACAAAAACCAGCAACAATACTTGCATTAAAATATGCAAAAACATTAGGAGTTGCGGCAGTTACATCAAACAATACAATAAAAGATGCAGTTTCTGCAAGATGGGACGATGTTCTTAATATTATAGAATTTGATCAGCAACCAAGCGAAGGCACAGTATACCCTGATCCTGGTCCTGCAAGTAACGAACTAATTTATGGTGTAGATCAAGTTTTAGCAAATAGAACTTTCTTACTAGAAGATACAGTTGCTTATATTAATAATCAATATTATGTATATGATCAAGCAAAATGTGAAAGAGACACAGGACTAATTATTGATGCCGCGGCTTATGACACCTTATTAGGCACAAACTATAATGCTGTTACAGCAGGATTAAGTTATCAAAGAGCTAATAGTGCTTATGTATTGAGTAATCAAAATACTGAAACTATAGCTGGTATAAATTTTGCAAAAAGTAGATCAAGCGATGCAACAACACACTCACCTTCACAATCTGATGTTGAAGCAGCTTTTGATGAAGTAATTGATATTATTCAAAACGGTGCAGTAAGCACACCGCAAGCAGCCGACCCACTAGTATTTACAAATCCTTCAACAGCAACTACAGGACAAGTAAATACCAAATTACAGTTACAAGCAAACAGAAATTTTGTTGCCGCTGAAACAGTTGCCTACATTAATGAGAACTATGTAAACTTTACATATGATAGTGCAAAGTGTGAAAGAGACATTGGACTAATTTTAGATGCTGTGGCAAAAGATACAGCATTAGGTACAAACTATAATGCTGTCACAGCAGGTCTTGCCTACTCAAGAGCAGGTGCTGCAAATAACAAAGCCGCACAAGGTTTACAAACATTAGAATCTTTTAAGTTTGCACGTAATGAAACTATAGAAAAAGGTTTAAGTGATGTAGGCGAAACAAGAGCCTTAGCAGCGTGGAATGAAGTAATTGACATCTTTACCAACGGAGTTGTAAGCACAGACACTGCGGCAGATCCATTAACATTTACATCACCTGTTGGAGTTAATCAAGATTTAGTAGATGCAAAAGATCGACTTCAAGCAAACAGAGATTTTATTGCAGCTGAAATAGTTGCATATGTAAACGATAACACTCCTCCTGCGGGATATGATCAAACTAAATGTAATCGTGATGTGAAATACATTGTTGACGGTTTGACATTTGATATTCTTTATGGAGGCAATTCAGCTACAAGGCAAGTTGCAGCAAGTTACTTTGAAGGTGCTGTTGCACAATTACCAACAAACCAATTAGCGCCAACTACGGCTGCTTATACACACTTAAAAGATACTGTGTTACCAGCAGTGATTACAAACACACCATTAACACCAACAACTGGTAACTCAGAAACACAAGACACTTCAGGCGGTGCAGCTACAGCAACAGAAAGTGCGGCACTTGAAGTATTAGTAGATATTATTATCGATCACATTAATGGTTATGATAATGTTAACCCATTAGGTAATGAAGTTCTTCCATCTGTAACTTGGGCAACAGCGGCATTACAACAAGATTATTCAACAATTATAAGTCAAAAGTCAGCAATTCAAACTCTAACAACACAATTTATTGCAGATACTTTTACAGGTTTTAATTTTAACAGTACAAAATGTGACAGAGATACAAAGTACATTATCGATGCCTTAACATATGACATTTTATATGGCGGTAATAGTGCAACATTAGGAGCCGCACGTAGTTACTGGGTAGGAACTCAAACACAAGTAGATGGACAAAAAGCAGAAACAGCAGCGGCACTTGCATATACTGCAACTATTTTAGATGCTGTAATTCAAGATACGGCAGTATCTTATACTTGGCAAAGTGGCATTGCACAAGATACAAGCAACGGCGCAGGTACAAGTTCTGAGGTTACAACAGCAACCAACTTACTACAAATTATTCAAGATGTTATTACAGACGGTTTAGATAATTTACCAACAGAGACAAAACCTGATTATGCACAGTTTGTTTCTACAGATGTTGTTGACGGTATTACTAATTTATTTGATCAAAAGGCAACAATTGTTGCTGATACAGTATCTTACATCAATACAACATACAATGGATTTAGTTATGATCAAGATAAGTGTAAGAGAGACACTGGTTATATTATTGATGCTATTACGCACGATGCATACTACGAGGCAAATATTGCCACTCTTATTGCTACTAGAGCATATTTCTTAAATGCAACCAAATATTTGCCAGACGAACAAGTTACACCAACAGTAGCAGCTTATACACATTTGCAAAGTGTTATTGCTGATTGTATTGAAGGTGTTGCAGTGACACCACAAACAGGTAATACAGAATCGCAGGTATTAGGCGGTAATTATGGTAATTCAACAATATCAACTACATTTACTGATTTAATTGCAATATTAAAAACAGCAGTGCAAAATCAGACACTAGTAGGTACACCAGCAGAAATTGAACCAAACTATAGCTGGCTATCTCAAAACACTAGAGATGCGGCAAGCGAATTCTTTTCACAGAAAACATATTATCAAACAGAAACAATAAACTGGATTGAAGATAATATAATCGGATTTAGTTACAATCAAGATAAGTGTAGGAGAGATACTGGATATATTATCGATGCGGCAGTTTATGATATGATGTACGGTGGCGATAAGCAATCACGTAGAGCAGCTCTTGCATATTATAACGGAGCTATATTAACTGGAATTACAGGTAATTATGGAGATCAAACTGGTGTTACTGCATATGCAAACAAATATTTAGGACAAATCATAAACAAAGTTTCTAAAAACGAAGCAGTATCAAAAAGTTTTGGAAATGCACAAAGTCAGTTGCTTACAATACCAGATGGAAGTACTTTACTAGAAACTGGCACACTACCTGGTGTTGAATTAGAATTATTAGTAAGTAGAGTTGCAGAAGCAATTGAAGCGAAAAGTATGGGAGACTGGTTTGAAAGAGATCACGACTTATCACTAGGTAACTCAATATATCTAGCAGAAAGAAATGCAATATTAGATGCAGAAGCAACAATTATCGATTCATCAATTAGTGCATTGAATTTACAATACGGTGGTATATTTGATATTAATGTTTTTCCAGGTGTTATTAGTGTAACAACAGATAAACTTGCAAACTTAAACAATGTTTCTACTATTTCAACTTCAGGACACGCATTTGAATATGTTGGTGCAGGTGTAACATATAATGCACTTCCGTTCTTCGGCGGCACAGCTATACCTGAAAAAGAGATTATTGAAACAAACCAAGGTAAAGTTTTTGCTGGTGGTACAGTTGACCAAATAGGTAACTTTAGAGTTGGTAACTTCTTTGCTGTAAATGCTCTTACCGGTGGTATCAGTTTAAATGCTAATGAAATTGACTTAGAAGGTTTAACAAGTGTTGGTCCGTTTATAAGAAATGGTATTCCGGTTGGTGTTGAATTAAAAGAAGTAAGTGATAACGAAGCACTTGTATCTAGCTTAGGTACACAAGATTTTCAAACAGCACCAACACAAAGAGCAGTATCTTTATATGTTGAAGCAAGATATCTAAATAAACTTACAGGTGGTGATATTGTAGGCGATGTAAGCCTTACTGGAGATTTAGCACTCAACGGTGGAGATTTAACTACAACAGCAACAACATTTAATTTAGCCAACACAAATGCAACAACTGTTAATATGTTTGGCGATGCAACTGCAATTAATATAGGTTCTGCATCAGGCTTAGTAACAATTAATCCTGATGTTACTGTAGAAGGTATTTTGACTGTAAATGGTAATTTAGTATTTGATGGTGATGTGCAAATTAGCATACCAGATGAGACTTTGCAAGCGTATAGTATTACAGAAGGCACTGAAGATTATGTTAGCATTAACACCAGACAAGGAGAGGAAGCAGTAACATTTGGTGACCAGCCAAAAGTAATAATTGCAAATCAACAAGAAAGCCTTTCAAAAGATACAGGTGCATTAGTAGTAGACGGCGGCGTTGGTATTGAAGGAAACATATATGCAGGCGCTAGTGCAGTTATTGAAGGCAATTTAAATGCAGGTACAGATAGAGCTGTTAACAGCCATATCTTTAGAGGACCGATTGATATTGACATTCCAGATAATGCAATTAATAATTTTAGAATACACGAAAATATAAGTGAGTATCTAAATATTGCAACAACTGACGGTGCTGAAAAAATAGAACTAGGGTCTACACCAAAATTTATTGTACTTAATAATACAAACGCTACAGATAAAACTACTGGTGCAGTCCAAATCACAGGTGGACTTTCAGCACAACAAAATATACATTCAGGTATAGACGTTGTTGCAGATAGAGATTTAGTTGCAGATAGAGATGTGCAAATTGCAGGAAATAATCTTACTACATCAGCAACAACATTTAATCTACTTAACGCAAATGCTACTACAGTAAATGCGTTTGGAGATGCTACAACAATCGAAATTGGTGGTGCAACAGGAACACTTACTATCAATAACGAAGTTGTAATTATAGATAGCACAGCGGCATTACAACTACCAGTTGGTATTACAAGCGAAAGACCTGCAAATGTTACAGGTAGAATTAGATTTAATACTACAACTACTAGTTTTGAAGGCTATGACGGAGTAGCGTGGAACAGTCTTGGTGGTACTATAGATGTTGATCAAGATACTAAAATTATAGCTGAAGATAGTCCAGGCTCTGATAATGATGAACTTGACTTCTTTACAGGTGGTGTAAAACGTTTAACAATAAGCGATACAGAATTTAATCTTGCAGCTACAAATACAGTTTTGTTTGCAAATACAACAGAAAGTACAGACACCGATACAGGTGCAGTAAAAATAGCAGGCGGAGCTGCAATTGCTAAAAATCTACACGTAGGTGGATTTATAAGTGGTGATAACAATGGAATCTTAACACTAACAGATCTTGGTAGTGACAAAATTGTAATTAATGCTGAAACTATTGAAACACCAGATACAATAAAACTTATTGCAAATGCTCCAGACAGTGCTGCAGATGACGTTGTATATCCATTAACAGTCGCACATCATACAGTGTCAGGTTCAATTGTTGCAGGGTCAGGTACTGGATTGCAATTTGAACTTGAAACAACAAATAGTAATTTTGAAATAGGCGGTCAAATTGATGTTGTTTCAACAGACATAACAGGATCTGCAGAAGATTTTGATATGGTATTCAAAACAATGATTGCAGGCACAGCAGGTGTTGAAAAATTAAGACTTGGCGAAGATACAAGTACATTTTCAACAAGTGTGCAAATTGATCAAAACTTATTTGTTACTGGCATATTAGATGCGGCAGGATTTAGAGGTAGTATTTTTGCAGACGATAGCACAGAAATGGTTGATGCTATCAATAACAGAATTACTGTAACTAATTTAGATGCTGGCACACTCGCATTAACAACAGACTTAGAAGTACAATACGGTGGAACAGGAAGAAGTAGTTTTGTAACAAATGGTATTGTATATGGTAATGATACAGGACAATTATTGGTTACAGACGCAGCAGGAAGTAGCGATATAAGCACTAGTTTCCAAATGCTTACTATAACAGATAATGGCGATGATACACCTGTATGGACTGATACTATAGATGGCGGCACGTTCTAAGCCGCCATTTTATTCCTATGATAAATAACATTAGAGCGATTTTTATCGTGTAATTGGGCGTCTTTATAGACTTGACCCGTACCTAAATAGGAGGCAGCCTTTATGGCAACAAAGATTAGACACAAGCGTAGTGCGGTGGCTGGTAAGCAGCCGTCAGTTTCTCAATTAGAATCAGGTGAATTAGCAATCAACACAGCAGATGGTAAAGTATACCTGTTGCGTGATGATAACACTGTACAAGATATTACAAGAAGAGTATTTGAAGGAAATACACAATTAGAAGTAGATGACTTAGGTGATAGTACATCAGCTGCAATTACTGCAACTGTAAACAATGACTTAAAAATGTCAATTACAGATAATGGAATTAATATCAATGACGATGTTAATATTAGTAATGCAAATACACTAGAATTTAAAGAATTAATTGCATCAGGTAATGACGGTGTAAGTATGAAAGCCCCTGATACACTAGACGCTGGTTACGATCTTGTTTTGCCCCCTAGACAAGGTACAGTAGGTCAGTTGATTGCAACAGACGGTTCAGGTAATTTATTTTTCCAAGATGCAGATATTTTTGGTGGTAATGTTGTATATGTTAGTGCCGAACAAGGTGACGATGCTAATGATGGACAAAGTGCTCCAGTGAAGACTGTTAAAAGAGCTTGTCAAATTGCTTCTGGATTAGTTTATAATGCAGATGGTACAACTAATAACACAAGAGTAAACGTAAAAGTTGCTGTTGGCGACTACACTGAAGATAATCCAATTATTGTTCCAGATAACACAGTTATTAAAGGTGATGGTTTACGTGGTTGTATTATCCGTCCTGCAAATGCTAATTTAGATATGTTACGTGTTCGTAATGCTTGTTACTTTGGTGAATTTACATTTAGAGACGGTATTGATGAAAATCAAGTTCCTTTAATTACAGCAGACTACGCAGTTGCATTTGACGATCCATTTGCAACAGATGTTACTGATAGGAATTTATATACAAATCTACCTAACACAAGACCTTTTATTACTACATCTCCGTATATCCAAAACTGTTCAATTCTTTCTTTTCTTGGAATGAATGGTGCGAAAATTGATGGTAGTAAAATTACTTCACCAAACATCGGTTTTGTTCCACAAGAACAAGAAAACCCAGTAGTAGGTGCAATACCAGAACAAGGTAAATCAATGGTTGCTAACGCATTTACAATTTTGTCATTTGGCGGAACAGCGTGGCGACTTACTAACGATGCTTATGCACAGATCGTGTCTTGTTTTGAAATCTTCCTGCTAAACGGTGTTTATACACAATCAGGTGGATATTGTTCAATTACTAACTCTGCTACAAACTTTGGTTTGTATGCTTTGCGCTCATCTGGTTATTCTCCTAAAGCATTTGAATTTGACAGAGCATTTGTTACTGCAACTGGTGCATTTGAAGGTTTACAAACAATTAATATTGTTGGTATCAACAGAGATACTCCTGTTGAAGAATTTGTTTTAAGATTTAGAGAAGCCGATTACAAATTAGCATATGAAACTTTACTTACCGAACGTGATGATATTGCTGCAGATACAGTAACTTGGATTAACCAACAAATAGCAGCAGCCTCGCCTAGTATATGGGCTGGTTTTACTTATGATCAAGCAAAATGTGAAAGAGATGTTGGATTACTTGTAGACGCTATCAGATGGGATGCCGCGTTTAACACAAATTATAGATCTGTTGCTTCAGCACTGACATATTTTAATGGTAGATTTCCTTCTTCAACATTTGCCGCACAAAAAGCTCAACACGTTGAAGCTTTTACACAAGCAAAGGCTTTTACAACAAACATTACACAAAATTCTACCTATGATACAAGAGTAAACGAATTATGGGATGAAATAATTGACATTTTTGATGCTGAAAAGACATTTACTCCTACAACAGGAACACAATATCTACCAGCGTCAGGTTTACTTACAATGAACATAGGCGCACACGATCTTACTGTAGGTACATCTGTAATTATTGCAGATAATAGTTTAACATTTACTTGTGCTACAGATAGCCACGGTAGTCAACACACCTATCCAAGAACAACAGATCCTGCATCTAAAAAAGCATTAACTATCACTGCTGTAACTTCAGATACTATTACTGTCAACGTTGGCATTAGTTCAGATGTAAGCACACATATTTTTGTAACCTCACAAGCAAATGCTGTTACAGTTGCTGGTGTTGGCGTAACTGGGCTAACAGATCCAACCGATTACAATACTAGTTACCTTGTTGGATATGGTGATGCTAGAACACAATTAGAAAACAATAGAAACTTTATTATTAAAGAAATTACTGCTTGGATTACAGATCAAGTTAAAGCAGAGATTTCACCATTTACGTCTACATATTCATACGATGTTGCACAGTGTGAAAATGACATAGGTTTAATTTTAGATGCATTAAGATACGATCTTACATATGGTGGTAATTTGCAAACATTTGATGCAGCAATACAATATTTTGTTGGTACAACAAAACAACTTGCTGATGGTCAAAAAGACACTACTTTAGCTGCCTATGCAAGATTAAAAGAAATAATTGGCAAGGTCATTCTTGAACAAACAGTGGTAAAAAGTGGTGGAGGAGCTCACACATATGTAGGCGGTACTGTTTCAAATGCAGTTACTATAACAGCAGGTAGTGTTCAAAGAGATGTAACCGCAGCAACATATGACTATCTAACTGGTGTAATGGAACTTACTATCGGATCTCATAGTTTTACAACTAGTGATACACTTACTATAGCACCTAATTCATTAACATTTACTTGTGATTTAGATGGAAATGCAAGCAATCATACATATCCAAGAGTAGGAGATCCTGCTTATAATACTGCTATAGCAATAACAGCAGTCACAGGAAATACTGTCACTGTAAACGTAGGTGTTGCTGGCAATGTTTTAAATCAAGATACATCAGGTACAGCAGGTAGTTCAGATAGTGCAACTTTTGCAGAAGCAAGAATACAAGAAATAATTGATTACATAAACAGCGATGGTGCAACTCCTCCAACTAAAATTGAACCAGCAACAGCTTGGGTAGCAACTGCATTAGTAGAAGATAAAGATAGACTGTATCCAGAAGCTCAAAAAAATATTGGACAAAATGTAAATGCATATATTGAAACACAAGTAGATGCAGCACAATGGTACAATTTTGTCTACGATCAATCAAAATGTTTGAGAGATACAAAACTTATTGTTGAAGCAGTTGCAAAAGACGTTTGGGATACTGGTAATAGATATTCGCGTAGTGCAGGTTTATCATACTATAATAAAAACTTAGGCGACAGTTCACAAATTACAATTAGTGGGCAAGAAAGACAAACAATCAGTGCAATTAATAGAGCAAAAACTCTAGCACTTACATATTTGACATCTTATTCAGCTGCCACACAAAATTTTGCAAGTAGCAGATTTGATATTGTAACAACTATTATTAATGATGGTAACGATTTACCAGATGCACTAGATGTTACTTCAGAAGGTGACATTACAAACGACTTTAAAACAAATGCTACCGAAAGCACTTTTAATGCCGGAACAGATGTAAACACAGTTGCCAATGTAATTACAATTACTGGACACGGGTTTACAAATTTACAAAAAGTAATATACGATCCAAACGGAAATACACCAATACAAGGATTAGATGCAGAACAAACATACTATGTCAAAGTAATTAACGATGATGAGTTCACATTGTGTTTTGATGAATCTGGAGACTTTAATGTTAACTTAATTACTACATCAACAGGAAGTCACAAATTATTATCAGGTGTTATAGAATTTTTTGTTAACGAAGTTGTTTCTTCTCACAACGTATATCAAACTCTTGAATTAGAATCTGGCTCAGAAAGTTTAGAGTTTGTTCCAGGTAGAGCTATTACAGGTACTACTGGAGCGAGCAACAATAGTGCTCTTGTATTCAGTTGGAAGCCACAAATTAGAGAGCTTATTGTAAGTATTGAAGAAGTAGCTGTAGGTCAAAGTGCATTAAGAATACAATTTGATGAAACTAGTGTAATTACTAATGATCACGCTTCTAGTCCAGCTACAAATATTAATGTAAATGCCGCGGCTGCTAAAACTGGTCTAGGCACTGCTAACTTTAGTGTCCAGGCTACAGATGGAAGTAGTTCATTATCAAACTTAGTAAATTTACCAGAAAAACAAATTTGGTTCCATAGACCAAGTATTGTTAACTCATCATCACATACTTGGGAATATGCAGGTTCTGGTACAGACTATAACGCACTACCTCAAAACGGTGGTAATACTAAAGCAGAGTTTGAACAGTTTGAAGAACTGCCAGGGCGTGTGTATTCATCAGGTACAAACGAACTTGGTGACTTTAAAGTTGGTGACTTTATTACAGCGTTTAACAGAACTGGTAACATTACATTTAGAAACAAAGTGCAGGTTGACGAACTTGATGCCTTGAGACTGAGCTTGTCTGATGTTGCTATTGAAGAAATATCAACCAGCGTTAACTTAGGTGATGACGAACTAGGCGGCGCAAGTAATGCTAGATTGTCTACACAGTTAGCAGTAAGATCATTTATTAGTAATAGACTAGGTGGATTTGTTGACAAGACAGTGTCAACTGCGGCAGTACCGGGTGCTATTGTTCAACTTAATGTTAACGGACAATTAAACGCCGACTTGATTCCTGCTACACGCCAGTTTACAAACACAAACACACAAGGTTACAATTCAAGACTAGAACAAGTGGACGATATTCCTGCTGTTGATTTAAAAGCTGGTGACATTGGTACAGAAAACTATGAACAGATTGAACTTACACTATCAGCAAATACTTTTAGTGCAGCAGATGGTGCAACCATTACACAACCTAGTGCTTTTGGAGCAACTGGTTATGCTAAAGGCTTGTATGGTAATAGTGGAAATGTTCTTGTTGCAAGCATAGGCGGAGAGTGGATTGAAGGTGATGATAGCACAGGATCACAATGGCAAACAGGTGTTGGTAATAACT
>CEPT01124227.1_pt1 | contig 15533 bp, 18 predicted proteins | sample 356221 | NCBI WGS metagenome assembly CEPT01 (sample SAMEA2620081, study PRJEB7988) | marine metagenome | isolation source: saline water (ENVO:00002010), including | reverse complement strand
CCGCCACCAGAAATTTGACCGCCTGAAAAGTTGTTTATTGTTGCGTTTGCACTACTGACTAATATTGCATTACCGCCATCACTACCACCATTACCATTTTGAGGGTTAGTTTGGTATTGTTGACTACCTAAACCACCATTACCACCATCACCGCCATGTCCCATGATAGTACCATAATTATTAATAGTTAAAAATCCACCCATACTGGCTGAAACAGTTATAGCTATATTATTATTTGTTGCTCCAACTGTTACTCCGCTTGGAATGTTGTATATTTTTGCTATATTTTTAGTCCAATTTGAACCGAATACACTTGATAAAACTATATTTACAGAATTATTAGTTGCTGCAAACGTTGGTACAATATCTACTTTGCCTTCTATATAGGCAATACTACCAGAAACAAAGAATATAGTACAAAAACCTCTAGCAGGTATAGTATTATTTCCAGTAGGATAAGAAGGGTCATTAGTATTATATATAGTTAGACCTGATGCTGTAAAAAGATTTTTAAAGCTTGCACTATTATTAATAAGAATTACTTTATCACCAGCAGAAAAAACATTATTTGGTATAGTAATGTCACCAGATAAATTTATAGCTTTGTCAGCATCTGTAGCTACTAAAGTATAAGCATTAGATTGTGAATTTATAACAGTACTGCCAGTTGCAACTGCAAATGTGCTTGCACCTGTAATTCTTCCCTGTGCATCAACTGCTAATGAAGGTATTGCAGTTGCAGAACCATAAGTACCTGCTGTAACAGAAGTGTTTGCTAGTCCGTCAGCTTGTGCTTTAGTTAAACCCATTTAAATACCTCCTTTCTAAGGCTTAGGATATTTAGCTTTAACAGCACTAATATGAGTATGCCAAGTTGCAAACTTTGTTTTTAAATCATCGTCAGCATCTATTGCATGAAACAGCATATCTAGCTGATTACCGATTGTGTCATATATAGTATCTGTTGTACCAGCTACACCTGTTCTTAGACGTTTATATAAAGTAGCTGATGCTTGCGCGTCTAAAGTTGCTCTTGCCTCTTTTACTTTTGCATCATCAATATCTACTTTTTTATTGTCTTTATCAAAGCAACCAGCAGAATCATCTATTGATACAACTTGATCTTTATAAGCAAGATAGATAGCTTCATGATCGAGAATCATAATTAATAAATCCTTTTAACTAAATTATAGTAGATAGCCATTATGGTGCTACATACATTATAAGTTATGTAGATGGTTCTATTTCCATCAAAACTACTGATGAAAGGTTTGAAGGTGTTGAATTAAGTACTGTACCCCATGCATTACCACTTCCAGTAATATTCTTAATAGCTACTTTGTATGTCCTAGCATTTGTATTACCAGCAACTTTAACATGATTCCCTCCCATTACAGCAGTTAATAATGTACCACTATTACCATAATCATAGCCTCTTATTCTTTGTTGAAATAGATAAGTAGATTGATCGTCATCTGTTACCGCTACCTCCCCAACTGTGTCAGCCGTACCATTAGTGTAATTAACCATATGCAAAGTAAACATTCCTAGTATTAAATTTGTTGCTGATGTAGGTGTGATAGATAAATTTAAATCTGTAGCAATAGTGTAAGCTGTTTTACTAGATGTAGAAACTTGAGTAGAACTTAACTTATGTTTCATTTGTATGACCTTTCCACCGCCGAAACCTGAAGCTGTACCTGAACAAGTTGCATTAGCTGGAAATACTACATTTCCTGATCCATCTAACGTAATAGCATCACTAGATGCTGAAGTGCTTCTTATTGCGTTTGTAATTAATCTACTCATGCTGCTACCTCTTTTACACTAATAGTACTTGTAAATCTTGGTGTTATTGCGCTATCTCCATCAGTTTCACCTGCCGATCTATTAATATAAATAGTCATTGGAGATTCAGATTGTACTTGAATTTTATATGTAACAGTACTTGTTGTTGATGGTGAATCTAAAAATTCAAATGAAAATGGATGAGTAGTATCTGTGTTATAAACACCTTGAGTTCCAAAAGTACAACGAGATCTATTACCAGCCGTATCACCTATACAAATTGCTGTACTATCACGCATTAAATAAAACCTCATACCGTATGCAATAGTAGTGCTTAAGCCAGCCATAAGAGTTCCTGAAATTAGTATTTTATTAGAACTAGAACTTGGAGTAATATCTACAGAATAACCTGTAATATCTACTTGAGATGTTGAAGCTGTAGAGAATGTATCTGTTTTAGTAACTGAAACTACTTGTAAAATATTACCTGCTCTATTAAGAGTATCAATAGTTGAATTTACATCACTAGGTAATTTAAGAGTACGATCAGAGGCAGGGTTACTATCAGGTGCTGATATTATTACACCATTTCCACCGCTATGTAATAACTTAATTTGACTCATGATTTTGGATACTTATCTTTTATAGTTTTGATAGTACTTTTCCAAGCATCTATGCCTTCATGATATATCTGATCAAATTGCATTTCAAATTTTGGATATTCTGCTCTTCTTTTAGATTTATAACTATCATTTTCTAAATCCCAAGCAGCCTGTAACGCGGCAAGTCCATCTGTACATTGTTTTTCTGTAGGTTTAATACCACCATCATGCACTATAAGATTTTTATAAATTTTATTTGTGTGATCAGACCATCCAAACCATTGTCCTGTTCTTACCCTTATTAAGTAATCTTCTATGTGATCTGGCCTTCCGTTAATGTCCATGTTAAGTGTCAGCTAAACGAATAAAATTGAATCTAGTTTTATATATGCTTCCACTTCCTTGTGTTTCAACGTTTGAATCATGAACTTGCATTTTAAATTGAACTTTTACATTTGATGTATTGGTGCAATCTATAATTGCTTGACAAGCATTAGAATTAGTTCTCTGTGAGTTATAGTTGTCAAACCAACCACCTGATCTTCCTACTTCAACATATGTACTATTATCTTCAGTAGCAAAAATAGCAAATTCATTATATCGACTCTGAGAACCACTTATCTGTTCATAAAAAAGAACACCATTTACTAACCAAAATCCTGTTGAAGGGAAAGTCCATATACCGCTACTTACACTCATTCCAGTACCAAGTTTATCAAAACCATCACCAGAAAGGTTACATCTGGATAAATTATTTGCAATAGGAGTTGCATTGCCAGAAAAACTAGATGTTAAATACCATGAATCTGCTTCAGTTACACCTCCAACACCACTTGCTAAATCATCAGCAGTTATACAACCATTAGGTAAACCACCTACAGATATACCTGTTAAAGTTCCATCACCATTTATTACTATTGGCATAATTAAATTTTATACAATGACATAACGAGAACCAGATGGAATAGTAACAGTTACACCGCTTGCTATTATTATATCCCCTGCGCTTATTCCTGACTTGTTTGTTGTCATTGTGTAATTATTAGATATTGTTAATGAGTTCTCAGTAATACAACCATCCGCAACTTGAGATGAAACACCTGTTAAATTAGATCCATCACCTGCATATGATGTTGCTGTAAGTTGTCCATTACTACTATTAAAAGTAAGGTTTGTACCAGTTTTTAAAGCTAAATCTCCTGTAGCTCCTGTAGCAAAAACTGGGAAACAGGTTGTATCACTACTTTCATCGGCTAGTGTAGATGTTGTTGAATTACCAATAGCAACAGCAGCACCCATATTAATAATAAAATATGTCGATCCTGTAGCTGGTGGTGAATCAAAAATAATATCAGTTCCATTTACAACATAACCGTCTGTCATATCGCCCTGACCAGTACCATCATTAGGCTGTTGCATTACGCCATTTATTGATACTCTCAAAATTTCTGCATTAGCAGGTGTTACGGCGTTACTTGTACCTTTTGTGACTAATTTAAATCTATAAGCAACACCGTTAAAAGAAGCTGAACCTCCTCCTGTAGCAGAAGATGATGCAATATCTAATAAATCTGCTGTACCTGATCCTGATTGCGGTAAATTTGTTAAATTTGCACCTGATATAGCAGGTAAAACATTAGGAAATCTTGCATCTGGTATAGTACCACTTGCTAAATCTGAAGCATCTAAATTTGTAAGATTAGAAGCGTTAGCCGCTGGTAAAGTTGCTGGAAATCTTGCATCAGGTATAGTTCCAGAAGATAAATTACTAGCATTTAATGCAGAACCATCAATAAAACCTGCACCATTTGTTAATTGATTATTATTTGTAGGAATTGTAGGTTTATTTAATAAATCATTGTAATTTACAACATTTGAATTTGTAGAAACAGCGTTACCCATGTATGCATGAGCCGAACATTGATAATGAAGTACCAAAGGTGTTGTGTCGCTTACAACTATCTGAGTATATGCGCCAGATTGACCCGCTGTGCCATTTGTTGTAACACCTGTTGTATATGCTGTAGTCTTATCTGCTTCTAGGTAAAATCTTAGTGGATGGTTAGCGTTAGAACTGTCTGACTGATCAAAACGATATGTTCTACCAGCAGTAAGTGTTATAAATGGTGCTTCATATCCGTTAATTTTATAACCGTTACTAGATCCTGTTCCGTTATATCTATGGTTAGCAGTTTTACTAGCAACAGTAACTGTAAGTACTTTTGTAGAGCCTGTATAGGTAGCCTGTAATGTAGAAAAACCTCTTATTAATCCATCATTTTGTAATGTAATATCACCTGAAATAGTCGGGTTGCTACTAGAACCAGCATCTACCCATGATAAGTTACCAGAACCATCACTAGCTAATACATAACCGTTTACAGCAGCGTCTTGATTAGGTAAAGTCCATACAACATTAGAAGAAACTGTAGCAGGTGCTTTAAATCCTACATAATTAGATGAATCAGCGTCTGCATAACGCATTTCTTTTTGTCCATTAGCCGTAATATGTTCCGATGAAGTCCATGAATCTGTTGAATCTACCCAATTAAATGTTTTATCAGTTGCGCCTTTAAGTGTTATACCTCCACCGTCTGCTGTTGTATCTGAGGGTGTTGAAACTTTGCCTAAAGTAATATTTTTATCCTCAACATCTAAATTAGTAGTATTTACAGTTGTAGTCGTTCCATTTACAGTAAAATCACCGCCAACTGTAAGATTTCCTGTAAGTAGTCTGTTTGCATCAGGAATAGGTACATAATCTAAACTTTGCCATGCTGTTGTACCATCACCAATTTTAAATTTTTTTGTGTCTGATTCTATGCCCCACTCACCTGCTAGTAAAACAGTATTATTACTATTCCAGTTACTTGCCGTATCTCTTCTTTGCTTTTGTAATGCTGTTAATGTTACCGTCATTCTATCTAAGCAGAAGTACCTGAATCTATTATATTAGTTCTAGCAGGTAAATTACTACTTGTTAAGGCATCTAATAAATAACTCCTAGCTGTAGTTGACGAATCACCAGCATCATATACAACATCCCCAATATCAATAGGAACTGACCTTAATTCAATTTCTACATTCCATTTGCTTGTTATACCATCAGAAATTACAGGCGGTGATGCATATAACCATGCAAAATCACTAACTAAAGCTACAGGTGGAGATGCGTAACCATTCCAAGTACTAGCACTTAAATAAAAAAATTCAAAACTTCCATTCTGTCCATCATAATGTGTTCTTATTGTATTTACCTCTGTTTCAGATAAATTATCAAATGATAGCTGTAAGGTCTGATTTATACGCCTATTACCTAATCTAAAACCTGTTGTAGTTCCATTTGATGTAGATTGCAAGGCATTAGGAAAATCACCTTGAGTATATAGTCTTGTTGTCGGTATTATTGATGGGAATGTAGCCATTATAAAGGTACTGTTATTAGCTCTATACTTGTACTATATCTATTAGGTGAAGAAATACTAATTTGAAAAGGGCTTGCGTATCTCCATTGATAACTGCTACTACTTACAGGGGGTGTTGAATAACCAAGCCATATAGCAGAAGATAAATCAAAGGGTTCAATAGTACCATTTTGATCATTAAAATGCGTTAGCAATGTTTGTGCTTGTGTCTCTGTTAAATATTCATAAGTTATAGTTAATCTTTGTTCTACTCTTTTATTAGCTAATAAAAATCTTACATCTCCCCCACTTCTACCTTCATGTACATTTTGAGGGTAGTCACCATATATAAGTGATCTAGTTTCTGGTTCTATACTTGGGAAAGTAGTCATTGTAAAACTGTAAATGAACCTGTTAATAATTCATTAGTAATTTCTGAAACATTACTATTATTTAGTGGAAAATGTGATGCTTCTATATTACTAATTCCGTTAGTATCGTATGTAATGCTAGTAATTTGGTAATATTCTATTTCTGTTCTGTTATCACCAACACTATTATTTCTAACAGTTTGTAATTTTATAATATTTGTAGGTATCAAAGAAGTAGTTATAAGTGGTGTAGAAAAAGAAATAGTATGTGTGCAATGTTTTCTTTTTGATAATTCATATTTTGCATATAATATTGCATGATTTGGATCAGTACAAAAATCACTCATATCAAACTGTTCAGTAGGTGCATCTAAATCAGTTGTTGTAAATTTAACACTTACAGTTTTCCGCCTTGCTACCTCTGTAGGAATACAGTTTGTGTATATACAATTTGCAACAAAATTTCTTTTTTCTTCAACTGATAAATATTGTTTACTAAATGATTCTTGTATTATATTTGTTTCTGTAAAAGTCATTACAGGAGATATTGCACCTGTTTCTAATTGATTACTATTATTAATTGGTAATATTGTTGAAAATTCATATTTACCGCCTACAGATAAAAATGAAAGGAAAAAATAAGGTGAAATTTTAGAAATAAACTCAACTATGTTAACAGCTTTTGATATAACACCGTTAAAGAAAAATGAATTATTTGTACAAAATGTTGATAGGGCTTGTAAATTACTAAGTTTTACGGGGGCTACAATAGCTGCTGTATTATTACCGTCAATTTTTTTGTAAAGTTTAAACAAATGCATAGCTAAATCTATAAACTGATTACTTGCGCCTTGTGTATAACTAGATCCTGATAAACCTGCACTATATAAATCTACTTTTACACCTTGTTCATAAAATATATAAACTTGTTTTGTAGTAGTAGGAAATGTACCTGATGCAGGTGTTTCGTATAAATTACCACTAGTTGCTAAAAAAGTAATATCTGCGAAAGAGGAATTATTATTAGATGTATTTTGTATAGTTGTACTTGTACCTATAATATATTCACTTTGTACACCGTCTAATGTTCCTGTAGATGCGGGTAATTGTGTATCTCTTTGAGTATTTAAAGCAACAAATGTATATTTAAAAACAAACTTTGTCCTTCCACCGCTTATTTGTTTATAATCTGCTAATAATTGTCCCTGTAACGGCGGTATTAACGTATTACCAGTATTAAAAAAATCTGTAATTGTTCCAACTGCTGTACCTGTATAACGACCTGTTGTAGTATCGTAGCGTTGATTTACAGCATATTGTTGATTTACAGGATACCCTGAAAAGTTTGAATATGCAACTGTAACATTAGCACCTGTTTCAGCATCAAAAACCTGCTGTGTTACAGTAAAAGTTATATTAGATGTATCTCCCGACCCAAAAACTTTTTCTCTAACTGCAAAATGATCTTTGCCCCTATCTGGGGCGTTATCAAAATGATCCCCACTAGGTTTTTGTAATGCAGTTAAATAAGAATATATATCATTACCACAATACAGACCAGCACTATTTATAGGGCATGAATTTGGATTAGCTGCTAAAACTGCTGCACTATTATATATATGTGTAAGACTAATATTTGCAGCATCACTCGTAAAAGCTATTTTATTTAGACCAGTAAATGCTTTAGCTTTATCAGGTGTACTTACAATCTCGCCTTGTGATATAACGAATAATAATTTTTGTACAAATGATTGTGTACCAGCTTTAATTATTGATGGTTGCAACCATACACCCCCAATATTGTTAGCTCTCTTACCAAATACTATTGGTACTGTTTCACCTGCTTTTGCTATTTTTTGTGTTACATCTAAATCTGCATTTGGTTTTTTTATGTTTTCTAAACTTTCATCTAATACAAATGAATCATCTGCTACATTTGATTTTCTTTGTGATATAGCTGAAAAAGAACTAAAATTTTTTATAAAAGTGTAACCCATTTAGTACTCCTCTAACATAATTATTAAATTAAAATCGTATGGTGATACTAGAACATCAGCAGATATTGCTTTTTTAAACTTTTTTGTACCTCTTAAAAAAGTACCATCTTCTGCTTTATATGCTCTTTTATTATCAATAACTAATCCTGTAACATTTTCTAGCACTGTGCCATCTTCTAAAATACATTTTATGTTTTCTGCAAAAATTTTATTCATAGCGTAACAAACCTACCTAAAATATCACTACTAATACGCCTTGATGGTACTTGCGCTTTTTGTTTCGATATTGCAGGGCTAACTGTCCATGTAACAGTAGTATCTGTAACGCTTGCATTCTCTATAGTTCCTATAAATCTTGATATTAAACTAGCTGAATTACTTAAAGCGTCTTGACCTATAGGCTGCAAATATAAAGAAGCTATTACAAGTCTATCCCCACCTATTGCTGTATCTGTTAAATCAATAATTGCTGCTGTTGCAGCTATGTTTACAGTTAAGTTTGTAATATTACTAGCTTCCATTGATGAAAAACCGGACGCATCGTAAGCTAAATATGCATATGATACAGTTTGTTCAGCATCTGAATCTGCTGTTAAATTTTGTGCAGTTTGATAAAAATTTTGATATGCATTTGTAGGTAATCTTTTACCAGAATTATTTAAAACGCTAGATTTATCTGCGTAATATTCTAAAAATGTAAGAATGTCGAAATTAGCCATATTATAAACCTAATGCCCTCCTAGTTTTAAAGTCACCTTGTATTAAATTTATTGTTTGATTTATACCGCTTTGTACTGCTGATGCTAAATCTTTTGTTGTAATAAAATTAGTTCCATCCATTTGCGTAACAGCACCTGTAGTAATATTTACATTTGGTGCAACATATCCTCCTTCAGCAAATCTAGGAACCGCTGCTGAACCTCTGTAGCCTGCTAAATAATTTTTTGAAAACTGTGCAGCTTTTCTTGCTGGTATTACATATTCACTTCCAGCTTCACCTAGATAACTAAGTGTAGGACTTGTAACAATACCTCCTAAAGCCATTGGTTGACCACTCCCTGAACCACCACCAGAACCACCACCAGAACCACCACCACTACTTTTCCTTTTTTTTCTTAAAGCTGCTAATTTAGCTAAAATTCTATTTATAAAATTAAGAAACGATCTTAGAGGGGCGGTAGCTGCACTTACAGCACTTTTTACTACATTTGGTATTGCTTCAAACGCGCTTTTGATACCATTCACAGCATTTGTAAATGCATTACTAACAAATTCAGCAAAACCTGTAAAAGGTTTTTGTATAGTTTCGCCAATACTTTGAAACATAAAAATAAAATTATCTTTAAGTGCTACTAAAAAATCACCTACTGCTTTAAATCCCTCACCTATTTGATCTCTAAATTTGAATATTAATACACCTAAACCTATTATTGCAGCAGGTATTGCAGCAGCAGCTAAAAATGGTGCAAATGCAGTTACTAAACCACCAACAGCCGTAACTACTCCACCTATTGCAGGTGTTATTGCAGCAAAAACGGCTCCTAATTTTATGGCTGCTATAGCTTTAATAGAAATCACCATTGCACCAAATAAAGGTACTAACGTAACTATTAAAGGTAATAACAACCCAATAGCTATAACAATACCTTTTACAGGCGCTGGTAATCCAGCAAATTTTTCAACACCAACTGTAACTATATCTACTAATTTTTCTAATGCAGGTAAAAAAGCACTTGTAAGTTGTACTTTTAAAACATTAAATTTTTCACCCATTTGAGCGAATTTATCATTAAATGTTGCCATACGTTCAGCATCTAATTGTGTAAATCCTGTACTTAAACTTTGTATTGCTTCACTACCTTGGTTCATAACTGGAATTAATTTTGCGCCCATACCAGTACCAAATATTTCAGATGCATTTGCAGCTGCTAATGTTCTATTATCCATTTCTTTTATTTTGTCACTTATTTCAAAAAACATTGTGTCTAGTGATTTAAGTGAACCATCATTATTAGTTACAGAAACACCCAACCTATCAAATGCTTCTTTAGCAGTACCTACACCATCTGATGCATCTTGCATGTTTTTAGCAAGTGTAGGAAATGCCTTACTAAGAGTTTTAAAATCTGTACCACCTAAATCCGCTGCTTGTCTTAATTTATCTAAAACAGGCACAGCAAGTCCTGTTTTTTGGCTCATCTTTTCTAATTGATCACCTAATTGCAAAGTATCATTAACTAATTTACCCATACCAGCAATACCTATAGCAGGTGCGAGATTTTTAAATACACCAAAGGCATTACTAGCAGCGGTTTTTAATTTATTCATTGCTATAGATGTATTATTAGTAGTTGTTTTTAATCCTCCTAAACTTTTCTGCAACCCACCTATTTGATTTTGTCCTTGTACCTGTGCTTTTATTGTATATGAGGTAGATAGATCCATTATTTACTTTCTTTGTTTAATGTTTCTACTATTTTAGCCTCTAATACCTGTAAGTCAGCAAGTATTTCTAAAGGTTTCTTGATTTTTTTGCTTTTAAGTTTAAAAATAAAAGCTACTGCATTGTAATCAAGACCAAAAATAACACCTTGGTCTATTCGCCATTGAGTTTGTATATCTAAAAATATTTTTACTGATTCCCAATTACAAGGTAATACTTCAAATATTTTTTCATCTTCTTTTTTTTCTATGGGCTGATCGAATAGTACAGCATCATCTTCAGCAGTTTCATCAATAATACGATCACCGCACCAAAACAATGCAGCCCCTTCTAGTTTTTTGTTTTTTGTTGTGCAACCACTTCTAAGTATTGAGTTACTAATATATTAGCTAGACCAGCTATATCTAAAACTTGTTTTTTTGTAGATTTTGTAAATACTACAGGCTCATTTCCATCAGTTATGCCTTCCCACCCTACTAATATCTCATCTGCTATTAATAAATCGCTTATATCTGTGCCATCAATAATACCTTGTTCAAGTTCTTTTTGTTTTTTTTGCGCCTGCGCTCCTATTTCATTTATTCTAGATTGTGGAAGAATTTTAAAAATAGCGTCAAATGTTTCTTCTTTTTGAATACCACCATCAGCAGGTGTATAAAATTTTATAGGATGCGTAAAAGTTGCTTCCTTTTTTAAAATAAACATAAAAATTATATAATCTCTTCTAGGGTAAACCCTTTTGTACGACTTGACAACTAGGTATAAGCTAATGAAAATTCATCATTACCCGCAGCTGTAGGTGTAGCATAAAAGGGTAAATTTAACATAGTAATTCCATCGGATTCTTCATAAGTAGGCTGCCCTAAATCAGTTTGTGGACAACTAATATTAACAATATTACCCGCACCACCTGAATGTTGATATAAATTACCCCCTGTTGTTGTACCTTCTGCTATTGAGAAAAAGTTTTTAGAAGCAAGTGTAGGCATTTCTACAACCATAGTTCCTGATGGCCTTCTATCTGTAATTAGTGCTTCTTTTGTACCGCCTACAAGTTCTCTATAAATAACTTCATTAGCAAAATCTAGTTCCCATGATTGTAAAGCAGCGGCAAAACCAAATATTTCAAAACCTGTTGTATTACCATTTTTGAATATTACTGGTTCTGCTTGATTTGATTTTGTAACTGTTGGTAGTGCAGTATCTGTAATTGTAGATTTTATTCCTTGCATCTCAAAATTTATCATAGGTATTTCATTAACAGCGCAACTAATAGAAAAACTACCTCTTGCTCCAAGAATTGCGTGTTTTACACCATCATAGTTAACAAAAAATGTACATGAATCTTGTGTAGCTAATGAAGCAGGTGTGTAAGTAACGCTTGTTGACGATACAACATTTGCAGATAGACCACACGCCTTTAGTACAGGATCATATTTTGGGGCTGTACCTGCCGCGCCTGAACCTACCATGTAAACTGAAAAACTTAAACTAACTCTAGTATTAGATAATAAAACTGGGTAATTTCCAACATATGGCCTTATAGTTTCCTGTTCTACCTCATCACTTTCTAGGGGTGTAATCTCAAGATCAACTACTTCTAAATAATTTGCGCTCCCTGAAGGATTGCTTGAACTTCCGTAGCTGGATTCTGCTTTAACTAGTAAAGATCTTTTTCTATGAAGCTTTGGCATTGTCCTGATTACTGTATGAACACTATGTACATATCATAAACCCTTATAAGAAGAATGTAACTATCATTGACTTAAATCATCAACATTTGTTCTATATCTTATTTCATATTCGCAACCAAATATACCACCTGACTGATCGCCATCAATATATTGAAAACTTGTATCTGTAGGTTTTACATCTATTGCATTACCATTTAATGTTAAATCTGCCATTAGCCTAGAGTGTAAAGATTCTATTACAGGATCAGCAGTAGGATATGGTGTAGCACTTCTTACAACAACACTAATAACTACTGTAAGAGTATGATCTAGTGTAGCTAATGATGTTTCTTGTTGTACTACGTCATTTTGAGGTTCAATAACTATAGAAGGTGTTTCACTTCTTGTAAATGCTGTTGTTCTACCTCTGAAAATACGATCAGAAACGCCTGTAGTACCTGCTAATACTGTTGCTATTCTTGCTAATATTGTTTCTCTTTTAGTAGTCATTAATTTTTAGATAAACTTAATCTACAAAATACACCATCATTTTCTTTTTTCGTATCTCTTACTGTAAATGCTGTTCCATCTACTGTAATACTTGCGCCAGATAATAAAGAACCAAAATCAGAAGTTTTTGCTGTTAATTCATACTCTGTACTTATGATCATATCCCCTGCCAATATTTGATCAGGCTGTTCTAATATTCCTAGTCCTGTAATACCGCCAGATGTACAAGTAACACCAAAATCATTTAGATATACTGCTAGTGTTGTTGTATCTTCTGTAAAAGGCATTATTTAGATGTTTTTTTTGATTTTGTTAATGTTTTTGCTTCTGTTGCTTTTCCTCTATCAATAAGGAACTGACCATCATAATCTGATACATCATATGTCTTTCCTTTTTCTAGATGCTTACCAGAGGCTGCAACTGCTTTTAATACTTTAATTTTCATATAAAAAAAAGGGGCATTACGCCCCCTTATTATAGCTGGTTTACTATGTTGTAATATCAACTATTGCAGCAACTGATTCTGCATGTTGTAGTGCTACATCAAAAGCAACAACTGCTTTTACGCTGGTTAAATTTTTCTGGAAGTCATCCCCTGATTCACCTACAGAAATTTCTACACCACCGCCAAATATTCCCAAGACCACTTGTGTAAAGTCTGCAAGAATTAGGGCTGAACAAACACCTGAAGAACTACCTTTTGTAAGATTAGATGGTACGTTGTTTGTCATAGCGATTGGATAGCCGTTAACAGCTAAAGGTGTTTCACCTCTACCAATTGCCATAAGGTTATTATTTACGATGTACTCACCGCCAGATGTTTTAAGCTTTTTAATAGCTCCCATTACTTTAGCGTTAGTAGCATAAGCAACTGAATCAGGGTTTACAGCGGCGTTATCTTCCATCATTGCAGTTTCTAAATCTACAATTTTGTCTAGAGTTATTGCACCCCCATTGGTTCCCATTGCAACTGAGTTAATACCAGATTGATTAAGAATACCTGTAGGCTGTCCTGAACTACCTGATCCTGAAATAATACCTGAATCTAATCCAACCGTAATACCTCTTTGTAGTTGCGCTCTTACGATATTTTCTATACCGCCTGTAGCCTGTATGACCATATTTCTAGAGAACTTAGAAAAACTCGCTAGAGTTTTTGGTGTCATTGTAATCTGATCGAAAGTTCCCTCACTTTGTGAAATACTTGCAGTCTCAGAACTTAGATATGCGCTAGACGCAACTCCACTAGCTCTAGGGATTGCAACATCTCCTGTAAGTCCAGTTAATACAGTTGTACCTAGCTCTACCATTTTGCTAGATGCTCTTAACTCCTCAATGAAGTCATCACCTCTAAGATCTGTAGGAACTAAGTTACCACCTTGGTTAGCTGTCGCTGTATTGTAGGTAGCTCTTAATGCTGAGAATGGTACGAAAAATCCACCGTTATTTTGGTTAGATTGTGCATTTCTGCTTAGTTCTTCGTGTATTTCTTTAGCGAAACCAGCACCATAAGATGACCAATCGCCAGTAATAGCACCTCTTAATAATGCAGATACTTTGTAATCTTTAGCTAAATACTGTCTTTCTTTTTTAGAAAGTTGCTCTTCAACTGGTTTCACAGTTTCTACAGGTTTTGCATTAATTCTTTCTAAGATTGCTTCTCTGCATGCATCAACTGATGAGCCGTTAGCGATCATTTGTTCTGCTAAATCATCAAAGCCATGCCTAGCGCATGTTGCTTGAATTTGAGAGATTCTAGTACGCTCTTTAGATGTAGCAGATTTTTCTGCTTCACTACGCACTACTTCAATTTCTTGATTAGTGGACATAATTTCCTTTTTTGAGTTTTCATTGTGCGTAATGATACGCTTATCTTCTACTATATCGGATTTTTTAACACTAGGCATAGCGTTAGGTTCAATTAGTGACCTACCAAATGTAGCGGATGGATCTGCTGGCGAACTTACTAAGCTAATTTCGTATGGCATCCATCGTTTTGCTACAAATACACTATTTCCTTCTATTTCTTCTTCTTCCATTTCTGAAATGCCATAACCAACACTAATTGATCTTATAATTCCATCTTCTATATCTCTTTGAATCTCTTGCGCTTTTGGATTTCTTGATAATTCTATAACTGCCCTACCTTTTTTCTTATCTTTTGAAGAATCTAAATATGCGCTACGAACTATACCTATTAGTTCATCCATATTATGGTTCCATAATACAGGTGCTACCCCACCATTAAGCCTACTAAAGTCTATAGATCCCTCTTCATGACTAAGTATTTCAGTACCGAAAGAACGCTCTACTGGATGCTCTGAGCTAAATGGTATTGAGTATGTACGATCCTCTACAGTCTCGAAAGAAGTCTCACCACTTCTTTTATATAAGGTTGTAACACTTCTTAATGAATCTATCTTTGTTAATGTGCTGAACTTGTGACCTACCTGTACATCTGTTTCTTCAAAGTCACCGTCAACTTCTCTATAAACAGTTATTAAAGCAGCTGGATCATCCTCAGTTCCTGTAATTTCAAAGTCTGAATTTGGTACATTGATAGTTCCATCACGTTCTATAGAAGTAATAACACCCCTTGCAATACCTCCTGAAGCGTTCCATCTAACTGAATCGCCTACACTTAGCTCATCAGGTTCTGCCCTTTTTGTTTTAGCCCTTTTTGTTTTAGCCATAGTTACAGATGATCTTAATTCTTTTATCTTAGCTGATTTTCTGTCAGAAAAA
>CEPT01061207.1_pt1 | contig 15603 bp, 23 predicted proteins | sample 356221 | NCBI WGS metagenome assembly CEPT01 (sample SAMEA2620081, study PRJEB7988) | marine metagenome | isolation source: saline water (ENVO:00002010), including | reverse complement strand
ATAATAAATCAAACCCACCTATTATATTACCATATGATTTAGGTAAAGAAATGAATGTTTTTATTAAGCCATTATAATCTTTTGCTTTCATGTATTAATTATTAAGAGATTGTTCTACCCATTGTTGATTATTTTCGTCCCATATATATACTTTATCATCATTAGGCATTTCTACAGGAGGTTCCCATGAACAAGTTGTTTCATTTAATGTCCAACTATTAAATGGCTTTGGAGGTATAAACGCATCTTTACTATAATCATATGTATATCCTATCCCAGCATAATTTTTTCTAAAAGGTGTTCCTCCTTTTAAATGTACTCCTTTTGAAGTATTATATGATGTTCTTTTACAAACTTGCTCACGCATATTGCCATAATGCATCTCCCAATTTGTTGGGCCTTCTGTTTCATCTTTACCTACTATTACTTCAGTAACTATATTTTGCATATTTAAAAAAGCGTAATGTGCCATAATTATTAAGTTGTATATGTTCCTGATGCTTTAAAAACTAATATAGTGTTTGTTCCTTCTGTAACAACACTAGGTGATCCTGTTATTGTTCCTGAATAGTCTGATGTAGGCATTTTAAGTATTACAACACCTGAACCTCCTGGACCACCACTTCCTTGAGTACCGTATTGAGTTCCAGAACCGCCACCTCCTGTATTTGCAGCACCAGCATTACCAGGATTAGCACCAGCAACGCCATCAGCGCCACCTCCTAAACCACCAGCTCCACAATCTGAAGTGCTATAAGCTGCGCCTCCACCGCCACCGGCAAAATATACAGACCCTCCGCTTACTTCTCCTACACTTTGGCTAGATGCATTTGTTGTTGAGATTATAGTTGAAGTTAATCCAACTCCACCATCACCAGCTTGTATATTAGGATATGATCCTGAAGGAACTCCTCCAGCTGCACCGGCACCACCACCTCCTGCACCTATATAATCATTTGATCCACCACCGTTGCCACCGGCATTACCGTGTCCTGTTAAAGGTGAAGAGTTTCCTTGATTACTAGCTGCTCCATTTGTGTTTGTACTATTTATATTAGCACCACCGCCACCTCCACCAGAACCACCAGCATTTGCGGTTGGCGTGCTAGTGCCAGCACCACCTCTACCACCACCATTTGAAGTATGAGTTGCTCCGCCTGCTATAGCAATTGAAGAATCATTACCATCATTACCTGGTGTATGATAACTACCATTTGCAATAGCACCTCCAGCGCCAATAGTTATAGTATATTGGACACCAGAAATTTGATTAGCAATTGTGCCTGTTAATAAACCACCAGCACCTCCACCACCATTACCTGCACCTTGTGCAGCACCACCACCACCTGCAACAATTAAAGCATCTATACTATAAGGAGAAGCGGCTAAATCGTCATCAGATGCAGCAGAAGCTATAACCCAGCCTTCAGTTGAATCTGTAAATACTAATGTTACCGCTTTATTATTTGCATTTAATAGTTTATTAACAGTTCCTCCTCTTATTTTATTACCATTAGGATTAATAGTTAAGTTATTAGTAGCAAATGTCCCTGTATAATCTACAATTGAAACTTCATCTCCTAATGATGGGGATGCGGGTAAAGTTACCGTTATAGCTCCTCCTGCTGTATTTACGAAATAACCTTCACCAGCTATAGCTGTAAAATTAGCGGTTTGAATACTTGAGTCCCAGCTAATTCCAGATCCTGATCCTGATGATGAAGCTTTTATATGAACAACTTCTATTTTAGCGCCATTACCTGGTGCTGGGGAAAATGTTAAAGTAGTACCACTAATTGTATATGTAGATTTATCTTGATATACTCCATCTATATATACTTGAGTATTGTTTTTATTAGAAACAGATAAAGTAAGATTAAAGGCTGTAGTTGAACCATTACCTGTAAAATTATCAACTGCTACTACATTTCCACTTATAGCTACAAATTGAATAAGCTCTACAGATGTACCATTGCCAGGAGCAGTTGCCATTGTAACTGTACTACCGCTTGTTGTATAATTATCTTTAGATTGATATACACCATCTATATAAATTTGTACATTATTTTCATTAGCAATAGCTGAACTAGTATTAAATGTAGTAGTTGAACCATTACCAGTATATACATTTTTTTCTATAGTTACAGTCCCACTACTACCACCACCAGTAACATCAATTGTTTTTGTTGCCCCTGTGCCTGAAGCGGTTACTCCTGATCCTGTAAAATTTAAAGTTGTAGCTAGTGTAGATAAAGGAGTTCCCTCATCTTGTATTGTTATACCTTGTGAACCACCCGCTGCAGCTATAGTAACTTCTTGTGCCCCGTTTCTAGTAAGTGTTACATTTGATCCAGCAGTTAATTGAACAGTAGAATTATCACTACCTGATGTCGATGTTAAATTTATATCTACATTATTACCATCTTGTGTAGCATTTAAATCATATGTTTCATCTGTAGATGCTATAGTAACCTCTTGAGCATTGTTTCTAGTTAAACTTACATTACTTCCTGCAGTTAATTGTACAGTTGAATCAGTTCCTGTAGCAGCATCTAAATTTAAATCTACATTATTACCATCGGTTGCTACATTTATAGAATATGTGTCACCAACAGTACCAGTTCCAAATTTAACGTAACTACCCATTAATGAATGGCTACTACATTGATAATATAATATTGGCGGTACAGAAGTTGTTGGTATTATTTGAGTATATGCACCTGATTGCCCAGGTACACCATTAGTTGTTACACCTGTTGTATATGCTGTTGTTTTTGCAGCATCTTCATAAAATCTAAGTGGATGGTTAGCATTTGAATTATCCGATTGATCAAACTTATATGTATTGCCAGGTGTAAATTCTAAATAAGGACCCTCAATACCATCTACAACGTAACCATCTGTGCTTCCGTTTCCATATTCTGGGTGAGCTGCAGTTTTAGTTGCGACTGTAACTACTAAAGTCTGGGCAGCGCTATTATATCGTATAGCTCTATGTGCCGAAAGATCTATCGGTGATTGAAACTTAATACCCATATATTGTTTATTATCCTATTTTTTGTATAAGTACTCTAATATCGTTTGTTGTAGGCGCTGCAGAAAAACTAACTGTTACAACATTAGTTGATGTTCTAACGATATCTGCAATTACAGTATCGTTTGAAGATACATCATATAATTGTACTATTACATCTTTAGAACCTAAATTATGAGTTACTGTATAACTTGTATTTGTGCCATCACCAATTGATGCTACAAATTGTTTTGTTGCTAATTGTACCCAACCATTTGCATTTACTGAAAAATCTGCTGAATCATATCCTGAAATACCTTTTATAGCTGCTCCGTCAGTTGCTGCAGCTGTTGCTAAATCTAAATTGCTTTGTACAATAGTCCATTTTGATATAGCACTTCCACCTGAAGCAGCCATATCTTCTTCAGCAATTAAAAAGTCACCTATTCTAACTTGCTCAGTAAAAAATAATCCGTCAGCTGTAACTGTATATGTATCACCTTGTGTTACAGCTATATTATTACCTGTATCTAAATCAGGTGAATTTGTAGCAGCATTATAGCCACCTTTATATGTTAAACCACCAACAACAGCCGCATCAACATATGCCTTAGTTGCAGCATCTTGTGCTGCAGTTGGATCTGTAACATTAATTAATTTATTACTATTAAGATCAACATCAGCAGCAGCGGCGGCTAATGAACTTATAGGAGTTCCAATTACAAAGTCATATATTTGATCACCTGTAGCTAAAGCAGTACCATTATTTGCAACTGTAGCTGTCACAATAGCTAAACTTGGTATTGGACCTGTTTGATTAGTTATTAATAATTGATTTGCTGTACTTGTTGTTATTGATTCTATATCACCTGAAAATGATTTAAAAGAGGTACCATCATAATAATATACTAAATTATCCGATGAATTATAATATATCTGACCTGAAACAGGATTTGAAGGCGCAGTACCAAGTACTTGTATAACAGCATTTTGTAGCTGATTCTTGTTTAAATCAAGATTGTTTAAATATTTTATTGCCATTTTTTATTAGTTTAAGTATGCTTTTCCACTTGTTGCCGATGTAAACACAACGGTTATTACATTTTCATTTGTATAAGTTACTGCACCATTTATTATACTACCAGCTGAATCAACAGTAGAAACACTAGGAAATCTTCCTAAATTATGTGTTATTGTCCATGTTGAAGCCGGAGCATTTTGAGTAAAAGTATATTCATATCCTTCAACTCCAAACGGTGCTATTGATATAATACCATTGTCAACATCACTGGAAGCTCCTTTTAAGGTAAGTGTTAATAAGTATGCACCTCCACTACTTAAAGATGTTGATGATGTTACCTGATATAAGCCATAACCTAAACTAGCTGAGGTTGCTATATCTGTAATTTTTATTATTTGGTTAACTAGCAGCGGGATCATTGGTGTAACATCTTCACCATTTCTATTATATCTGCTTATTGCTATACCTGTTATATTAGCCCATCCATAAATAGTTGGTGCAGAAGGATCAACTTGGTATCTATATTGTCCAGAAGATATAGTTTCATTGCTATATTTTCCTGCAAAATTATATTGAAATAAAGTATTACCAGTTTGTTCAAAGTATTGAGCAAGATCTTCTATCTGAAAGTTCTTGGTTACATTGTCACCAGCAACGTCTGTTCCAACAAGTTTATCTCCACCTGTTATTGATGTATCTTTTGGATATAGTTTTATTCTTGCCATTTATTTATGTTTGTCCACCTAATTTAGTTACGCTAGCAGGAGAATTAGTAGCATTATTACAACCACTCGAACTAACATATAAATAAAATGTTACCTGTGATAATTGAGAAGAAGTTTGAGTCCAAGTAGCTGTTCCACTTCCTGAAGTACCTGAAGGTGTTGTACCTCCAAAAGTACCGCTACCAAAAGCACTTAAACTAGCACCTGTTACATATGTTCCTCCGAAATTCCAGCTTATATTCCAAGCAGCACCTGCTACCCAATATATTGTACCTCCCACAGTTGTTGTTGAGGTATTCATTGGAGTTGTTAATGTAGCACTTATACTTAAAGGACTAGCTGTATAATTATTAGTTACAGGCCCTGGATCTTGAGGTAAAGTTAAAGTACCGTTTACACCGCTTGCAAAAGTAGTACTTCCTTGAGGACTTACTGTAAATGTTACATTTCTTTGAGGATCATCGCAACTACTATTACTCCCAATTGTACCTATTCCAGGATTAGCTGCACTATCAAATCCAAACCCTTGAGGTGATGTAACTAATGTATATATACCTGAAGAATGTGAACCGTTTGCCCAACTACCATTACTAGTACCAACAATTGAGAACTGAGATCCTATTTCTCCAGTCACATTAATTCTAGGTAGATAACCACCGCTAACTCCTTGACCGGATGAATTAGAATTTGGGAAAGCACCAGTAGAACTAGTATTAAAATTTGCTGAATGAGCACTAACCATTTGTAATCCCGTTATTTCTGTACTATTTGGAAATATTTGATTATGACCAACATATGCTTTAGATACTGTTGACTCGCCTACTTTTAAAGCGGAAAGTGCTTCTGAACCTACATTTGTTGGCATATTAAGCTGTTATTATATAAAATGTTTTAGGATCATACAAATCAATTTGATAACCAGTGCTAGACGCGGAAGTATAAGCAGGTGTAAAGCCAACTACAAGACTTGTTGCATCAGGTATACTGCTAACAATTCCTTGCACTCTATTGGTATTACCAGAGCCGCTACCTGTAACATATACAACATCTCCAACCGTAAAAGCTGAAGAGCTTGTAACTGTAAAATCTACACTAGATGCAGCAGCAGGATTACTAGCAGTAGTTGCTGCTGTTTGTTTTAATGCATCATATTGTGCTTGTGTACCTTTCCAAAAATTTAGAAGTTTGTTTTTCATGTTGCCTGTTGCGGCATCTAAATATGGTTGGCCACCAATTATGTTTGTTATATTTGCCATTCTATTTTATTTTAAAAAGTATACTTTAGCCCTTTAGAAACAATACTACCTGATTCTAATGACCCTCCGCCAGCACCTACTGAAATTCTTATTTGTAATGTACTATTAAATTTTAACCAAGGAAGACCAAATGCCCAATGATACTTTACAGGATTTTGAATATAAGTATAAAGTATATCTTGCTGTGTACCACTTACTTGATCAAGAGTAGTTCTTACCATATTACTAGTAAAACTAGTATTAATAAATCCACTTGAACCACTCGGTAATCCATCACTTCTATTAAAGTTAGGAAATGTATTTAATAAAGGAGAATCTGTGGCTCGAGCATAACCATAGTTTGAACCTGACAATACACTTGCTCTAGGCCCAGGCCCATATAAATTAAATCCTCCAAATGAAATAAATTGATAAGAATTATAATATGTGTTTGCAATTCCACCTGTATATATAGAAGAAGGTGTTACATATGTTGTAGTAGTACCATCTACAATAAAGTCAATAGTAATAGCCGGTCGTCCTACAGTCCCGGTTGTTGAAGAATGAGTATAAGCAGATGATCCTGTTTTTATAACTAAATTTGTTAATGCACCACCATTAGCATTTGTTATATTTAATATATCTTGATTTGTTACAGCACTAGTACCAGCTGGAATAGTATGTGTAAAATAATCCGAAGAAGATGTATCTAAAGATTCTCCACTTATTTCTACATCAGATATAGTAGATGAACTAGAGGTACTTGACCTAGCAGATGATGTAACTACAAGTGCCGGCATATACGATATGTCTGGAAAACTTAAAGATGTAGTTGTACCATTATGGTCCTCTCTACTACCACCTCCAAGTCCCGCTAAATTGTTTGTTCCTAAATATATTGCCATAATTATTCTGTTGCTAAGTAAAGAGTATTTGCATCTTTTGGATTTACAGCATCATATTGAGTTTTAGTTCCTGCCCATACTTTAATATTATTAGCAGAATTCTGATCATCAACATTTGTTGCTGTTGTAGCTGTAGTTGCATTTGCAGCATCTGTAGAGTTGTTTATAGGGTTACTAGCTGTAGCACCCGGATAAAAAGTTTTTATATCTGGCATGATCTTAAGTTATTACCCATCCAAAAGTATTGTTTACGTACAAACATCTTATTGGTTGATTGTTAGTTATTGTTATTGTTTGATTTGTTCCTTCTATTAATGTACTTGCAACAGTAACTGTAGCAGTACCTAATTTTTTAAGTACTATTTCATCACCAGCTGATAAATTAGAAGAAGGAAAAGTTATAGTATAATTTACACTACCTTGTAATATATTAACAGAACTTTTTGTTAATGTAGCGGTTGTGTTTATTATATTAGCTGTTGCGGCATTAGTTATTCCTAAAAGGCCAGCAGTTGGCATATCTATTGTTAGTCCCATTAGCTTATTCCATTTACGATCCAACCATTACTTGCATCTGAATAAAACAGCTCAAATGAAGCTGTTGATTCATCAAGTACAAGTGATGTAGATCTCATTATTTTTTCTGACCCATTTGGGTTTATTGTCCACGTAAAAGATGAAGGTGTATATACTCCACTTGAATTTAGTGAAGACATATTTGTAAATCTAATACTACTACAAGCAGCACCTGCTGGTAAAGTTACTGTTTTATCAGCAGATATATTATCTAAAATATAATGATACCAGTCTACAGCTACAAAATTATTTGTATATGCACCTCCATAGTAATAACCTTGTTTTAATACAACTTGTCCATTAGCTGGTGCTGTAATTTGAAGATTTTCAAAAGTTATAGACTGTACTGGAACATCAACATTACCACCATAATCATATGTTGCACCATTAGCCGAGGCTAATATATTTAAAGAATTATGAGATACCTCTTTAGTTGCTGTATCATAAAATAAATAATTAGATTTAGAAGCTTGTGGTATAGTATTTAATTTTACACTTTCTGAATCTATATTAAATGTACTTGTAGATACATTTAAAGTACCATATCCTTGTCTACCAAATGTTGCAATATATGTACCTGAATCATATGAAACCACCAAATATATATTTACAGATTGATCAAGTATTTGACCACCTGCAGAAGGAAATGGAGTTGTATATGTACTTTCAACAAAATATAATTTTTGTCCCGATGGTATATTGCTAAACAACGAATCAAAATCTGTCCTATTACCAGACGCTACGGTTATTGAAGTTACATTGGCACCAATTGATTGTCCTGTAGTTAAACTAGCAGGTGAAGTTGCTGTTTGAAATAAAGCTCCTGCAGCATTTTGAATACCGTAAAAGAAACGGCCTGTAGTTATTGTGCCTGTTGGCCCAGCTAAAGTTTCGCTAAGTCCAGGCAAAGCTTCCGCTACACCCGAGCTAAGTGCTGGTAGTTGAAACCAATTATTATCTACTTTAAGTGAAGTTAAATATCCTTGATTTGTTAATCCTCCCTGTGTTGCATTACCAGATACTTGTTGTTGTGATAAAGGGTTACCACTTGAATCTTGTAGTTGCACACCTGAGTTTGAAAGAACACCTCTAGTTCCGTCTGTATTGATAGCAGTAAAGGTATTTTGACCCATAATAGTCCTGCCATCTGTAGATGTATCATTTGTATCTTTTACAATGTCCTGAGTAAACCTAGTTGAATTTGTAACTAAATTTTTACCTGTTCCAGTACCAGATACGGTAAGATCGTTACCATCAGTACTCATTAAAACATTGTTTGTGCTACCTCCAAATTTTATTCTGCTTTCAGAAGTTGGTAATTGTATATCACCGTATACAGTTAAATTTCTAGGGTCTGTTAAAGGTGATTGTGTACCTATTGTTACATCACCATCAGGCACTTCTAGATTTCTAGTAATTTTTAAAGTACCAATAGCTTGTGTTTCAATTTGTGTAGCACCTGTAAGAAATGTAAACTCTGTAAAAGCTACTTGCCCACCTGTATATGTTTGACCTGAACCTAGTGTTACATTAAAACACCAATCTGTATATTTATTACCACCAACTGTTGTATATTGTGATGAGTTAGGTTCTGGACTTGAATTTGAAAAATCTGGTGCATTAAATGATGTAATTGTACCTGAATGTGCATTACCACCAACCGTACCAGACCATGTTGCTGAATTAGCTGCAAAATCTGCTAAATCATAATCAACAGCAAATTGTCCATTGTTATAATCTCTTATTATTAAAAATACTTGACCTGATCCTAATGTATTAAGAAATACATCACACCCTGTATTAACAGTAGCACTTTTTAATACCACATTAGTTAATGTAGATCCAGCTAAAGTTCTAACTAAAGCTCTTTCATATGCAGTACCTTCTCTATTTACAGATAGAAAAAATCCTAATGGTATTTCATCTGTAATATTACCAGGTTGATTACCATTAATATATGCTTTTAAACTATCTATTGTATAATTCCTGGTTGCTAATGCTGAGGTGGATGCAGAGTCAGTACCTAATAGTTTGTCATCTCCTTCTATCGTAGAGTCTATAGTATATGTACTGATTTTTGCCATGTTATTTCTTTAATTTAGTTCCACCTGCACTCATTTTTACTTTACAAGTAATAGGTAAGGATTGATTAGGATTTTTTACGTTTGCTTGTTGTATTGTTACACCAGGTAAAGTATCTACCATATGTAATTTTGTTCCAGTATGTTTTGCCATTTTATTTTTTTTATTGATCTGTTATTAATGCTTCTACCACTGCATTTACTGTACCTGCGGTAACTCCAGCTTTTACTTCTTGTGATTGTAATCCATTATTCCATAATATAATGTCATAACCATCTAAGTTAGCAGTAGCTCTACAGTTATCTGGAAATACTTTAGTATCGTATGATAAGTTCGCTGCATTGGAGTCATAGTAATCAAATGTTATTGTTGTTACTTTACCAGTTCCCGTATAAGTACTTGTAAAAGTAATTACTCTATTACCAGTACCACCAATTGTAAAGTCTACTCCTTCAACGAAATTTGCACCATTAGCTACTATACTTACCGTTCCTGGCAATAAAGTTGTATTTGCTGGAGGTAATCCTGCTGCACCTGTATTTGGTATAGTATAGCTATTTACGTTTCCATCTGGAACACTTAATGAAAATGTTTGATCAGTGTATTTAAATGCACCAATACACATATTCTTTCTAAGTACTGTACCTATAATTGTATCATTAGCTGTTAATCCATTTATAGTATTAATAGTTTGCCCATTAAGCGGATCAACAGTAGTTGTTATAGTTCGGATTGCCATTTTTTAAATATTTTTTTTGTTAAATTTTTTTATAGCTTGGCTATATACTTTGTCTATATAAGTTTTTCTTCTCATTACCGTATTTCGTCTTGCTGAAGATGGTATATCTTCTTTGCCAATTAAAATACGATATATTTTATTAATAAGTAGTTTACCTTTTTGGCTTACTCTATATTTATTGTGATCTCCAGAGCGTCCTTTCCCAAGATGAACTTTAGTAATCCAACCGTCTCTTTGAAGTCTGTAAAACCTTGCTTTATCCCACGAATAATATATTGTGCCATCTTTAAAATCGTTTATAGTAAAATAAGTGATAGGATCTAAATAAAATAAAAGCTCTAGATCAGCAATTTTTAAATCATTATTTTTAGCTGCCCATCTAGAGACTAGCCTGTAATATTTAAGAAAATCTATTTTAAGTTCACCTCGCTCTACAAAATCTGTTCGATCCATTATATTATTGCTATAACATCTCGAAGGCTAATTACTTTGTAAACATAGCTTTCATATTCTACAGGAAAACCTGCAACTCTATCAAAAAGTATTACTTGATCTTTTTTAAGTAAATCAGGTCCTGAAGATATAATTTTACCTTTTCTATATCTTATATCTTCTTTTAGCTTATCTGTTAATTCTAAGCCACCTGCAGTTTTTGTAAGTGGCTCATGTATTTCATCAATAACTATAAAATTACCTATTGCTTTCATTCTTCTCTAACATTTGAAATTACACAATCGGTTGATAATATAGTAGTTGCAACAGATATTGCATTATTTAACGCAGTTTTAGTAACAAGAAGTGGATCAATAATACCTTTATCTATTAAATCTTTTTTAATACATCCGCAGGTAACATCAAGACCCCAACCCCAGTTAGGAAATCCTGAATAATCTTTTGCGTCATATCCACTGTTAGCTAATATTTTTGTATATGGTGTCATAAGAGAATCTCTTAATATTTCAACGCCTTTTAATTCGCCTTGGTTAAGTTTCATCTCCCAATCCATTTTACTTGCAAAAGCAAGTGCTGATCCGCCGCCGGGTAATATACCTTCTTTTCGAGCTGCTTTAACAGCATGGATTGCATCATCTACTCTGTCTTGTTTTTCTTTTAACTCTACATCTGTGTCTGCACCTACATATATTATAGATACACCACCGCAAAGTAAAGCAAGTCGATCATTTAAATGTTTAGTTAAAACGTGATGATCTTCTTTTTCAAGCGCAGTTTTTAAATATTCTATGCGTTCTTGTGCTTCTTTTGATTTTTCTTTTATGACGAGCACAGTTCCGTCTTTATCCGAGATAGCTTTATCTGCTTCTCCTAACAGGTCAGGGGTGATTGAATCAATCGAATCCCCAAGGCTTTCGTCAAATACTTGAGCCCCGACAAGCAATGCTAGATCTTCGAGAATATCCTTTCGCTTAAGTCCAAAGCTAGGTGGATCTATCACATTGACCTTAATATTGCCCTTCACCATATTCATCGCTAGAGCTGTTAACGGCTGCGACTCCAGTGGAGCAATAAGGAGTATACTACGATTAGACTTAATAGCGTACTCCAGGATGTCTTGAATTTTTCTGACATTAGGAATATCCGATGCACTTATAAACACCAATGGATTATCTAACTCAGAAACTTCTTTTTCCTTATTAGTGTAAAAATGATGCGTTTTATAAGTTGAATTAAGTTTAGTACCTTCAACAGTATCAACATATGTTTCACTCGTAGGTGATGTTTCCATAGCTACTATACCATTATCCCCAGCTTCTCGAAATGCATCTGCTATTAATTTACCTAATACTTTATCATTATTAGCGGATATAGTAGAAACATCGTTTAATCTGTCTTCAGTTATCTTAATTGATTTATCTTCTAAAATTTTAAGTATGTGGTTTTTATATTTATCAATACCGCTTCTTATATCTCTAAAAGAAAAATCTGCACCATTTTGTGCTTTATAACAGCCGATTATAGCCTGAGCTAGCACTATAGAGGTGGTGGTGCCATCTCCGGCTATATTAGCTGTTTGCTGTGCTGCTTGTTTCATCATAGCAACACCTAAATTTTCTACTGGATTTTTTAACATTATTGAATTTGCAACGGTAACTCCATCTTTAGTTACATGTGGATTACCGAAGTCATCCTCTATTACTACTGTTCTTCCGCTTGGTCCCAGTGTTGACCCTACAGAATTTGCTATTTTATTTATGCCTCTTGTTAGTTTTAACTTAGCTTTGTCATCAAAGTGCAGTTCTTTTACTAACTTAGGCCCACCAAATTGTGCCATTAAATTAAATTAAATTATATTATATTATATTTTATTTACCAGCGCCGCCGCCCATAAACATTTTTGCAATATCGGTTCCCATTGACAGCACAGTTGAAGCGTTTTGTAATCCTTGTGCATTTTGCTGAGTTATTCTATCACCCATTTTTAAAGACCACATTCCTTGTGTAGGACCTGAATCTCTTTTAAATGCAGCATTCATACCTCTAAAAGCAATAGGGCTATCAAAACTTGCATAAATATTTTGAGAGTTTGTTCTAAATGTACCCTCAGAATTTATTTTATTATCACCCTGCAATCCAGTTATAGTATTGTAGTCTTTAATAGAAAAAGCTTGATTAGGGCTAGACCCTTTTACTTTAGCACCAGTCATCATATAACCAACAGGGCTGCTTTCTTCTCCTTCTATTACTTCTAATGCATCTTTAGGCATAGTATATCTAAAAGGATTATTTTCACTTCCTTTATAGTTTTCTTCTAAAGATTTATAATAGTCAGCAAACGCAGCTTCCTTTTTCTTTCTATTTACATTTCTTCTGCGCTCTTCAAGTCTTTTCTTTTTATCTTCGTCTTCAGCACTATCAATTCTTCTGGTAAGTCTTTCTTCTCTTCTTTGAAGTCTTTCTTTTCTATTTCCTAATCCAAACATATATTATATATATTATGCCACAGGGGATGTAATCGTCATCACGGTTTTTTGTATGTTTAGTCTACGTAACCGTTCAGATTTTTATCCGTGGCTTATTATCTTAAAGATCCTCTTTTACCCATTTTTGAAGCTACTCTCCTATTAGGATTATTAGGATTATTAAGTGAGCTTTCAGATGCGTCAATTCCACTTTCACCCTCACCTTCACCTTCAGTATTTTTTATAGGTGTCATATAGTAAGCTGGAGCGCCGTCTACATATAGAACAGGATTATTTTCCATCATTGCAGTTGGAGCTTTAGGTTCAGTAGTTGGTGCATCTGCAATTGCTTTTTTGAATCCTTCATTTGCATCACTGTTAGCTATCGTTTCTTTAAACTCTTCAGTGGCAAGCATTGGGCCATCACCTTCCGTCATTTTTACAGGGCCTTCATCATACATAGCTGCAGGGCTCATTTGATCTTTTAATTCTACAGACTCGCCGCCATAACTGTCTTTAAACATAGCAGGACCACCATGAGAAAATACTCTATTATGAGTGTAATGCTTAGATAAAAAGCTACTATCAGCTTTTACATCTCCTGCTAATTTTGAAATGTGTTTTTCATCAGCGGTCATATTAATATCGCTGTGACCGTGCTTAGCATCATAATTTATATCTCTTTTTAAATAGTCCATATGAGCTTTATCATCTCTGATAGCCGCACCTACATTTTTTTTAGTAATTTTTGTATGTTTCATAATTTAGTTGTTTTTACATTTACAGCTTGCGTTTCTATCATCAAAGTCCATAGCTGCTTTTAAAATAATTTTATCCATAACTGCATCTTGGTTTTCTAACATTTGTTTCTGCAGTTCTATAACCATCTTTTCTAAGCGGTCCTTTTCACCAACAAGTGTTTCAATATGGTTTTCCTTTTTTTCTATTGTAGCTTTAAGTGATTGAACATCATCTGGTTTGGTTCCTGTGATGGAACTTATGATAACCGGTATACTTGCTGCAATAGTACCAATGAGCATCATAACAACTTCTTTGTTAGATTCCAAAACTGGAAATTGTAATAATGTAATTATAATTCCTATAACAAATAGGAATACAAATAAGCTACCCGCATATGAGCGAATTTCTTTAGCTACGCCGTTTTTTGGTAGGGCCATTCTTTTTTGCTTTTGTAGTTTTTCTTCTTATTTGAGAAGTCTTCCTTCCCATACCAACTCTCTTTTTTTCAGCAACAGCCCGCTTCTTTTCTGAAGAAGACATTTCACCCCAAGTTTTAACTGTTTTACCTGATACTCTTCTAGAGGGTCGGCATTTTTTTGTATTTTTATTTTTAGTAGAACCGCAAGGATTACCCTTTTCATCGGTCCACTTTTCTTTAAACCAACGTTTAAGTGCTAATCCTTTTTTAGTTTTTCTTACTGCCACCTTTATGTACTTTTTGTATATTAAATGTAGCGTGTAAAGATGCTCCTTTATGTGGTACAAATTTACCTGAATGTTTCATTAAACTATAAGTGTTACCCTTTTTCATCCAGTGAAAACCTGCAGGAGCTTTAACTTTTTTACCTGCCATTACTTTTTCTTTCTTTTAGGTCCGCCTCGTTTGCGACATTTAGCAATTGCGCCAGAGGCGTAGGCCGATGGGAAAACATCGTACCTCGCCTTTACGCTATAATAACAAGCATCTTTTTTAGAGCCTGATTTCTTTTTTGCACTTTTTTTTCTTCTTAAAGCCATTATTTAAATGTTTTAACAACCTTAGGGCCTTGGAGTGCCTTAAGTTTCTTTTTATAATGTTCGATGGAAGAATCAATCGCGCGCTCTGCACCTTCGATAGTTTCTCTACGAGTTACATCTTCCCACTGTCCTTCTTTTTGTGTACCAAGACATTCAGTTTGAAAATAACCATTTGGTAGTTCAACTATACGCCAGTTACTTTTTTTAGCAACGCGTTCCCACATCTTTATAGTCTCTTCTGGTATTTGTGGTTCAGTTTGACTGTTGTTCCAAGTTCTGTAATTGTAATATAAATACGTCATAATATTTCGGTTTAATTGGTTAATATGTGAGTCTTTGCTGTACCCTAGACTCTGGAGGGTTTTAATTTACTTAAATCTTCTGCTGGTTTTTTTGTTGTCTACTGTAACGCCACCGCCTGGACGGGTTACTAAATCAACTTTTACTTTTTCAACTTTTACTTCTTCTTTGTGTTCTTTTTTATCTTTTCCCATGATTTTAATAGTTTGGATTATTTACTCTATCTATGTATTTTTGATCAAATATTGTTTCAAATTTTTTCTGTCCTTTTGGAGGTCTAATAGTATCCATTTTATTCGTTACAAGATATTGAGATTTCTTATCTTTTTTA
>CEPT01151726.1_pt1 | contig 15679 bp, 6 predicted proteins | sample 356221 | NCBI WGS metagenome assembly CEPT01 (sample SAMEA2620081, study PRJEB7988) | marine metagenome | isolation source: saline water (ENVO:00002010), including | reverse complement strand
TTGATATGAAAGGACCTGAACCAGATGTACTAATTCCTGTTATATAATCACTATCGTGGTCGTGATTACCAACTGCAACTCTAGTTGATGTAGTACCAAAATTTAATCTAATACCAGTGCCACTAATAGTAAGTGCATCAGTTCCACCACCACCACCACTTGATGTATCTACATGATTAACAAAACTTGTATGGTCACTATCTGAGTGTGAACCTCCACTAGAAGGAAGGTCTATCCAATCAATTCTTGAACCTGTGCTACTAAGCACTTGTCCACTACTACCAACTTGACCGTCTTTATCTTTAATAGCATATGGTCTAATAGCCATATTGAATGTAGCTGAATCAGAGCCTGGTGAGCCTGGACCATCAAAATAAAATGTAGGAGAGCCTGTATAGTCGGTTTTGATGCCTGGCGCATCAGAACCTAAGTGAAAATAATCGTCAGTTGTAGTTACATATGCAATATTATTGTAATCTGAAGCACCAGATTGATTAGTCCAAATTAAATCTGCGTCACCAGAATTAATTGCACCATTTACCACATGCCTAAATCCCATTGCATCATTTTGGCTTACTCCATCAAACATAAGTTGCATATTTGAACCAGATGAAGAAGTTGAAGTAAGTTTTAATCTATCTCTTATATTTACAAAGTTAGTTGTACCAGAAGTATTTATAAATAAGTCATCATTGTTTTCAAATAATTGTGCACTACCTATATCTAAAGTAGTACTACCTGTGCTTGGAGTGTCACTAGCTGCACTACTTAGTTGTATATCAATATCAAAATATTGTGCTATACCTGCACTATTGTCAAGTCTCCAACCTGTATTTGTTGCAGCGTCAAAGTTAGAAGATTCAACTCCATCTTCATCAACAACAATACCTCCTATATCTCCTGATTCAGCATGTATTGCACCTGCATTAGTAACATAAAATTTTGTATCAGACTGACCTTGAGCAGTGCTAAAAGTATTAGAAACATTAGTTCCTATCCAGAGGTTACCGTTTCCATCTACATTAAAATTTGCCATATTATCCTATGTGTATTGACCCAGCATTTATATTTAAAGTACCTGCTATTGTTGCACCAGATGCAACTAGTGTTCCATCTGTGTCTACTCTAAATGGAGAACTTCCAAAAACAGCATTACCCATATGTAATTGACCACTACTGTTTACTTGGAAAGCGTTACTTCCTATATCTATTGTAGCACCAGTTATAGCTCCTCTAAACGTTCCATCATTAAACTCAACAGTACCATCATTGTTTAAAACAAAACCTTGTGAACCAGCTGAATAGTTACCCTTTATAGTTGTATTACCTGCATCTAATTCTAAATTTCCAGCAGTTAACTTATTACTTCCTATAGTCCAACCACCAATATCTCCTGTTGTAGCTGTTACATTACCTCTTATTACTGCATCACTTATTTCTATAAAACCATTTGGATATCCTGTATCTTGCTTTCTAATTGTCCAACCAGTACTACCTGCTGAATAGTTGTCTGATTCAATAGTGTCTCCAATCTTTGCATTTGTAATAGCAGCGTCACCAATCTTTGCAGTTGTAACTGCTAGGTTATTAATTTTTGCTTCTGTAATTGCAGCATCAGAAATAAACGCAGTATCAACTAATGTACCTGCTGCTTGTTGTTGGTCAGATGCAACAGATTCATTACCTGCATTATCTACTGCAGTAAATCTAAAATAATGCGAGTCTCCATTTTCTAGTGCTATTTCACCAACGACTGGAATGTTGTTCCTAATATTTGCAGCAGAAGCAGGTATCTTTCCTTTAGGTTCCATACCTGTAATAGAAAATCCTGTTTGTGTTGATGCATAAACATTTAAATGATTTATGTCATTTTGTAAAGTAAAATCTACGATTGATGATATTGCATTACCTTGGTCATCAACTGCTCTTCCTAAACTATGAACTATTTGTACTCTTAAAGCTCCAGGTGTAATTGTGTCTGCAGGCCCTGGTTTTGAAGGTGCAGTACCATCAACAGCAGTTGTAATTGTAGCAGACACATAATCATTAGAATCGCCATTGCTATTGACAGGAGCTATTCCTACTTCATAATTTGTTGCAATATCTAATCCTTCTATGGTAAATTCATTTAGACCCCAATTAACTGTAAGTTGTGTATATGGGTCTGTACTAGCAACCTTTCTGTATCTAATACGATACATAGTTCCATTTTGAATAATTGTTCCATCTGTGTTTAAAGGAGTGTCCCAAGTAGCTTTTATAATTGCTCTTGCAACACCTAAAGCATCTTCTAAAAATCCAGAAACTAAAGATAGATTACTAACACTTTGAGGTTGTGAAAACTTATCTCCTACTGTTATACCACTTGTTACTTGACTAAATCTTAAGTCGTCTCCAAGCTTTAGAGGAAGGTCTCCTACTTCTAAAGTGGTACCAGCAGTTTCAAAACTTACATAAGGAGTTAAATCAACATACTCAACCAAAGTAGATGAAGCTGAACGTAGTCTTCTTAAATAAACTCCGTATCCAGTTTTTACAGGCCATGTTATTGATGTAACTCTAATCTTTTCAGGATTGACAACTTGACCTTGATATGTAACTTCATATTTACTAGTCCTAGTAGTATCTTCTGCAACCTTATCATCAGTATCTTCAAAACCTAAATCAGGGTCATAAACAAATATGTTATCTCCTACTTCAAAGTCTCCTTGTATGTCGTAAAAATCTAAATCTAAATTAATACTTCTTTTAGTTCTTTTAAGTTCATTTAAAAATGCTGTAGCTCTTTCTTCTCTAGTCATATATGGATGGTCAGGTTCTGTTACATATATAGCTCTTTCTAATTCTTCACCATTAATACCTTTGTATGGATTATTGTCATCAATAACATCCAAAGCATCATATTGTTTACCATCACCATAGTCTGCAATATATTCAACAATAGAAACATATTCAGAAGCATCGAAAGATGATTTTATAGATGATGGATTCAAACCAGTTATTGAAGGGTCATCTCCACTGTTTTCTCTAACAACTAATACAGAAGGGTCTTCTCCGTGACCTACAAATAAATTTTCTCTTGGTCCAACGTCTAATAACAATTTACCTTGATTAGTACCACCAGGAATTGGTCTTGGTGTATCATCAGCAGTAGTTCCAATTCTCATTTTGTATTCAACATCTAGCTGAGTTGTCATTTTATCCATAGCACTTTTAACAGTCTCTAAATGGTGCTTTCCATAGTATGCATTTTGAGTAGTTTCTACAGTAGGAGCAGAAGTAGGTACAGTAAATGTAACAGTTCCATCATTTGCAACATTTATTTGTCCTTCTCCTTTAGTCCATTTCAAACCATCAATGTATCCATGAAAGTAATCTCCACCCTGTGATTTACCTATAGACAAGTCCATACCAGCTGGGTCATAGTTTTTTAAATCAGGTGTAGGAACTTTTATACTTTTATCTGATTGGAAAGTACTAACCATTGTTCCATTTTTAAATGTGTAAAAGTTTATACCTTTTCTAACTATTGCAAAGTGATTCCATTGACCATAATCAATAGTTCCTAGACTAACACCATCAGCTATATCAAAACCATTGGTAACACCATTATTAACAGCAGGCACTATTTCAGAAGACCTAATATATACTTTTGATGTTTGATTTCCATCAGTATTTAGTCCAAATATAAATGAAGGAATACCATTGTGTGTAGTAGATGCGACAACTGGCCCATGTTTAGTTGCAGTTCTAGGTGTTGTTCCTAAGGAAGTGTTACCATGAAAAAATGAATTACTATCTTGCCAGTATTCTGAAAAGACTGATTGATAAGTGTCCTGTAGTTTGTAATAATTCTCATCACCTTCATCAGTTTCATATATAGACCTATCACCTGCATAGTATTCTGGATAATCAGTTGAGTCCCAACCTGAAGCTGTCCAAAAATCTACTGTAGGTCTTGACATTATGTCGTCTACAATATCTTGTATTTTTTGAGAAGTAGTTGGTACATAAGTACCGCCTGGATTTCCTGATACAGGATATGCTGCAGTATTTCCTGAACTAAAACTACCAGGTGAAACAATGTAACCTGGTTTAGCTAAAAACTCAGTTGGTATATCTTCACCAGAATACCAGTTTGTATTATTTGCTGCATCTAGATTACCAAGACTATGACTGGTAGATGTAGAGCTATTTGTTAATAATCTGTTTATGTGTTTTTGGTATCTATTAGCCATACCTGCATTTATATGGTAACCACCACCAGCTCTTCTTACTGATGCAAAAAACATTAATGAAGCAGCTATATCACCATACTCATTATCTAAAGCACTTGAACTTGTTACACTTGTTCCATCTTTTTGTTTATAAAAATGTGCAAATAATGATTTGCCAAATCCATTGTTACCTCTGTGGTAGGCAATAGCAACCATAATTTCAAAGTGTGTTTGAGCTAAAGCTGTATCATAAGGGAAAGAATCTTCATATCCTTCCATCGCATCTTTTACAGCTTGTACATAACCACCTGTCTTTGTACAGAGCCAAAGAGATTGACTTCTAGCATGAGCATAACTAAATCTTTGATTTGAATTACTTGTATCATCTCCAGTGTATTTAAATGGTAAATCTTTTCCAGTTTGTAAAGTACCACTGCTATCAAGCCAGTATCCACCATTGTTATTAACTAAAGCTGAATCAAAGCTTGCAGGGAAAGTATATGTAGTACCATTTATTTCAATACCGTCTGTATAAAAAGCTTTATAAAATTGGTCATAAGTCATTCCATAAGGATGAAGAGTTGCACCCATACCTACGGTTAATGTTCCGTTAGGTGTTCCATGTAATGTTGGATTATACGGAATACGAGAACCAGATACCCCTGTGTTAGAACTTAAGTAGTTTGCTCTTTTCTTGTATTCATCAGAACCAACTGTAAATTCAGAAGTATTAATAGGGTCATCATGATGATAGTAAACTCCTTTAGCGTTATAAGTAGAATCAAACAACTTATCATCTAAAGGTGGTGTCATTTTACTTGCTAACCCTTTAGATAAAACTAATGGGTATTTGTCATCATAAATATAAGGAACAAAACCTTCATCAGGATAAATCATAGTATCTATGAAGTTGTTATCTACTGTTGCGTTTTCTAAATCAAATTGAGGCATAATATCACGAAGGGTCCAACCTATACTCCCACCACTCTAATGTAAAATCTTCTGCCAATGGTACAAAATCAGGCTTGTATTTTACAGTAAGATGTGCATTTGTATTTTCTGTTAAGTTAAGACTTGTATTACCAAACTTTGCTTGGTCTGTAGATATTTCTGCACCCAAATGAAATGTAACTTGATGCTCTCTATCTGTAGCATCTGTAGTCTCTGTATCTTCATCACTGCCTTCAAAATTTAATAGTAAATCAGTTTCTTGTACAGTTTTTTCAGTTATATTACCAGGCCATACACCTCTTAGTGTTCCTGTATCATTTCTTCTAAGAATTCCATAAGGTCTACCATCGTCGTTGTTAATAAAGTACTCTAAAGATACACCAGTGTAATCTCTAGGGCTAGTAGAAAAACCTGCATCTGTTATAGGCATACCTTTATTTTCATCATCACCTAAATAAAAATTTAGACCTGCTCCTTCTATATAAGCAACATCAGGCTCTAGTGATAATGTTCTAATAACTCCTACATACTCAGACATAGGAAGTATTACTTTGTCAATTCTATCTTGTGTTTCTACTTCTCCATTAGTTATTACTATTTGGTCAAATGGTTGAATTGCATTTAATATTGCATTTGGTAATAGTGATAAATCTAAAGCTACATTGAAAGCTCCCTGTGCCATCAACTTTTCAGTTACTGACATTACGCTCTAATTAACCTTTGCTGTTCATTTACATTGTCTATATATTGATTATATAAAGAAGCAGCATCATTATGACCTAATGGTGCACTCGTATTAGGGTCTACTAATTCATAGCCTACAAAGAAAGGAAAAGAAGCACCACTGGAACCTCTAGTTATAATACCATTTTCAGTTAAGTCAGTATCTGTAGATAATGAAGATGTACTTCCTAATAACCAATAGTTTCCATCTTCAGGACTTGTTTCTCCATTCTTTATGTACCCACTAGATATAGTGCTATCATCTGCTGCAGTACTAGGTGCAGCCTCTAATCCAAAGTTTATTTGAGTTCCTGCATTTGCATAGTTTGTAATTACCGTAATAAAATGTGACCCTCTACGTAATGCAAAGTCCACAACTAATCTGCCAGACTTATCTGTGTTTTTATATGTAGTACACCTTACTATTGCTAGTTCCGGTCTGTTTACTAAAATTTGAACTCTTCTCCAACCAGCAAAGTCATTTCCTTTCTGGTTTCCAGAAGATATTAAACCTTCACTTAAAACCCATTCAACTTCTGTTGCGTATGCAGTTTCATCATAAATAAAAGTACTTAAAGAAGCTACTGTTGAGCTAGTACCAAGTACTAATTTCATAATTCCATTTTCTAATATAAGACTGTCACCTACATTCCAAGCATTTGCATTTTTACCACACATAACACTGTTAGTTGTAGTTGCTGTTCCTTTTGTAAGCTCAGCAGGTATACCACTTGGATAACTACTGTAACCTGTAGGTGTAGAATACTGTGTATGAGTACCCATAGATATTTGACATGAACCTTTATAATAATCTTCAATATCCACAATATATTGAGCATTATTAACTCTTAAAGCAGAATCACGTTTTAAATACAATGTAGTATTTGCTGAAGAATCTGTAGATGTTAAATCTTTTGCTAATCTTGTATCTGAATCTGGTTCATTTGCATGAATATATGCATAATGATTTCCTGGAGGTACATGGAATTGTTCTGTTGTAGTAGAGCTTACATTGAAGTCATTTTCAAGTAGAGAACCTGTAAGTCTTGATTCAAACATTACATCACCCTCTCTACCAACATATTCCATATCAACAGAATAACTAAAACTACCAAGTAAATATTTTTGTACATCTACTGAAGCACTATTTACTTTTACATAACCATTTAAACTAGAGTCGCCATCATACCTAAAAGGTACATGCTCGTCCATTTGTGCCATAGATTGTAGTTGGTCTCTAATGTATTTAATATGTGATAAATCATGTTCTTTACCACCTAATACACCAGATATGCTTAAGCTTTTACCATCTGAACCAGCACTATGTTGTAATGCTTGTGGTGAAGTCATTGAAAGTCTGCCTATATGAACTTGGTAAGCCATTAATTTCTCCTCACGCTACCACCTGTACTTCCTTCCCTATCAAGTCTAGAAAGTGCTTTCCTAATTTCTATAGCAGCTTTTCTAGCTTGTGATGGGTCAGCTGGTACACCAGTAACATTTACTGATAAGTTTTCCACTACTGTATTATTACCACGTCCTCCGTGAGTTAATGGTTTTACTAAGAAACCAGAACCTGGAACAAATCTTACTTCTTCAGGTCCATACTCTCCAACAAGAGCTCTTCTCATCATATGGTCTCTACCACCCATTGCATATTTTTTAGGTTTTATGTGTGACATATCAGGTATTCTTCCACCCATCTTATATCCTTTAGTTCTCATGCCCATCATTCCACCAGGCACACCATATGGTGTATATACTGGGCCAGAATAGTTTCCTAATATACTAGTTAAGTAATCCATAAAACCAGAGCTTTGTGTTCCTGAACCACCATCAATATTTACAGTTATATTACTTCTACCACTTGCTGCAGTACCGAATCCAGTTGGGTCTGTATCATCATCATTAAAGAATTCATCTACAATAGGTCCAGCCCTAAGAGCACGTTCTCCATCAAGGAATAAATTCAAAGCTTGTTTATATGCTTGGTCTTGCATACCTGTTAATCCCATAGCCATTAGTTCTTTACTTAAGCCTTTGCTAATAGCTTCTGCATTTGCGATAGAAAAGTTTAATGCACCATCACTATCTGTAAAGGTACCTACACCCATAGAGTTTACTAATCTTGTAAAAGCTCCAGCATAACCAGTAGTAGCTAATGCGTCTCCAGACCTTTGCATATACTTTCTTGTATTGTCTGCATCAGTAAAGTATTCGGAAAATTTATTTATATTAGATAAGTCTGTAATTTCTTTACCTCTTCTACCCCCAAGAGATTCATACAAATCCATAAATATTGGGTTTTCAGTAATACCTAGTAATCCAGCATCCATTAATTGACCGAATGTTTTTCCTTCATTAGAAGTTCCACCAACTGCAGCTTTTACTGCATTCATGTACATTTGGCTAAAGTTGTTTAATCCACCCATGTCCATCATTTCATCTAATTCTTTTGCGAATAGTAATTCACTTAAATCTTGTACTACATCAGATATTTGTGTTTTAAGTCCACTAAAGTCAAATGTTCCATCAGCAGATAAAGTTGTTATTGTATCTATTAATTGTCCAACTCTTGTATTTACAGCACCAAATGCACCATCTAATGCTTCTATTTCAGCTTGATACTCTGGTGCTTTTTCTTTGAAAACTGCATAAGCTTGTTCAACTGCTAATACACCAGCAGCTACTCTTTCTTCTGCTTCTGCTATAGAGTTAGCACCTTGTTGTATATCAAGTTGCATTAATTTTTGTTCATCAAGTAAACCAATATAAGTTTCTCTTGCAGCTACTAATTCAGGTGATGTTTCAAGTATCTGTTTTTCATATTCTTCTTTAGCGTCTATAGCTTCTGCATATTCAAGTAAGAATAATTCTTTTTCAGTGTCAGACTTAAATTCACCTTTCATTTCTCTTAGAGCATCTTGTTCTGCTTCAACTTCTAATGCTGAGACTATTCCTAAGTTAAACATTCTTCCTAGCTCAGCAACTTTCTTTTCTTGAGCTTGTATGTCTAATGCTTCTCTAGCAGTAAATTCTTTATCTAACCTACGCTTTCTTTCAGTTAAATCTAGTTCTCTTTGCAGAACGCCAATTCTTTCTTTAGCAGTTATATTGCCCTGCATTCCTTCTACTTCAAGTTTAATTAAGTTTTCTTTAGCTTTTTCTAGCCTATCAGTTAAAGTAGCTTCTCTTCTTAATACTGCTGCATATTGTTGTTTAGCAGTAACTAAGTTTCTAGCTTGAGAAACTTGTGCTCTTTCAGCTCTAGTAACATCTGTAATAATTTGGAAAGCCTCTTGCATTCTACTAACAGCTGTTCCATAAGACTTAGATAATTTTTCTGCAAACATATCTAAACTCATAGCAAATTCAGTTCCTAATGCTTTTAATAATCCTCCTGCTAAGAACTGATTAGGAGCAAACTCACTCTTACTTGCAATAATATTTTGCAGTCCACCATAGTCAACTGTTGTGCCTTTATAGATACCTTTTAAGTCAGGTATTTCTGCATCGGCAGTTGCTTTTTTAAGAACGTTATTAAATGTATCTTTAAGCTTTAATTCACCATCTTGTATACCAACAATAACACCATCAATCATTGGTTGACCAATTCTTAGTCTCATTAACTGAGAAGGAGAACGGATTATAAATAACTTAACAGCTCCGTCAAAAGCTTTCATTAATATGCTAGAGAATGCTTCAGCTACTTCATCTGCCTTATCATCAAGTCCTTGAAGAATACCGTCTACAGACCTTTCACCAAGAACATAGCCCATTTCTTCTAATCTTTGAGCATCTGCTCCTTCTGCTTCATCAGGTACTATTTCAGATACATAGTCTGCACCACCTAAACTTCTTAAGTATATTTCTTGTGCAGCAGCAAGTGCTGGGTTGTTGAGGAATTGTTCTGCCATATCAAGAGCGCCTGGTCCCATTTTTCCTAACTCAGCTGCTAGTACTGGTTTACCTAAATCTCCTAACAATGTTGTAACTTTTTCAAATTTAGTTTGAGCAGCATTTTTCTTAATAGTTTCCATAAGAACATCTAAAGCTGTCATATCTTCAAATGCATCATCAGGAAGTGGTGATGCTAAGTTGACTAATGATTTTCTAGTTTCTTTAAATGCTTGGTCAAGTCTTGCAGCTAATTGTAAAGCTGCTGATTCTGTTATGCCTAATTCTGCTTGTAGTTTATCTGAAGTAAGTTTTGAAGCTTGTGCAAATCTATCGTAGCTCTTCAAATATAAATTAGATATTTGATTGTAATTATTTCCTGCTCTTTTTATTTCTGCTTCAGAAACGAGTCCAGTGTCTCTAAAGTCTTGAAGTCTGTTCTTCATAAACTCTTTAACTTGTTTTCCTATTTGTGAATTTTCATTTAAAGTAGCATTGAAGTTATTTCTTATACCTTCAAGAGACATTCCTACAACACCTTCAGCTGTAGACATAGCTTGTACTAAATCTAATGTAAATTTAGCAATTTCAGCATCGTCATAATCTAATCCTGCATCTTCAATTTCTGCTTTAATGTTTTCAAATATTTTATTTAAATCTTTTAGCGGTCCAGATGCAATATCACTTGAATCTCCCATAATCATTCCAATTATGTCAGCATTCGCACCAAACTTTCTACCCCATGCATTAAAGTCTTGCATTAATTCACCTATTACACCAGGGTCATCTATATCGTCAACACCAAGCATTCTAATCAATTCTTGTCCCGTAATAGACTTACCTATAGAATCTTGGAGCTCTATTAACATAGCTGAAGACACTCCATCAAATATATTAGATGGTATATTTACATCTTTTCCTAGCTCTTTACCAGAAAACAATACAGAATTTATTACATCTTCAACACTTGGCAATTTACCAGCATTTGCTCTTAGTACTTCTGGGTCAATTGCATTTATTAATACATTACCAACAGCACTTCCAATATCCTTAGTTACTTGTTCTTTACTTCTATCAAAAGCAAGCATTTCAAATTTTATTAAACTTTCTAAAACAGAACCCTGGTTACCAGTTCCTGCAATAATTATGTCATTTACAAAAGATGTACCTATTTCTGTAGCAGCATCTCTCTTAGATTTTTCTAATTGATTTTTAATATCATCAATTTTTTTCATTGCTGCTTCTAAAGTAGCAGTATCAGTTATTCCTTCCAAGACACCGCCTGCAGCAGTTAGTTGGTCAAGCTTAACAGTTTCGATTTGTATTTCTCTTAGCTTTTCAGAAACACTTCCCAATGAAACAGCAAATTCTTCTATACCTCTAGACTTTGCACCCATTTTAGCTACAAGTGCAAATATTGCTTGAAATGCAAGTAACTGTATTATCAATTTACCAGCTGCAAGTGCCATTCCTTTTAGAGCACTTGTAAATCTACCCATACCTGCTCTTGCTTTATCTGTAGCATCTAATAGTTGTAATTCTTCTGCTGTTAAATCTTTAGTTGTTTGTGCTCTTTCTCTTAGCTCTGCTATATGGTCTTCAAAAGCACCCATTCTTCCACCAAGTGCAGCTCCTCTAAATTTTCTCATTTGACGTTTTGTAAGACTTGCCGGGTCTATACCTGTTTCAGCTTGATTTCTCTTTAGTAGTGACTTTATTTGATTGTCAATAATTTGTTTATAAGTTAAAGCACCTTTATTCTTCATGTCTTGTCTAAAGATAGCTAAATCATCATACATCTTTTGACGTTGGTTGATTCTTGCTTGAGATTTAACTTGCATTGATTCAAGCTTCTTAATACCGCTTCTAATCTTATTTATTGCCGCTCCGGTGAAACCACCGCTCTTTATTCCCTGTTCAAATTTTACTTCAGGTCTTAGTCCACGAACTCTGTCCATAGCACTAGATGCTCTTCCCCTTATTCTGCCCATTAGACTTGGAATAGCATCATCACCTTCACCTACACGACCTTTAAGGAATGTGGCTAATTGACTAGCTTGTAATCTTTTAAGTAGTGAAATAGTACCTTTAACAGCATTGTTATATCTAGTTGGAACATTAGGGTCAAACATTCTAAATAGTTTGTCCTGTTGCATACCAAAAGACATACCTTCTCTTAGCTGACCTACAATTTTTTTAATTGGAGCAGATAATTGTGCTATTCCATCTTTAAAACCATTAATCCAAAGTCTTGCAAAATCCCTTAAACCTCTAAATATAAAACCAAAATTCTTTTTAAAGAAAGCACCTGCATCAGCTATTCCTAATTTAAGTCCGTCAATCCATAGTCTTGCAAAGTCTCTAAGTCCTCTAAATATAAAACCAAAGTTATTCATAAAGAATGTACCTAGTCCTTTTATGCCATCTTTAAAACCATTAATCCATAGCATTGCAAATTCTCGCAATCCCTTGAATATAAACTTAAATTGATTACCAAAATTTTTAGCTTGAGCTGAAGCTTTTTGAAATACATCACTTAAAGCAATTCTCAAATTCTTGCCCATATTCATAGATTTTTTACCTAAAGAATCAATTTGCTTTCCAAATACTTTTACTTTGTTTATAGTTTTATCAAGTAATTGAGCGCCTTGCATCTTGTCTAGACCTCTTACGCCCATTTGCATTGCTTTGATAGCACCTTCACGAGGAGCAGTTCTCATTTGAGCTCTAAGTAAAGAACCTCTAGCTTGTAATTGGCCCATTGCAGTTGGCATATAAGTCTTTACACCACCAAGAGCAGTTTCTCTACTAAATCTTGTAAAGTAATCTTGTGAGTATGCAGCATCTAGCATTCTCTTTTCAACACCTCGTTTAGCCAGATTTTGTGTCAAAATCTTTTGTTGTTCTGATTCAAAAGCAGCTTTTTTCATTTCTCCAGCCATGTACTGCTTACGAAGTTTGGCCATTCGGTCTCTGCCTGCTTGTGTCATTTGAGCGTCCATCATTTTGTCGCTGCTCATTAATAAAGACGAAGGAACGTTTCCACCAAATATTTGTTCTACTAACTGAGGTTGAGCTAATGTATCTAACGCTCTCATAGAGAAACTCTTACCAATACCAAGACTACTTAATCTCTCTTTGATACCTTGAGGTTTTAAAGTATTAAAAGGAAGTCCAAGTCTATTGAACATAAAACTTCTAGGAGCCATTGCTCTTGCTAGCATTGGGTCTATTTCAGTACCGTCTTCGCCTGTGCTGTAAGCTAGTACATTAGAAGCGCTAAATCGTCCTGCACCTTTTTTACCTGTATTGTATTTAGTAGCCATTGTAGCGCCAGCTATAGTTGCTCTGTTTGACAATTCAGCAAACATTCTCATATCAGTAGCAGCAGCACTAACAGAAGCTCTTACTGATTTAAAAGCTGCAACAATACCCATTACAGGGATTATTGTTCTAGTGAAACCATCTGCTAAATTTAAAGCAGTTCTAGTTGTTATGAATAATATGTTATTTAAATCTTTAACAATTTTTTTAGCGCCATCTAATTTATCTAAACCAAAATCAATAAATTCAGCTTTGAGTATGTTTTTACCTTTCGCTAATTCAGAAAATAAAGTTTCGTATCTTCTTTCTGCTTCTTCTGTCAAAGCATTGTTTTCTCTATAAGCTTGATTTGCAGTATCTAATGCACTGAATAGTGTGTCGTTTGCTTTTGCTAAAGCTAATATAGCTTTTTGCGTTCTTACTTGTCCTAGTCCTAATTTTTGTAAAACACTAATGTTGGTTAGACCAACACTACTTGTGTCATCTAATCCTTTAATAAAGGCAGCAACAGCTTGGCTAGAATCTAGACTGTATAACTGTTCAAAAGCAGGAACAGACATTCTTGCAACTTTTGCAAATAATTGAAGATTGTCTCCACCTTGAGCCATAGCTTCTGAAAGCTCTGACATCAACCTAACTATTGCAGTAGCACCAGCTTGTGATGGCTGACCTATAGCTCTTAAAGCGGTTGCGAATGCTAATGCATCAACAGCAGCATCATTCATCTCTCCCTTTATTTGAGCAGTAGATGTAGCAATCTGCATAGCAGCATTTACAATTTCTGATTCTTGAGCAGCAAAGTTGTTACCTAAAGCAACAAGAGAAGAACCTAAGTTATCTAATTCATCTACAGAACTACCAGTAATTTCTTGAAGTCTGGACATAGCCATAGAAGCATTTTCTGCTGATAAGTTTGTTGCTACTGTAAGTTTTTGTATTGTATTTGTAAAAGAAACTATGTCACTAGCAGCAACACCTAACTGACCACCAACTGCAGCTATCTCTGTAATTGCATCTGTTGTGACAGGTGATTGTTTAGTTAAGTCACGAAGTTTTTTACCTATGTTATCAAAAGATTTTTCTATTTGAGCAGTCTCACCTTTTATATCTAAGGTTTTCTTTACTCTAACAAACTGCTCTTCGAATGAAGCAGCTGCCATTGCACCTGCACCAAATGCTGCAACAATACCAGCACCTGTGGTCATAAAAATTGTTTGTGATGCACGAGCTGCTGATGCAACTCTGCTCATTCGGGTTCTTAGAGAATTAAAAGAAGTAGCTATCTCGTTATTGGCACGTCTAAGTGAATTCTTATCGTAACCTGCTTCGATTACTGCACGTACCTTAAATGCGTCTACTGCTGCCATATATTACTCTTCTTTGGATAAGTCGTTTAATGTAGTTCTAGTACCTAGCCCATCGGACTGGGCAATAAAATTGTCTAATGATATCCTACTACGTGGTTTACTACTTCTACCGGCTTTCCTGTCTAATTCTTTTTTGTAACTAGAAGAAGAATATTTCCTATCTATATCACCTCCTTCGACATCATCCATTTCTTCTGCTTCTAAATATGCTTCATAAAATGGTGAAAGAAATATAGACTTATCAAATGGCAAACCCGAAAGCAGTACCATAAACTTTCTCCATGATATTTCTAAGGGTTCTTCTATTTTATACCAGCGAAGGTAATCAGCTTCGACACCGTTCCATCTCTCAATTATGTCATTAAGAGAAAAACTTATGCTTTTGGGTCTGCTTCACCTTCTACATCAACTTCAGCTTCTTCTTCATCTGAGATGTTATATGCTTCTAATAAGAATTGTAATAATGAATCTAATTGTGGCCATGTTGCACCTGCATCTAGCATTTCATCTAGATTTTCTTTACCTACTAATGACTCTAGCCATACAGGTAATTGATTTGCATCCATAGCTCCAGATTCGTCCATATATCTCATTTGAGTAAGAACTACACGAGCTGGTAATTGTCCAGGTAACTCATATTCGTTACCGGCAATTTTGAATTTAATAGGTTCTCCGTCAGCTTCGTTTACAGCTGCGTCGAAATCCTTATATTTTTTGTCGACCATACCGACCTATCTCCTACTCGTAATCTAATACTTATATCAACTATTAGTTGACATCAAATGTTGTTGTATCGCCTGTATTATCAATAATCTTGAACAAGTGATATTTACCACCTGTTGCACCGACATTGAGTGTTGAATCAGGGACCAATAACTTAAACTCAGTTGCAAGAACCACTTTTTGTGGTGCTTTAGCATGAGACATTGAGAAAGCTCCAACTGATACCATTCTAGGCATATGTATTTGCCTATCAGCACCTGCTGGACCTTCAACTACTAAGAATCCAGCTAATTCGCTGAATGCGTCAGTAATTGGGGAAACTACAACATCATAATTAGTTGCGAATCCATCTTCATCGACGTAAGCGTCTGTTTGTCCCATTGCTATGGAAAGGTTCTTAAGTGAAGCCTGTGATAGCTCACCCATTAACCTTGCTTCCTGAGCAGTTTTAATTGTTTTAATTGGGTCTACTTCTTC
>CEPT01021324.1_pt1 | contig 15721 bp, 15 predicted proteins | sample 356221 | NCBI WGS metagenome assembly CEPT01 (sample SAMEA2620081, study PRJEB7988) | marine metagenome | isolation source: saline water (ENVO:00002010), including | reverse complement strand
ACATCTAGTTTATAAATGTCCCAAAACTCACCTTGTTCAGTAACTGCTGTTCCAGTCATTCCTGAAAGTTTACGATACATTCTGAAGTAATTTTGAAGAGTAATAGTAGCAAAGGTTTGTGTTGCATCTTCAATCTTGACATTTTCTTTAGCTTCAATGGCTTGATGAAGACCATCTGAATATCTTCTACCTTCCATAATTCTTCCAGTTTGTTCATCAACGATTTTCACCTTGTTATCCATTACAACATATTCAATATCCTTTTCAAACAAAGTATACGCTTTAAGTAGCTGATTTAAAGTGTGTATTCTTTCACTTTTTACACTGAATTCTGAGTAAACTTTTTCTTTCTCTTCTGCCTCATTTTCTGGCTTTAAATTTTTGTTTTCAATTTCTGATATTTTTATTGATATATCAGGTAGAATAAAGAATTTTGAATCATTTACATCTTGTGATAAATGTTCAATCCCTTTGTCAGTTAATTCAATCTGGTTGTTTTTTTCATCTATAGTAAAATATAAGTCAGCATCAACTTTTGGCATTTCCCTATTGTTATCTTGCATATAAAAATTTTCAGTCTTGAGTAGGGTTTGTTTTATTCCTTCCTCACTTAAAAATTTTATCAATGCTTTTGTTTTTGGTAACCCACGATAAGCTTGCAATAATTTAAAACCTCCATCTTCTTCGTTACCATTAGAAAATAATTTTTTACTCTCAGCAAGAATTTGTGTAATAAGTTGTCTTTGAATCTGTACTAATGATGATATCTTAGGTTTTAGTTCATTGAATTCATGGTTATTGCCCTGCGGGATAGGTCCGGATATAATTAAAGGTGTTCTAGCATCATCAATTAAAACAGAATCAACTTCGTCAACTATTGCATAAGAATGTCTTCTCTGTACTCTATCATCTAATTTATGAGCCATATTATCCCTCAAATAATCAAAGCCAAATTCATTATTTGTTCCATAGGTTATATCAGCCAAGTATGCATTTCTTCTTTCAATAGAATGTGGTTTATAATGGTCGATACAATCAACGCTCATTCCATGGAATTGAAATATCGGAGACATCCAAGCGCAATCTCGTTTTGCCAAATAATCATTAACAGTTACAAGATGCACTCCATTTCCTGTCAATGCATTTAAATAGACTGGAAGTGTTGCAACTAAAGTTTTACCTTCACCAGTTTGCATTTCAGCGATTTTACCATTATGAAGAACAATTCCTCCAATAAGTTGCACATCATAATGAACCATATCCCAGATTATGTTTTTTCCAGCAGCATCCCAGTTATTAATCCATATAGCTTTATTGCTTTCTATTTTCACATAAGGCTTTGTTGAAGACAGTTTGATATCATAATCATTTGCAGCTACAATTATCTCATTATTTTCAGTAAATCTCCTAGCAGTTTCTCTTACTACGCAGAATGCTTCAGGTAAAATATCATTTAAGTATTTATCAATTTCATCTAAATATGTATTTTCAAGACCTTCAATTTCATTATAAAAACTTTCTTTTTGGTCAATACTACTTTCATTTTCTATTTTTTCGTTTATTAAATCAATTTTAATCTGATAAGGATTTTTAATATTAGAAATTTCAGATTTAAATTTTTCTGTTTTAGATCTTAATTCATCATTGGATAATTTTATAAATTCATCTTCGATTGAATTTATTTTTGATACTAAAGGGGAAATCTCTTTAATATCCTTTTTTGCTTTATCTCCAACAAAAACTTTTAATATTGAATTAAGTAGATTCATTTTGTAAAACATCAAATTTAGTTAAAAAAAAAGCCTCCGGAGGAGACTTTTAATATATTATTTTAAATTGTTTTAATATTCTTCTTCATTCCATAAATAATCTTCTTCAGTAGGAAAATCGGGCCATATTTCTTGAATAGATTCGTAAATTTCTTCTTCTTCCTCCTCCATAGCTTGTAAATTTTCAACTACTTCTAAAGGAGCACCGGTTCTAATAGCATAATCAATTAATTCATCTTTACTAGCAGGCCATGGTGCATCACTTAAATAAGATGCTAATTCTAGTGTCCAATACATAATTACTTATTTTAATTTGCAAAAATATATTTTTATTGATTTTGTGCAACACTTTCTTCAAAAAATAACATTTAATTGAAGAAATGTTATTTTCTTGGTGATAATTTTAAGGATAAATAGTAAGAAAAAATAATAATAACGAAAAATAAGGCTATTCTATAAATATAATCTCCATATTTAACGTAGAAAGTTATAATATCATTTTCCTTATAATTTCCAGAAAGAATAGTTTCTTGATTGTATTCAGTTTTAATTATTTCATCTCCTTTTGAGTCAATAATACCTGAAATGCCTGTATTAGCACTTCTTATTACATTCTTTCTAGTTTCTATAGCTCTTAACTTTGCATATGAAAAATGTTGTCTGTGGCCTTCACTGTAATCCCACCAAGCATCATTAGTAATTATAGCTAACACTTTTCCGCCATCTTTTACATAATCTGTTAAATATTCACCATAAATTGATTCATAACATATAATTGGTGATATATTATAATTTGAGGATTTAAAGGCATGTCTTCTTTTTTGAAATCCTCTTGTAAGAGATAAACCACCAAAATCTAATAATACTTGACCTAAAATTGGTTCTAAAATATTTCGATATGGCATTTTTTCAACGCCTACTACAAGCTTTGATTTGTGATAATAATCAGTTTTATCATTAAAATATATAGCACTATTGTAGATGTTGATCCATCTATTATCTCCAATTTTATTAGAAAATTCTTTTAATTCGGTTGAATCATACAAAACTTCATATAATTCTATTCCGCTAAAGATTTCATTTTTATGTTTTGAATTTAAATCACGAATCTTATTAGACAATTCGTTATAATAATAACTATTTATTTGAACTCCCTCTGAAAAAAATGTTTCTGGAAAGAGAATTAAAGAGTTTTCAATTTTATTTTCTTCTATTATATTTTTAAGATAATTCAAATTGTCATTATTTGTTATAGAGTACTTTTCCGAATATGGATCTACATTAGGTTGGACTATCGAAATATTTTTAATTTCACCATCTTCCTCAAAAGTTTTATATATTCCAAAGGATATTATTGATGGAATTATTAATATTGATATGAGTGTGTAGATTAATCTTTTTGATTGAACACCTTTTAAATAATTAGAATAAATTTTAAACAATAAAATATTAGTAACTAAAACCCATAAAGTACCTCCAAAAACACCAGTGTATTCGTACCACTGAATTATCCAAGTGTTTTCAGAAAAAACATTTCCAAAAATTAACCATGGCCATGAAAAATCCCAAACCAAATGAAGTTTTTCATAACATATCCAAATTGTAATTAAAAATATAAATCCTAATTTTTCATTTGTTTTAATTTTTACTTTTCTAAATAAGTAAAAAACTATAGTCATCATAAATGAATTTACTGTACATGCGAAGAGATAACCAAAAATAGTTGCATATGAAAGCCAATATGTAGAAGTAATATTCCAAATAAAAAATCCAACAAAAAAAACTAAAAAAATATTTTTTTCTTTATAAAATTCATTGATATACAAAAAAGGGATTAACCCCAAAAATACGAGTGGAAAAAAACCATATGTAGGCCAGGCAGCTGTAAATAACAATCCTCCAATCGTTGTAATTAAAAGCGCTTTATAAATATTCAAGAATTAAATTTTAAATTTGTTTATATTATAAACTTAACCTAAGATTTGAAATTTATCAAACACCTTCCAAACTTTCTTACTATTTGTAATGCTTTACTTGGTTGTTTTGCCTTATTTTTCTTATTTGTTGAAAGTTTTGGATATTCTAATTCTGAAAAGTATCACTGTATAATTTTATTAATTTTTATTGCAGCAATTTTTGATTTTTTAGATGGTTTTTTTGCAAAATTCCTTAACGTTAAATCCAATTTAGGCTCTCAATTAGATTCTTTTTCTGACCTAATATCTTTTGCTGTAGTGCCAGCATTTCTTCTAATTTATTATCTGTCTATTCACGAATTTTCTTTATATGTAAAACTCACTCCTTTAATAATTATACTTTCTTCAATTTACAGATTGTCAAAATTTAATCTTCTTGAAAGTTCCAACCATTTTAAAGGTTTACCAACACCCGCTAATGCTATGTTTTTTTTAGGATTGCCTTCATTGCTTCTTTATTTAAATGAATTTGTTTTGATTTCAATTGTTCTTGTTTTTTCATTTTTAATGATAAGTGATTTTAAATTTTATTCATTTAAATCATTAAAAAATAAAGACGAAAAACAATTTCTTTTTGTTTTGATCTTACTTCAACTAGTTATAATAATTTTTTCTTTTGTATATGATGCAGAGCTAGCTTCTTTGCTAAGTTTTATGATTTTAGCCTATATTTTGTCTTGTTTTATTATTTCAGGAATAAACAAAGAAGCATCTTCGAATTGATCTTTATGAATAAATACTTTGTGTGAGTACATGTAGTTTGGAATTCCAAATCCAGCTAAATTGCCAGATTTACTTTCATCTTTAATTATTGGGTATATACTTATATCATTAAGTCTATTTTTTAATTCAAGTGCATCAATACCAGATCCACAAAAAATTTGAATATAATCAGTCAACATTATCGAACTTTAAATTTTTTCTTCTATAAATAAAATTTTGTCCTAAATATACTTTTCTTACCATCTCATCTTTAGCTAATTCCTCAGGTTTACCACTTTTTAATATTTTTCCCTCGAACATGAGATATGTTCTGTCTGTTATTGCTAGTGTTTCTTGAACATTATGATCAGTTATTAGAACTCCAATGTTTTTTGTTTTAAGATGAGCAATAATTTTTTGAATTTCTTCAACTGCAATTGGGTCAACTCCTGCGAAAGGTTCATCTAGTAATAGAAACTTGGGTTCGGTAGCTAAAGCCCTTGCAATTTCTGTTCTTCTTCTTTCGCCTCCAGATAGAAGGTCACCTCTGTTTTTTCTGACTTTTTCAAGACTAAATTCCTTTATCAAGTTTTCTAAATCGTTTTCTTGCTCAATTTTTGTTTTATCAGTCAATTCTAAAACAGCTTTAATATTTTGTTCAACTGTTAATTTTCTAAAAACAGAAGCCTCTTGAGCTAGATAACCAATTCCTTGTTTTGCTCTCTTATACATTGGTTCTAAAGAGATATCATTATTATTTATAGAAATTACTCCATTATCACATTTAATTAATCCAACAATCATATAGAAACATGTTGTTTTTCCCGCTCCATTAGGTCCTAATAAACCAACAATCTCACCCTGTTTTAATTCAAGGTCAACCCCTTTAACTACTTTTCTAGAGCTGTATGATTTTTCAATTTTTCTTGCTTCAAGTTTCATAACTAATTATTATTTTTTACAACAATTCTTGAAATATAAATACTTATTTGGTACAATATTACTATTGGAATAGCCACGATAATTTGACTAGCTACGTCTGGAGGTGTGATAACAGCTGCTAATACCAAAACTCCTACAAGTGCAAATTTCCTGTACTTAATTAAAAATTCAGGTGTTACTAATCCAATCTTAGTTAAGAAATAAATGATTATTGGCAACTCGAAAATTAAACCTGAGGCTAAAACAGATGCCCTAACTAATCCAATGTAGCTACTAAGGTCAAAATCATTAAAAATTTCTTCACTAACAGTGTAATTTCCTAAAAAGTTAATTGATAGAGGACAGATTACATAATATCCAAACAATACACCAATAAAAAAAAGTAAACTGGAAATAAAAATAAAACCTCTTGCATGTTTTTTTTCATTTTGATACAAACCAGGACTTATAAAACTCCAAAATTGATACAAAACATATGGAAAAGAAATAACGAATCCTGCAGCAATTGATGTCCAAATATGAGCTGAAAATTGACCAGACATTGTTCTGCTCTGAATTCTAAAAGGCATTTCGTTTATACAAAAACTATCATTTAAGCCGAAAAAATTTGATAATTCACAAAGTGTTCGATATGTAAAGAAATCAACACTTTTAGGTCCAAAAATAATTTTGTTAAAAATGAAATCTTTAAAAATAAATGCAATAAATCCAAAAAAAACTATAGCCAAGAACGATCTTAATATATGCCATCTTAGGTCTTCAAGATGATCTAAAAATGACATTTCATTTGGATCTTTCAGTCTTTCGTTCATATTCCTGAATTTAAGATTTGATGCATGTGAACCATTCCTAAATAACTACCTTTTTCAACAACAATAATCTGAGTTATTTTATTATCATTCATAATTTTCAGTGCATCTGAAGCTAAAGTTTTACTATCGATTACTTTTGGTTCAGAGCTCATAATTTTAGAAACATCTAATTCTAATGGGTCTTTAAAGTTCTTTATTGTTCTTCTAACATCTCCATCAGTAATGATACCAACAACTTTTTGATTTTTTAAAATAGCAGTTGCTCCATACATTTTTGAAGATATTTCTTCTATGGCATCTTTGAATTTGCTATTAATATTAATTCCTGGAATTAAATCTTCATTAACTAAATCTTTAACAGTTAATGTTAGTTTTTTTCCTAAAGATCCTGATGGATGATATTTTGCAAAATCTTCAGTTTTAAAACCTTTTAAATACATTAAACAAATTGCAATTGTATCACCAATTAAAAGCTGTATACTAGTGCTTGTTGTTGGTGCTAAATTATTTGGACATGCCTCCTTTTCAATTTTGTAAACTATGGATTTATCTGAATTTTTTCCCAGAAAAGAATCTTTTTCAGATGTAATTCCAATTAAATTTATTTTTAATTTTTTTATTTGTTTGACTAAGTCAATAGTTTCTGTATTGTTTCCGCTTTTTGAAAAACACAATACAACATCATCCTTAGTAATAACCCCAAGATCACCATGCAATGCATCCGATCCATGCATGAATATTGATGGAGAACCAGTAGAATTTAATGTTGCAGAAATTTTCATTCCAATAATTGCACTTTTACCAATTCCAGTAATTATTATTCTGCCTTTAATTTTTCCTAAAAAATCAATTATACTTTCAAAGTTTTTATCAAATGATTTTTCAAGTTTATTAATCGAATCTATCTGATTATCTAAAATATCTTTTGAAATTTTTTTTAAATCTAATTTGTTCAAAACTTTATTGATTTTTTTAATTATTCAAACTGTAAATTAAGCTATATTTAGTTTAACTAAGGTACAAATATACCTTATTTAGTTTCAAAAATGTCAACACAGACTGAACTAACCAGTGTATTAAAAAAATATTTTGGATTTTCATCATTTAGAGATAATCAGCAAGATATAATTACATCAATTATAAATCACAACAACAACTTAGTAATAATGCCAACAGGTGGTGGGAAGTCACTATGTTATCAAATGTCAGCAATTTGCATGGAAGGTATGGCTATTATTGTTTCACCGTTGATTGCTTTGATGAAAAATCAAGTTGATGTTTTAAAAGGTGTTTTTGATAATGATTTAATTGCTTGTGTTTTAAATTCTTCTTTAACACAATCTGAAATTTCTAGAGTTAAGGAAGGAGTTTCATCAGGTATAACTAAATTATTATATATGGCACCTGAATCATTATCTAAGGATTACAATATTGATTTTTTAAAAAATCAAAAAATATCATTTGTAGCAGTAGATGAGGCACATTGTATTTCTGAATGGGGACATGATTTTAGACCTGATTATAGAAACATATTTAACGTTGTAAAAAAAATTGACCCAAGAATAAAAATAACTGCTTTAACTGCAACAGCAACACCTAAAGTTCAAGATGACATAATCAAAAACTTAGATTTAAATGAACCCAAAATATTTAAATCATCTTTTAATAGACCCAATTTGTTTTATGAGATTAGAAAAAAAGACGATACAATTGATAAACAAATCATATCATTTATAAAAAGAAACCAAGGTAAATCTGGTATTATATATTGTTTATCAAGAAAAAAAGTTGAAGATTTTGCTAATCTATTGACTTTAAACAATATTAATGCTCTTCCATATCATGCTGGTCTTGAACAAAAAAATAGATCTAGAAATCAAGAATATTTTTTAATGCATGACTGTGATGTTATAGTTGCAACAATAGCTTTTGGAATGGGCATTGATAAACCTGACATTAGGTACGTTATACATTACGATATTCCCAAAAGTTTAGAATCATATTATCAAGAAACTGGAAGAGCGGGTAGAGATGGAGGTGAAGGACATTGTCTAGCCTTTTACTCCTACGATGATATTGAAAAATTAGAAAAATTTTTATCTGGAAAACCTATCTCTGAACAAGAATTGGGACTCTCATTACTAGAGGAGGTAGCATCATATTGTGAAACATCAATGTCAAGAAGAAAATTTATTCTTAATTATTTTGGTGAAAAGTATGATGAAATAAATGGATTAGGAAATAAAATGGATGATAACTCTAAAGATCCAAAAGAAACCATTGAAGTTAAAAATGATGTAAAATTAGTGTTAGAATCAATAAAAAGTACAAATCAAAAATATAAATTAAAGGATATGTCATCATTTATATTTGGTTTTGAAACTTCGACTTTAAAAGCACATAATTCATCATCAAAACCTTTTTTTGGAAAGGGAAAACATAATGATTTGATTTTCTGGAAGTCTATACTTAGAAAAATGATTGTTGATGGTTTATTACTTAAAAAAGTAGAAGAATACGGAGTTTTAAAATTAACAGAAAAGGGAGAAGATTTTATCAAAAATCAAAAATCATTTTTACTTTCAATTGATAGAGATTTTTCAAATGAAACTATATCAGTAAATAAATCTGAAAAGAAATCATTTGTTATAGATGAACATCTTCATAAAATTTTGATTGATTTGAGAAAATCTATATCTAAAGATCTTAATATACCTCCCTTTGCTGTTTTTCAAGAATCCTCTATTGAAGAAATGACATTAAAATATCCCATCTCTCAGGAAGAATTATCTACAATAGTTGGAGTAGGAGAGGTTAAAGCTAAAAAGTTTGGAGATAAATTTATAGATGTGATAAGTAAATATGTAGATGAAAATGATGTAGAAAGACCTTTTGATACTATTATAAAATCTTCTGGTATAAATTCTTCATTAAAACTATTCTTTATTCAATCTGTTGATAAAAAGTTGAATATAGAGGAAATGGCATCTGCAAAAAATGTTGAGTATAATCAAGTGTTAAAAGATCTTGAAACAATAATATATTCCGGGACAAAATTAAATTTAAGGTACATTATTGATGATTTATTTGATGAGGAGTCTCATGATGAGCTATTAGATTTCTTTAATGATCTTGAATCAGATGATATACAAATTGTTTTAGATGAATTTGAAGATGAGTATGAAGAGGAAGATCTAAAGTTATTCAGATTGTATCACTATTGTGAAATTGGCTTTTAGTTTACTTCCATTTTATGTTGCACCCAATACTTGGTTTTTGAACTTCAGTATTTTCAACATCACTAATTAAGCAATCAATTGCATTTCTTAAATCGAATCCAGTAACAGGGATTTCATTTCCAGGTCTAGATCCATCAAGTTGACCTCTATATACTAATTTTTTTTCTGAATCGTAAAGAAAAAAATCAGGTGTGCAAGCAGCATCATACATTTTAGCTACTTCTTGAGATTCATCATATAAATATGGAAAATTAAATTCTTTTTCTTTAGCTAGCAATTTCATTAACTCTGGTGAATCATCTGGGTAGTTTTCAACATCATTACTTGAAATAGCAATAAATGAAATATTATTTTCATATTCTTTACTGATATTAACTATTTCATCAATTACATGTATAACAAAAGGACAATGATTACAAATAAACATAATTAAAACACCTTCCTTATTATAAAAATCATTAGATGATATTAATTTATTATCTATGGTATTAACTAATTTAAAATCAGGTGCTTTTGACCCTAATTCAATCATATTAGAAGGTGTTCTTGCCATTTCTTTTTTTTACAAATTTAATTTTTAATTTTATTGCATGTTAGATCAAATAATATATTTTTTTGATAATATTTCATCAACACAAAGAGGTTTAATTTTAGCTCTGGGAATTACAGGTTTTTGGATAATAGAAGGATTTATACCTTTTAGAGTTTTTTCTTACAATAAGTTCAAGCATGCCATAACTAATATTTTACTCACTTTAACCACAATAATTGTAAACTTTTCTCTAGCTTTTTTAATTGTTATCTCATGTGATTATGTTTCAAAAAATGAATTTGGTTTAATTTCAATATTAAATATTGATGGATTTCTAAGAGTTCTATTAAGTTTAATGATTTTAGACTTTATAGGTGCTTATTTAGCTCATTATGTACAACATAAAATTAAACCTCTGTGGTTAGTTCATGCTGTTCATCACTCTGATAAACACGTTGATACAACTACTGCTAATAGACATCATCCAATTGAAAGTCTTGTTAGATTTATTTTTACTGTTTTTGCAGTTTTTGTTTCTGAATCATCAATAGCAATAGTTTTTCTATACCAGTCATTATCAGTTGTTTTTTCACAATTTAATCATGCCAATATTAAACTTAATTCTCAAACAGATAAGATAATGTCTTACCTAATTGTTACACCAGACATGCACAAAGTACACCATCATTCATATTTACCATACACTGATACAAATTATGGTAATATTTTTTCAATCTGGGATAGATTATTTGGAACCTACTCAGAATTAGATAAGGAAAAAATTATCTATGGAATTGATGATGATTATGATGATAAAAATGATTTTTTTAAAGTCTTAAAAAGACCTTTCAAGAAAGATTAAATATCTTCAAAACTCACATCTGTAAATTTATCTGAACTATCATCTTTTGAGCTATCATCTTTTTTTTCTTCAGTATTTTCTTCTTCAGCTTTTTTGGCTTTATAGTCTTTGTCGTGTATTTCACTAATAACTTCACTTCCTTTTTCATCAATGATATACTTGGTCATTTCACCTAATATTTCAGAAAAATTTTGAAAATCTTCTTTATATAGGTAAATCTTATGCTTTTTGAAATAAAAAGTGCCATCCTCGTTTGTGAATTTTTTGCTTTCAGATATTGTTAAGTAATAATCTCCAGCTTTTGTAGATCTTACATCAAAAAAATAAGTTCTTCTTCCTGCTCTCAAAACTTTTGAGAAAATGTCTTCATTAACATTATTATTATTTTCTTCCATTTATTAAATATTATATTCGTTCAAAAATGAGTAAAATAAATCAAACAGCAAAATTAAAATGATTTATTTGCCCTTAATCTGTTGATTATAAATTTCACTGTAATAACCTTCTATTTTTATTAGCTCAGAATGGCTTCCTTCCTGAACTTTTTTACCTTCGTTCATAACAATTATTTTATCACAATGTTTGACAGTAGATATTCTATGACTAATTATAATTTTAGTACAATTAGTAATATCATTTAATATATTTTTAAAAATTTTGTCTTCTGTTTCAGTATCAACTGCTGAAAGACTATCATCTAGAATAATGATTTTTGGTTTTTTAATTAAAGCTCTTGCAATTGCAATTCTTTGTCTTTGACCACCTGATAGATTTATTCCCCTTTCACCTAGTACTGAATTGTATTTATCATAAAAGCTATCGATGTCTTTATGAACATTAGCAAATTTTGAAAATCTTATTACATCATCTTCTGATGCATTAATATTTCCAAATTTTATATTGTTTGAGATTGAGTCTGAAAACAAAAATGTACTTTGGGGAACATAGCCAATATTTTGCCTTACAATATTTAAATTGTGTTTTTTTAAGTCCTTATTATCAATTAATACTTCACCATTATTAGGGTCGTAATTCCTCAAAATTAACTCAGCTATTGTTGATTTTCCGGAACCTACCCCTCCAATTATTCCTAATGATTTTCCATTATCAATTTTAAAACTCAAATTATTTATTGCAACAATTTTAGTTTCAGGATAAATCAATTTTACATTATTAAATTCTATTTCACCTTTAAAATCATAATTTTCATAAAATTGATTTTTAATATTGCTTTTTTCTTTTAAAAACTCATTAATCCTTTTTTGTGATGCTTCTGCTTGTTGAACAATTGAAGTTACCCAGCCAACTGTTGCAACAGGCCAGGTTAACATTGTTACGTAAATAATAAACTCTGCTAAAACTCCTAAATCGATTTCATTATTTATGTACTGTTTTCCACCTATAAATATTACAATAATGTTACTTATGCCAATTAAAAGAATCATCATTGGAAAAAACCATGATTGAAATTTTGCTAAATCAATATTCTTTTGCTTTGTATCGTTTGAATAATTCATCATTGAATTAATAACTTCTTTTTCAATAGTATTAGATTTAATAACTGAAATACCACTAAATGATTCTTGTGTATAAGTTGTAATTCTGGAAAGTGATTCTTGTACTTTTTTACTCTTAACATTAATTTTTTTACTGAGTTTAAAAATTAAAAATGAAAGAATTGGTAATGGAATAATTGTATAAGCTGTTAGAGCTGGTGCTACACTGATCATGTAAGATATAATTATAATAAAAAGTGCTATTGTATTAATGGTATACATTAATGCTGGACCTACATACATTCTAACTTTGCTAACATCTTCACTTATCCTATTCATCAAATCACCAGTTCTATTGTTTTTATAAAATTTTTGATCCAATTCTTGATATTTATTATAAATCTCATTTTTTAAATCAAACTCAATATATCTTGATACATTGATTAATGTTTGTCTCATAAGAAAAGTAAATATACCTGCAACAAAGGCAGATCCAATGATTAAAAATATATTGATTAAAAGTTTTTCTTTAAGTAAATTCTCATTGATAGAGTTTTCAAGAAAATATTTTTCGATTAATGTTATTGAGTCACCTACCAAATTAGGAGCAACAAGTGCAAAAATCCTTGCAATAATAGTAATTAGAATTCCGATTATAATTTTATTCCTATACTTTAAAAAGAATTTATTTAAGTATTTAAGTTCTTTCATTTGAAGTATTCAAATATACAGTTTTATGACTCCATTATAACTTAAAATTAAATACATTTGCACTCAAGTTCATTGTATGTTAAATCGAAGGCACATTAGAATTAAGGTTTTGCAATTATTATATTCAAAATCTACCGCTGATTCAAAAACAAAGGATTTAATTTCTGAATTTAATAAACGATCAATTAACTTTTTTAGGCTCTACATTTTGAACTTTTTATTATTTGAAAAGCTCTTTCATGAATTTTCAAAGAAGGAGATAATCATATCAAATAAGAATTATGATAATGACTCAAGCAGTATTAAGCGTTTAATATTGGATAATGAGTTGTTGTTGTTTTTTAAAAAATCTTCCACTTTACAAAAACTTAAAAATAAATATGATTTAAATATCTGGGATGAAAATATTCAGATAATTGAATCATTATTTAATGAAATTTTTAAAAGCGACCTTTTTATAAAATATAATCAATTAGATAATTTAGATTTCAAGAAAAGAAAAAAGTTTGTAATTGATGTTTTTAAGAATATAATTGTAAATAGTGAGATTTTATACCAACTATATGAAGATTTAGAATTAGAATGGATTGATGATTTTCCTTTGGTAAATACCTTGTTTTTAAATTATTTGAAAGGTTATGATTATAAAAGTAAAAATTCTATTCCTTTAAAAATTTTTGCTGACAAGGATGATAAAAAATTTGGTTTAGATTTATTTAAACATACTGTTAAGAATGATGATGAACTTGAAAAAATTGTATCAAAATTTACTCCTGATTGGGAAAACGAAAGAATTGCAATAATTGATTTATTAATCATTAAATTATGCATTAGTGAATTCATAAATTTTCCTTCAATTCCAGTCAAGGTTAGTATGAATGAATATGTTGAAATTTCTAAAATATATTCATCTCCTGAAAGCAGTAATTTTATTAATGGTGTTGCAAATAATGTTTTTAAATATTTGACTGAGAAAAATGAGATTAAAAAAAATGAGAGAGGTTCACAATAATTTTTATAATTTTAAAACATGAAATTTTTTAATAATATAAATAGAAATGATATTAAATTTTCTGTGTATGCTTTTTTAATAGCATTCTCAGTTTCTTTTTTTCTATCATCATGTAACTCAGACCCATCAAAAAAAATTAAATCAGAAAATTTAAAAGCTGCTGAACAAAGATCCTCAGAAGTTTCTAATGCTTCAGAAATAAGTTTTGATTTTGATACATATAATTATGGTGAAGTTGTTGACGGTGAAGTAGTAGAAGTAGATTTTAATTTTACCAATACAGGTAAATCTGATTTAATAATCTTTAATGCTTCTGCATCATGCGGTTGTACAGTCCCTGAATATCCTCAAAATGAAAACATAAAACCTGGTGACGGTGGAACTATTAAAGTAAGATTTGATACAGCCAATAAGCCTGGAAAGCAAATGAAAACAGTAACATTAACAACTAATACTAATTCTGGAAAAAAGATTATCAGAATTAATGGATTTGTACTAAATAAATAAATATGGAAGGAGCTGGACAATGGCCGCTATTAATAATGATGTTTTTGGCCTTTTATTTAATTTTAATTGTTCCTCAAACAAGAAGAGCTAAAAAGGAAAAGAAATTTATAAATGCATTAAAAAGAGGTGACAGAGTTGTTACTAAGAGTGGAATGCATGGCAAAGTTCTTGAAGTTAATGATCAAAATAATACATGTGTTTTAGAAACTATGGCTGGTAAAATAAAATTTGATAAAACAGCAATATCATTAGAAATGTCTTCCAAGTTAAAGAAGTAATAATAGTGTCATTTTTAAAAAAAATTAAAGATTTTGATAAAAAAAATACTCATTTAATATATTATGCCTATCATCTTGGATCAACTGCACGTTGGTACTCAATTTGGAAACCTATTTTCTTTAACATTGATCCTGAAACTGTTCACCATCTTGTTGTAAAAGTTCTAAAAATCTTTAAACCTTTTTTTCGTTTTAATCATCATAAATACCATTTCTATTATAATGGAAAACCAGATAGAAGACTAGAAAAAGAAGTTTTTGGAATCAAATTTCCCAATCCAGTAGGTTTGGCCGCTGGTTTTGATAAGAATGCTGAAATTTATCAACAGATGAGTGATCATGGTTTTGGATTCATTGAAATAGGTACAGTTACTCCTAAACCCCAAAAAGGTAACCCGAAAAAGAGAATATTTAGATTAACTGAAGATAACGCCTTAATAAACAGATTAGGCTTTAATAATGATGGAGTTGAAAAAGTTGTCAATAGGCTTAAGAATAATATAAATGTAATTATTGGAGGAAATATTGGTAAAAATAAAGATACACCAAATGATAGGGCAGTTGATGATTATTTAATTTGCTTTGACAAATTATATGACTACGTAGATTATTTTACAGTTAATGTAAGTTCTCCAAATACTCCAAATCTAAGAGATCTGCAAAATATTGATGGTTTAAGATCTATTTTAATTCCATTGATTGATGAAAATAAAAAAAGATCAAATAAACCTATTTTATTAAAAATTTCACCTGACCTTGATAATTCAGATATTCTTTCAATCGTTGATTTAATTCAAGAATTAAAAATAGATGGAATTATAACTACTAACACTACTGTAAGCAGAGAAAAATTAAAATCAGATAATAAGCTTAAATCTGAAAA
>CEPT01162494.1_pt1 | contig 15741 bp, 14 predicted proteins | sample 356221 | NCBI WGS metagenome assembly CEPT01 (sample SAMEA2620081, study PRJEB7988) | marine metagenome | isolation source: saline water (ENVO:00002010), including | reverse complement strand
CAGAGACTATTGTTGATTATATAAATGACGACGGTTTCCTTATAAAAACTATTCATAGCATCTTTGATGATGTTTATTTAAATTCAGAGGTGACAATTGATGAAGTGATTGCAATACAGCATTTAATGCAAAATCTAGATCCAGTTGGAACATGCTGTATAGGAATTCAAGAATCTCTTCTCATTCAATTACAAAATATTGAGCCTATTTCTGAAACTATTGAGAAATCTCAACTTGTCATAAGAGAATTTTTCGATGAATATATTGAAGACAATTTTTCGGTTATTAAAAAAAATATAGATTTAAGCGAAAATCAGATATCAAAAATCAAAAAATTAATTAGGAGTCAAAGCGCTAGACCGGGTTCGAAAATTACCTCACAAAAGAAAATTGACTATATAATTCCTGATATAAAAATTTACAAAAATGAAGCAAATTGGGAAATAAAAGCTAATAATTTAATATCACCAAACATATCTATTAATGAAAACTATGTAGAGCTTATTCAAGCTAACATTACTGATAAAGATAAAAATTATCTTAAAGAAAACTTAAGAGAGGCAAAAACTTTTATAAAAAATATAAATTATAGAAACGATACACTATTAAATATTTCTCAATGTATTTTTAATAAACAAATAAGATTTTTTCAAAGTGGAGCAGAGAAATTAGAGCCTTTAAGTTTAAGAGATGTTGCTGAAGAAATTGGTGTACATGAATCTACTGTGTCAAGGCTAACAAATGGAAAATATGTGGAAACCCCTTATGGTGTTTTTGAGCTAAAATACTTTTTCTCAAGATTTATAACGAATGAATTTGGAGAAGATATATCTTCAAATTTAATCAAAGAAAAGATAAAAAAGATTATTAAGTCTGAAAATAAATCAAAACCATATTCAGATGATAAAATTGTAAAATTGCTTGAAGAACAAAATATCAATATTGCAAGACGGACTGTTTCAAAATATCGAGTAGCGTTAAATTACTCTTCTTCATCTAAAAGAAAAACAAAATAGTTTTTTTTAAAAATCTTGATAAACTGATTATAATTACCTAATTGTTAAGAGATTTTTTATGCCAACTGAAAGTCAAATTATAAAACTAGATGCAATTTCTGAATCGTTAAATTCCGGAGCGATGTTAAAAGCAAAGTTAATATTAAATGGTCTTCACCCAGCTGAAATTGCGCGTCTCCTGGAAAGCTCTCCTTCGAGACAAAGAAGACTAATTTGGGAAATGTTAGACCATAAAAATGATGGTGAGGTTTTGTTAGAGGTTGGAGAGGAAGTAAGAAACAATCTTATGGAATCAATGGATGATGAATCTTTGCTAGCCGCTACTAAGGGTCTTGATGTTGATGATCTTGCTGACCTGCTTGATGAATTACCCGAAACAGTTGTCAAGCAAGCACTAAAAGGCATGGATTATCAATACAGGACAAGGCTTGAAGGCGTTATGAATTATGATGAAGATACTGCTGGCGGGCTTATGAATACTGATACAATTACTATCAGGCCAGATGTTACATTGGATGTTGTTTTAAAATATTTACGTCTTAGAAAAGAAATGCCACAAAATACAGATAATATTATTGTTGTTGATAGATATAATCATTATTTAGGAACACTATCTGTCACAGCGTTATTGTGTGCTGACCCAGAAAAAACTGTTTCTGAATCTATGGATAATGATTACATCTCCATAAACGCAGATACTTTAGCGAATGAAGTTACAAATATTTTTGAAGATAGAGATTTAGTTTCAGCTCCTGTTGTTGATAAAAATAATATACTGCTTGGAAGAATTACAATTGACGATGTCGTGGATGTTATTAGAGAAGAAAGTGAACACACTGTACTTAATATGGCTGGACTAACTGACGAAGAGGATATATTTGCTCCTGTACTTCCCTCAACTCGAAGAAGGGCAATATGGCTAGGGATAAATTTGCTAACAGCTCTAATTGCATCAGGAGTTATTAGCTTATTTCAAGAAACAATTGAACAAGTAGTGGCTCTTGCTGTTTTAATGCCTATAGTTGCAAGTATGGGAGGCATCGCAGGTTCTCAAACTCTTACTCTTGTTATAAGAGGTATTGCTCTTGGAAATATAAGTTCTACAAATTCTAAATCTCTATTAGTAAAAGAAATTTCTATAGGTTTACTAAATAGTCTACTTTGGGCATGTGTCATAGGAGTTTTATCATCTTATTGGTTTAATAATTACTTAATTGGTGTGGTTATTGGAATCGCAATGATTGCAAATTTAGGTTTCGCGGCTTTATCTGGAGTCCTCATTCCAATTATGCTTAAAAGAATTGGCGTAGATCCGGCTCTAGGTGGTGGTGTAATTCTTACAACTATTACCGATGTTATTGGTTTTTCTTCATTTTTAGCATTAGGTACAATTTTCCTTCTATAAATTAAAATTTCTTTTTTATAACTTTCTTTGCAGATTTAGATATTGAGCTTGTTGCTTCTTTAAATTTATTTAATAGTTTTTTCGCCCAAATAAATTCTGTTGCTAGTAAAGCTAACCCTGCAGGTATAACTATAATTGCGGGACCAGGAGTAAAGAATAAAATGCATCCAATTAGCACAATCGAGATACCGATCAAAAAAATTGCCAATCTTCTTATTTGTTTATATAAAACTTCTGGGGACATATGGTTCTATTTTGGAAGTGTGACTCCTGTTTGTTTTTGATATTTTCCGCCTCTATCTTTGTAAGAAACTTCACAAATTGAGTCTGATTCAAAAAAAATCATTTGTGCGACTCCCTCATTAGCATATATCTTGGCTGGCAATGGGGTAGTATTGGAAAATTCTAATGTTACGTGCCCCTCCCATTCTGGTTCTAGTGGAGTGACATTTACAATGATCCCACACCTTGCATATGTTGATTTACCTAAACAAATTGTTAAAACAGATCTAGGAATCTTAAAATATTCAATTGTAGATGCAAGCGCAAATGAATTTGGTGGAATAATACATGTCTCGCCTTCAAAATCAAAAAAGCTGTCTTTATCAAAGTTTTTTGGATCCACAACAGCTGAGTTTATATTTGTAAAAACTTTAAATCGACTTGAGCATCTAACATCATATCCATAACTAGAAGTACCATAAGAAATTACTTTATTACCAGATAATTCCTTAATTTGATTTGGCTCAAAAGGAGAAATCATGTTTTCTTTTTTTGCCATTTCTTTTATCCAATGGTCAGATTTTATTGCCATATATTTTTTAAAAACTAATTATTATCAATTACAATTTTTGGAAACTTGGAGCTGTAATCTTTTGATTGAGCGGCAAGTTTTCCAACAGCTTTTCTCGCAATTTCACTATAGATTTCTGCTATTCTTCCGTCTGGCTCATTTATTACACTTGGCTTACCAGTGTCTGTTTGTTCCCTGATAGAGATATCTAACGGTAATTTGCCCAATAAATCAACCTTGCTCTCATTTGCTAGAGAAGCGCCGCCACCTTCGCCGAAGATTGATTCTTCGTTTCCACATTTACTGCAAATATGTAAACTCATATTTTCAACAATTCCAAGAACAGGCACTTCGACCTTCTCAAACATTTTTAAACCCTTCCTTGCATCGAGTAAGGCTATATCTTGAGGAGTAGTAACTATAATTGCACCACTAACTGGAATCTTTTGAGCTAAAGTTAATTGAACATCTCCGGTGCCAGGTGGTAAATCAATTATCAAATAATCAAGGTTTTTCCATTGTGTGTCTGATAAAAGCTGTTCTAATGCCTGAGTTACCATCGGACCCCTCCAAATCATTGGGGTCTCCTCGTCAATCAAAAAGCCGATGGACATTGCTTGGATATTATAGTTCTCCATGGGTTCAAGAGACTTTCCATCTTGTGATTCAGGTTGACCTTCTAAACCTAACATTCTTGGTTGACTGGGTCCGTAAATATCTGCATCAAGAATTCCAACCGTTGACCCTTCGTTTGATAATGCTAATGCCAAATTTACAGCTGTGGTAGATTTGCCAACCCCGCCTTTTCCTGATGCAACAGCAATAACATTTTTTATGTTTTGCATTGGTTGTAAGCTTTTTTGAACTGAGTGGCTCTCGATTTTCCAATCAATTTCAACTTCACCGCATGTAATATTGCTAGATGATAATTTTTCAACAATCATTTCATTTAGATTTGCTGCAAAATTTTTTGCAGGATACCCTAATAGAATTTTTATATTTGGTTTTTCATCTTCAATTTTGATTGATTTAATACACTTAGTCTCTATAAGATTTTTTCCAGTATTTGGGTCAATCATTCCCTTAAGTGATTCAACGACCATTTCCTCTGTCAATGACATTATTTTCTCCTTTTCTTTTAAATACTTCCTACACAGTAATTAACAATATTATATACTAGTTATGAATTTTTGGAGAAAAAATGGAATCAAATAAAAAAATGCTAGTGACGAGTGCTCTGCCTTATGCAAATGGCCCTATTCACATCGGACATTTAGTTGAATATATCCAAACAGATATATGGGTAAGATTTAATAAGCTGATAGGGAATTCGGTTATATATTTATGTGCTGACGATGCTCATGGAACTCCTATTATGCTAAAAGCAAAGGAACTTTCGATTTCACCAGAAGAACTTATAAATAATGTACAGATTGAGCATAAAAAAGATTTTGAAAGTTTTTATATCAATTTTGATCATTATTCCTCCACAAATTCTATTAGTAATCAAAAACTGTGTGAAAATATTTTTATGACTTTAAATAATAATGGTCATATAGATCAGCGTGAAATCTCTCAATTCTATGACGACAAGGAGAAAATATTTTTGCCGGATAGATATATAAAAGGCACATGTCCTAAATGTAAAAGCGAGGACCAATATGGTGACTCATGCGAAGTTTGTGGCGCTACTTACAGTCCAACCGAACTTATTAATCCTGTGTCTATACTGTCACAATCTAAACCAATAACCAAAAAAACCAATCATTATTTTTTTAAATTAAAAAACTTTAAAGAATATTTAATAAAGTGGACAAAAGATAATAACTTACAACCTGCGATAAAGAATAAGCTTGATGAATGGTTAAATGATGATCTAAATGACTGGGATATAACAAGAGACGAACCATATTTTGGATTTAAAATTCCCAATGAAAAAGATAAATATTTTTATGTCTGGATGGATGCACCTATTGGTTATATTGCTGCTTTTGAAGAATACTCTAAAAAAGATGATTCTTTTTCAGGAATTTGGCAGGATGAAAATATTGGCAAAATTTATCATTTCATTGGAAAAGATATAGCATATTTTCACGCTTTGTTCTGGCCATCTATTTTAAAAGGTTCAGAAAGAAGAACTCCTAACGGAATCTTTTGTCATGGATTTTTGACGGTCAATGGGAAAAAAATGTCTAAGTCTCGAGGAACTTTTATCGAGGCAAAAGATTATTTAAAGTATTTAGACCCAGAGTTTTTAAGATATTATTTTGCTAGCAAATTAAATGATGGTATTGAAGATATAGATTTAAATTTTGATGACTTTTTACAAAAAATAAATAGTGATCTTGTAGGAAAACTAGTTAATTTGGCAAGTAGGTGTTCTACTTTCATAGAGAAGAAATCTAAATTCCTTTTATCAAAAGACTTAGAAAATGAGAAATTATTTAAAGATTTCTTAAAAAATGTCGAAGATGTGGAAAAGTTTTATTATAAAAGAAAATATAGTAATGCTATAGGTAAAATTATGCTTTTGACTGATAAAGCAAATCAATACATAAACGAAAAAAAACCTTGGTCATTAAAAAACGATGATGAAATTCAAAAAATTGCTACTCAAGGATTAAATTATTTTAGAACGCTTATTATATTATTATCTCCAGTAATGCCAGATCTGTTAAAGCAAACGGAAGAAATTTTTAAAGAAAAGAATTTGAAATGGAGTGATTGTTATAATCCGAAATTAGGAACAAAAATTAACAAATATGTTCCAATGAAAAAGAGGATTGAAAGGGAAGATATTGATAAGTTACAAAATATGCTATTAGAAATTAATAATATAGAAACTAAATTAGAAGGTAAAAAAATGAATAATGAAATTGATTATAAAAACTTCTCAAGTATCGATCTTCGGGTTGGTGAAATTGTTAAAGCTGAGGAAGTGGATGGCGCTGACAAACTTTTAAAAGTAAATGTTGATCTAGGTGATCTAGGTACAAAAGAAATTTTCGCTGGAGTAAAAAAATTTTACAAAGTAGAGGATCTTTTAGGTTTAAAAACAATTGTTGTTTGTAACCTGAAGCCAAAAAAAATGAAATTTGGCACCTCTTCTGGGATGATACTTGCTGCAGACTCTGATGGTGATATTATAATAATTAATGCTAATGAAAAGATAAAAAATGGTTCAAAAGTAAAATGAATGAAAGATTGGTAGCAAATATTAATGAAAAAAATTGTATAGGATGCACTATATGTATAGACTCGTGTCCATTTGACGCAATCATAGGTGCTCAGAATTTCTCTCACAGAGTAAATCAACTAGAATGCCCTGGATGTAAAATATGTGTAAGCAAGTGTCCGACAGACTGTATTGAAATTATAAAAATTAATCAAAATAAAGATGAAATAAAAGAGAAGATTAAATTTAACTTTCAAAGAAGAAAAATTAGAAAAAAAAATTTAGAGAAGTTTCAAAAAGAAAATATTACAAATCAATTAAATAAGATTTTAAAATCTTAAGTTATATGTGAAGATTTTTATTTTCAAGATGAAATGGATTAAACCATTTCAATTTATTATGAAGCTTTACTACATCTCCTATAATTAACAAAGTTGGCGGAACTATCTTTCTATCCATAATTATCTCAGGCATGTTCTTCAAATTTCCAATAATAACTTCTTGATCTTCAGTAGTTCCTTTTACAATTAGTGCTGCAGGGGTCTCATTGCTCAAACCATGCTTTATAAGCTCTTCGCAAATAATTTTTGAACCATGCATTCCCATATAAAATATTAGCGTTTGTTTCTCATGAGCTAGCATTTCCCAATTTAAATTAACAGTGCCATCTCTTAAATGACCAGTGACAAATATGCATGCTTGTGAATAATCTCTATGGGTCAGTGGTATACCAGCATAACTTGCGCATCCAGAAGCAGCTGTTATTCCAGGAACTATTTGAAAAGGAATATCATCTTTAATTAAACTTTCAATTTCTTCGCCGCCTCTACCAAAAATAAATGGATCCCCACCTTTAAGTCTTAGTACTTTCTTTCCTTCTAATGCCAATCTTGCCAATAACTGATTTATGTTTTCTTGTGGCATAGCATGATCTGCTCTTTGTTTTCCAACATAAATTTTTTCTGCATCTTGTCTTATTAAATTCATTATTGGTCTTGAAACAAGTCGATCATAAATAACTATGTCTGCTTTTTGCATTAACCTCAAAGCTTTAAAACTTAATAATTCGGGATCGCCAGGTCCCGCTCCAACTAAATAAACCTCTCCGGTTTTTTCTAAAAATTTATTTTCTTTTAGAGATTCATCTAACGCTTTTTTTGCTTTATCAATATGTCCTGATAGAACCATTTCTGAAACGGGCCCATCTAAAAAAACCTCCCAAAATTTTCTCCTATCTGAAATCTTTAAAAAATTTTTTTTAACAACATCTCTATATTCCATCATGATATCGGCAAGCTTACTAAAAGAATAAGGAATGACTGTTTCAAGCTTTGTTTTTACTAGTCTTGTGAGAATAGGAGAAGCAGCCCCAGAAGAAACAGCGATCTTTATTGGATCTCTATCTACAACGGAAGGAATTAATGTGTTGCCAGATAAAGAATCTTCTGCCATGTTCACAAGAATATTATTATCTTTGGATAGCTTTGCTATTTTCTGATTTGTTGTTTTTTCGTTTGTTGCAGCGATAATCAAAAATTGGCCTTCTATATCTTCTGGCTCAAATTTACGCTTTATAATTTTTAAATTTTTATTTTTCTGAAAATTTAGTTCAATTTCTTCAATAACCTCTGGTGAAATTAAAGTAACCTTCATTTTTGCTTTTAAAATGGGTATTAATTTTCTGCTGGCAACTTTCCCGCCGCCTACTATTAAGCATTTTTTACCCGTTGTTTCTATAAATAAAGGTAAATAGCTCATTTTCTCCCCCACTAGTTACATCTTTTATAATGATATTATTTAATTAAATTCTATTATTTATAATTATGCAAAATTATTAAAATTTTTACATTAAGCAGCGATAAAAGATATATTGCAAAGTAGGTGTTTTTTTGCAGTAATTCATGAATTTATTAGGATTTTTCATATTTTTATATGCTTCATAAAAAAAAATATAGCTGTTTTCATAAAACTATAGAATAATAAAAGTTTCTGTGAAAGATTTTATATAAGGAGAATTATAATGACGATATCCAAAGAAGAGCTTGAAAAAATAATGGAAAAAAAAGCTGGTATGCGAAGAGAAGCATACGATAGAAGAGCAGCTCAAGAAAATAAAGACGAAGTAAGCGCAAAAGCATGCGAGAGATTTATGGCTCTTCCAGAGTACGAGAGTGCAAATGTTATAATGTGGTATATCGATTGTAGATCTGAAACAAGAACAAAACCTCATTTAATAAGTGAGGTTGAAAAAGGAGAGAAAAAAATTATTGTGCCATATTGCACAGAAGACGAAAATGGTGAAAACAAACTTGGTCTCTGGCACATGACGTCCCTTGAGGAAATGGTAGTTGGAAAATGGAATATTTTAGAGCCTCCTAAAGAACTGTGGGGTAATCCAGAGAAAGAGGTGACTCCTCAGGAATTAGACATGATTATGGTTCCTGGAACAGGTTTTGATAGATCTGGCGGAAGAATGGGAAACGGCCAAGGATACTATGATAGAACAATGGAGCAAGTAAGACCTGAATGCTCATTAATTGCTCTTTGTTATGAATCTCAATTATTTGATGAAATACTAGTCGCTCCCCATGATGTTTATATGGATAAAGTTGTAACTGAACTTGATGTTTATATAGGAAAAGGTAGGAGTTGAGTTATGTCAGCGATAATTGATGATACATACGCAGAAGCGTTTAAAAGTATATATTCAGAAATTTTAATCACAGCAATAAATAAAAAATGGTTAGAACATGCAGTTAACGCTGCAACAGGAAATGCATCAAGTAGTATTTTGTGTGATTGCGAAGCTGGTCTTGATAGATATGTCGGGCCAGGATTTGATGAAAGCGTAAAAACTCCTGATGGAAGACCGGGTGCGATAATACAATTACATATACCGAAATTTTGGAAAGACCCGAAAAAACTTGAAAAGGCTGCCCTTGTTCGAATTAGTCAGAACATTCTGACTTGCCCCACTGCATCTTGTTTTAATTGTATTGATGATGATGAATTGTATTTTAAACTTGGTAAAAAAGTTGCCTTCTTTGGAAACAAATACCAAAAAAGAATCGAGAGATATGGAAGAAAAATGTGGTGGATACCGATACTTGGTGGAGAATTTATCCTTGATAGAAGATTTGGATTTGCTGACGGGCTAATGGGTGGAAATCTTTGGTTTTTTGGCAAGACGGTTGAGTCAGCACTTGAAGCTGCAGAAAAAGGTGTTGAGGCAATTTTGCCAATGCCAAATGTGATCACTACATTTCCCGGGGGTATCGCAGGAAGTGGCTCCAAAGCTGGAAGTGATTATGATTTTACAATAGCGAGTACATATGAGAAATTCTGTCCAATGCTCCAAAATAATCCAGATATAGAGGCTGGATTGCCAGAAGGAGTAAACTCAGTTATGGAAATTATTATGAATGGGAAAGATATGGGTTCAATTATAAATGCTACACAAGCTGCAATATCTGCTTCAAAAGATACTACTGATCTTCTCATGATATCTGCTGGAAATTACAACGGGAAACTCGGAAAAAGCTTTATTTATCTTCATCCTGAAAAACAACCTAAGACTTAAACTTAATAAAATAAACAAAATAAAATGAACTATACTGAAAAAGGAACTTTAATATTAGACGGTAAGACTGTCGCAAAGGATATTCAAAATAGTATTAAGAATAGAATTGATGGATCAAATTTAGAAATCACGTTGGTGACAGTTTTGGTTGGGGATGATAAACCTAGCCAACTTTATGTTAATAATAAGCATAAACAAGCAGTTTCCTCATCAATAAAATCTTTACAAGTAAATTTACCGGGAGATATTTCTCAGTCAGATTTAGAAAGCAAAATTAAGGAGCTTGGTAACGATTCTTCTGTAAATGGGATATTGATTCAAATGCCTTTACCCAAGGGATTAAATGAAAAAGATGTGATTGAAACCATTCCAGCAAACAAAGATGTCGACGGTTTGAAGGAAAAAAATCTTGGTAAGCTTATTGTAGGAAATAATATTCTAAATCCATGCACCCCACTTGGTGTAATGAAGCTATTAAAACATTACAATATTGAAACGAGTGGGAAAAAAGCCCTTGTCATTGGTCGATCTAGATTAGTTGGCATGCCGCAAGTTCTCATGCTTGGTTCAAAGGGAATCGATTGTACTGTAACTCTTGCACATTCGAGAACGAAAAATCTAGATGATCTGATAAAAGAATCAGAAATTGTTGTCCCCGCAATAGGAGTCCCAAACATTATTAATTCAAAAAATGTCAAAGAAGGAGCGATTCTTTTAGATGTTGGAATTAGCAGTGATGGGAAAGGTATTCAAGGAGATGTTGATTTTAACGATGTTGATGGTATTGCAGCTGCTGTTACACCTATGCCGGGTGGAACAGGACCAATGACAGTAGCGTGTTTGCTTGAAAATACCATGAAAGCTGCAGAACTTCAGGGTATAATCCCAAAAGATAAGTAAATCTATTAGGTTACCAATAATTAAGGGTTGAGCCTCACATGATGCTATGGCATTATTTACGCCTTATTATATTGAATAAAAACATAGATTTCGGAAGAATTATTTAAATTAAACAACCTAAAGGAAGAAAAAATTATGCCTGGTCAAAAACTATCATATCCTGGAAGAAATTACCTATTCGCTCCAGGGCCAACTCACATACCAACTGTAGTTCAAAATGCAATGAATGTTCCAATGGAAGATCATAGAGCGCCGGATTTTCCAGAACTTGTTAAACCAATTCTTAGAGATTTAAAAAAAGTATTTCTAACAAAAACTGGTACACCATTTATATTTCCTGCAACTGGGACTGCTGGTTGGGAAGTTGCGCTTGCAAACACTTTGTCACCAGGTGATAAAATTCTTACCTCAAGATTTGGACAATTCAGTCATCTTTGGTATGACCTTGCTAAACGTATCGGGCTTGAAGTGGAACTGATTGATACGAAATGGGGGAATGGTATCGAAATCGAAAAATTCAAAAAAGCTTTGGCAAAAGATAAGGATAAAAAAATTAAAGCAGTTGTAGTTTGCCATAATGAAACCGCTACTGGTGTAACAAGTGATATTGAAGGCCTCAGAAAAGCAATGGATCAGGTAAAGCATCCAGCACTATTAATGGTCGATGGAGTAAGCTCAATAGCAAGTGTACCGTTTAGATTTGATAAATGGAAAATAGATATTGCTGTAAGTGGCTCTCAGAAAGGTTTTATGCTTCCGGCCGGTTTAGCAATTCTTTGTTTTAGCAAAAAAGCTCTTGCAATGAGAAAAACTGCAAAATGTAAAAGATGCTTTCTTGATATTCAAGACCATCTAAATACAAATAAAGATGGTTTTTTTCCATATACACCTCCAGTTAACTTACTTAGAGGATTAAGAGTAGCAATTGATCTTTTGCTTGAAGAAGGCATGGAAAATGTATTTTATAGACACAATAGATTAGCGAGTGGTGTTAGAGCTGCAATTAAGGCTTGGGGATTAAGGTTAGCTGCATCATCTCCAAAATGGCAGTCTGATACTGTAAGTGCAATTTGGCTTGAACCAGGTTCAAAAAATAACCCAGATGGGAAAAAAGCAATAGAAGTTATTAATATTGCATACCATAGATATAACATTTCTCTAGGAGCTGGTCTTACTCAAGTTGCTGGTAAAGTTTTTAGAATTGGGCATCTTGGTGATAATAATGAAGCAAGAATGATGGCTGCACTCGGAGGAGTGGAAATGGCCATGATTGATGCTGGAATTAAGTTCACACCCGGAAGTGGGACAGGCGCCGCAGCAAAATATTGGACAAGTAATCCTGATAAAACAAAAAAAAAGAAGAAAAAGAAATAAAAAAATAAATAAAAAAACAAAAAGGATAAAAAAATGAGTCATAAAATTTACGAACAAACTTCTAGAAGAGTTCAAAGGAGTGAACTTGCCGTTCCAGGTTCTAATCCAAAAATGTTTGAAAAAGCATTAAATAGCGATGTTGATTTTGTTTTTTTAGATTTAGAGGACGCTGTAGCACCAGACGACAAAGTTACAGCTCGAAAAAATGTAATACAAGCTCTTCAAGATCTTGATTGGCAAGGAAATGGAAAAACTGTTTCTGTTCGAATTAATAGCATTGATACACATTATATGTATCGTGACGTAATTGAAGTAGTAGAACAAGCAGGTGAACATCTTGATACTATTTTGCTCCCAAAAGCTGGAACAGCTTCCGACGTTTATATGCTTTCTGCACTACTTAACCAAATTGAAACTTCAACTGGCCTAAAAAAACGTATTGGCATTGAAATTTTAATTGAAACTACTCTAGGCATGGCCAATGTTATGGACATTGCTAGATCTGGTAGAGAAGAAAGACTAGAGGCAATGCATTTTGGAGTTGCTGATTATGCCGCAAGCTGCAGAGCACGTACAACAGTCATTGGTGGTTTAAACCCAGACTATCCAGGAGATCAGTGGCATGCTGATTTATCGCAAATGCTTGTTGCATGTAGAGCATATGGCTTAAGAGCAATAGATGGGCCATTTGGAGATTTTAAAGATCCTGAAAGTTATACTTTGGCTGCAAAAAGAGCTGCAGCTCTTGGTTATGAAGGAAAGTGGGCTATTCACCCTTCTCAAATTGAGTTAGCAAACGCTGTGTTTACACCTCCACCAGCAGAAGTTGATAAAGCAAAAAGGATTTTAATAGCTTTAGATGAAGCTGCAAAAGCAGGCCAAGGAGCAGCATCATTGGATGGAAGACTGATTGACGCTGCGTCAGCAAAAATGGCAGAGAATATTGTTGAAACTGATAAAGCAATTAACGCAAAAAAATAATATAGGGGAACTGTTTTGGACATACACGAATATCAAGCGAAGGAAATTTTATCAAACTTTAATGTGCAAACTCTTGATGGAAGACTAGCATTAAAAACTTCAGAGGCGGTAGCAGCATATAATGAATTAGATACTGATGTATGTGTTGTAAAAGCTCAGGTTCATTCAGGCGCTAGAGGAAAAGCTGGAGGAATTATAGTTTGTAAAAATGATGAAGAAGTCAGAAGTGCTTCTGAGAAGCTTTTTGGAACATATTTAAAAACAATTCAGACAGGTGAGCACGGGAAGTTAATTGAAAAATTATATATCGAGTCAGGTTGTGATATTGATAGAGAAATTTATTTAGCATACGTAATGGATAGAGCTAAACAAAGAATTGTAATTGTAGCCTCTGCAGAGGGAGGTATGTCTATAGAGGAGCTTGCTGCAGAGAAACCCGAAGCAATAAAAAAAGTTGAAATTGATCCAGCTGTTGGTTTAACTGGCTTTCAAGCAAGAGAATTAAGCTTTGCGCTCGATTTCCCTAAAGAAGTTTTAGGAAAGGCTGTTCAATTATTTATGGGTTGTTATAAAGCAATGGTTGATCTTGACATGAATATGTTAGAGATAAATCCACTTGTGCTTACAAAAGACCAGAATCTTGTTGCTTTGGATGCAAAAATGAGCTTTGACGATAATGCATTATTCAGACATCCCGAGATTAATGAGCTTAATGACAATAGCCAAAAAGATAAAAGAGAGGTGGCAGCATCTGAACATGATCTTAGTTATGTTGGTTTAGATGGAGATATTGGTTGCATGATTAATGGTGCAGGTTTAGCAATGGCCACAATGGATATGATTAAATATTGCGGTGGTGAGCCAGCGAACTTTCTTGATATTGGTGGTGGAGCTTCACCAGAACGTGTTGGAAAAGCTTTCGAGCTTGTGCTTGCAGACGATAATGTAAAAGCAATGCTTGTAAATGTATATGCAGGAATTAATAGATGTGATTGGATTGCTGAGGGTTTGGTTAAAATAATTCCAACAGTTGATTTGAAGATTCCATTAATAGTTAGATTGTCAGGGACAAATGTTGAAGAAGGATTAAAAATAATAAAAGATAGTGGTCTTCCAATCATATTGGCAGATACATTAAAAGACGCTGCGCAAAAAGCAGTTGATGCTGCAAAAAAATAATATAGGGGATATGAAATATGTCGGTTTTATTAAATAAAGATACGAAAGTTTTAGTTCAGGGCATTACAGGTCGTATTGGAAACTTTCACGCAGAAGAGATGATTGCTTACGGAACAAATGTTGTTGCTGGTGTTACTCCTGGCAAAGGTGGAACAAAGCATCTTGATAGACCAGTTTTTAATACAGTTAAAGAAGCAGTAGATGCTACGGGTGCTGAAGCTACAATTGTTTTCGTGCCGGCAGTGGCTGCAGCAGACGGAATAATGGAAGCTGCAGATGCTGGAATCAAATACGCTGTATCTATCACAGATGGAATCCCAGCTCATGACATGATGAGAGTTAAAAGATACATGCTTAGATATAAAAAAGAGGATAAGATGATTCTAACTGGTCCAAACTGCGCGGGAACGATTACTCCTGGAGAAGCTATGATTGGAATTATGCCAGGACATATTTATACTTCGGGCGATGTTGGAGTTATTGGTAGATCTGGAACTTTAGGTTATGAAGCTGCTTCGCAAATGAAAGCTGAAGGAATCGGAATCTCAACAAGTGTTGGTATCGGTGGTGATCCAATAAATGGAAGCTCTCATAAAGATATTCTTGAATTATTTAATGAAGACGACAAAACTAAAGCGGTCATGTTGATTGGGGAAATAGGTGGGCCTCAGGAGGCTGAAGCAGCTGAATACGTTAAGAAGTATATGAAAAAACCAGTTGTTGCATATATTGCAGGTCTTACAGCTCCCAAAGGAAGAAGAATGGGGCATGCTGGAGCAATAGTATCTGGAAAAGGTGAAAGCGCTGCAGAAAAAGTTGAATTGTTGAAAGAGGCAGGTATACATATAATTCCTAATCCATCTGAAATGGGTAGCAAAATGAAAGAAGTAATTGAAAAACATTTATAAATTAATTGGAGTAAATAATGAGTAAACCAAAAGTATTAGTTACAAGAAAGTGGCCAGCAGAAGTAGAAGCAGAATTAAAAGAAAAGTATGATGTAACACTTAATGATAATGATGTCGCTCTTACAATTCCTGAGCTTCAAGAAGCATTTCAAAATTACGATTGCGTTTGCCCAACTGTTACTGACCCAATAAATGAAGAGGTACTATCTGTACCAAATAAAAAAGCAAAAATTATTGCAAGTTTTGGTGTAGGATTTAATCACATTGATCTTGATGCCGCAAAAAAAGAAAATCTTGTTGTGACAAATACTCCAGAGGTTTTAACTGACTGTACCGCAGATATTGCAATGACCTTACTTTTAAGCGTAGCAAGAAGGACTGGCGAGGGTGAGAGAGAATTAAGAGCCGGTAATTGGGCCGGTTGGAGACC
>CEPT01140666.1_pt1 | contig 16009 bp, 16 predicted proteins | sample 356221 | NCBI WGS metagenome assembly CEPT01 (sample SAMEA2620081, study PRJEB7988) | marine metagenome | isolation source: saline water (ENVO:00002010), including | reverse complement strand
CTAAATCTTAAAATAAAGCTATCATTTTTACCAAAAACCACTGAGGGCTTGAAGATAGTAATATTTGCAAATCTTCTTCCATATGTCATCAAATAGCTTTCTGCCTCCCCTTTAGTTCTCAAATAATGACTAGACCCCTTTTGATCTGCATTTAAAGCACTGATATGTAATATTCTTTTTATATCGTTTGTTTTGCAAACATTTAAAACTATTCGAGCAAAATCACTATGTGCCTTTTTAAATCCTTTACCACTGTGACCCTTTTCATTTAGTATTCCAATAAGATTAATTAAAACATCAGAATTTTTTGTGTGCTTAGTTAATTCATCAGCATTATGAACGTCTGTCTCAACTAGCTTTACTTTTGGATAAACTAACATGTTTTTATTTTTCTCTCGGCTCCTTGTAAGAATTGTTATGTTATTTTCTGTATTCGATAATTGATTTACTAAGTTGCTTCCAACAAAACCCGTACCGCCAAGAAATGTAATATTCATGCTAAACCTACTATTATTTAATTTATTGTAATATCAATATTTTATATATAATATTATGTTGTATAAGTATTATAATAATCTAATTACAAATGATTTGAAATGTATATAAGAACTATAATTTTTTTCTTACTTTGTGGCTCAATCTTATTAAATTCCCATGCTGCAAATATTAATGAGAGCTTTCAAGAGGCAAATGATTTAATAATTGCAGGTAATTTTAAAGATGCAAAAAAAATACTTTTAGACCTCGAAGAATTAAATCCAAATAATTACCAAATAATTAATAATTTAGCATATATAGAGGCAAAACAAGGTAATATTGATGAGGCCATTAATATTTTAAGAAAGTCTATAAGTAAGAACAAAGAAATTGATATCATTTATAAAAACCTTACAAATTTATATGCTTTCCAAGCAAATATCCTGTACGAAGAGGCCTTATCTATTAAAGATGCAGAAAAGAGTGACATAACATTATCTTTAGTAGAAAGTTTAAATGTAATTAAAACAAAAAATGTTGATTCAATTACTACACAAGAGTTCTCAGAAGATAATACTGAAAATAATACCATAAATTCTAAAGACATCGAAAACTTTATCTTTGAATGGGCTGGTTTCTGGCAGAATAAAAATTACCAAGAGTATTTTAATTGTTACGCAGATGAATACTATCCAAAAAAATTCAAATCAAGAAATGCTTGGATGGTTGAGAGAAAAAAAAGAATACAAAATAAAAAGAATATTGAAATTAAAATATCAAATACAAAGATTTTCGGCTTTAATAATGAAATTGCACTAATAAGTTTTACTCAAGCTTATAATTCAGATTCTTTTTCTGATGTAGTCAAAAAACATACTCTTATATCAGTAATGAACGACGATCTAAAAATTACTGGAGAATACATTCTTAAATAATGAAGTATATTATTTATATATTATTCACTGCAATTATTTTGTTTTCTAATAATATTTTCGCTGAGGAAACAATTTCTCCAAGCGAAGAGGCTGAAATACAACTTCTGCAAATTTTAGATAATATGCGAAACGGCAATAATGATAAAGCTTTACTAATTGCTGAAAATCTAATTAAGGATTTCCCAAACTTTAAGCTTGGAAAAATTATATACGCAGACCTTTTATCTTCCTTTCTTCAAAAGAAACCAATGCTGGGAAGTAAATCAAAAGATAAAGAATTAAATGATTTGAAAAGCGAGGCGAAAGCTAGAATTAATTTTAACTCTATTTATAAGAAGGAAGATCTTTTGCCAAAATCAATCATACAGTTGGCAAATAATGTCGAATATGCTTTTTTGATAGAACTATCAAAATCAAGACTTTATCTCATTGAGAATAAAAGTGGTGTTCCAGACATTATTGGAGACTTTTATGTTTCAATTGGAAAAGAGGGTTTCAATAAAAAGACTTCGGGGGATAATAAAACACCTGTGGGAGTTTATAAAATAACTTCACACTTGATCGATGAGGATTTACCCGAGCTTTATGGAGATGGTGCTTTCCCAATTAATTATCCAAATTTTTGGGATAAAAAAAATAACAAAACCGGTTATGGTATTTGGATTCATGGAGTACCAAGAGATGTATACAGTCGCCCACCTCTCACAAGCGAGGGGTGTGTTGTAACAAGTAATTACACACTTAAAAAATTAAAAAAATATGTGAAAGTTGGCGTAACCCCAATAATTTTAGTTGAAAATGTTGAATGGATTAAGAGAAATGTCTGGCATCAAAACAAAAAAGCTGCAAATAAATTTATTGAGAATTGGAGGGTAACATGGGAAAGTCTTGATCCATATGCTTTTATATCTAAGCATTCGATTAACTTTAATAGCGAAAAACATGACTTTGAAAAAAGGGTTGCTCATATTTTAAGAATAATTAAGAAAAAAACATACATTAAAGTTAAAGTTGAAAATATGAACTTATTTTATTACCCTAAAGAGGATGGCCTTATATTCTCCGATTTCAGACAGTACTACGAAAGTAATAACTTTCAAACATCTTCAAATAAAAAGCTATTTTGGGTAAAAGAAAGTGATGGTGAGTGGAGAATATTATTTGAGGACACATAAATCAACGAAATAATAAATAAAAAATTCTTGATTTAATAAAATAGTATGTATAATAGCTTAGAATAATAAACAAATGGAATAATTAAATGTCAGACACAATCGTAAAATTAACAGATTCAGAGTTTGAAAACCAAGTCATTAAATCAGAAAAACCTATTCTTGTAGATTATTGGGCCGAATGGTGCGGGCCGTGTAAAATGATTGCTCCTATATTAGAAGAAGTCTCAACCGAAATGTCAGATAAAATAATTATTGGAAAACTTAATGTTGACGAAAATTCTCAGACACCACCTAAATACGGAATTAGAGGAATTCCAACACTTATGATCTTTAAAGATGGAAATGCCGTCGGAACTCATGTAGGTGCTCTCAGTAAAAGCGATCTAATACAATTCATTGAAAATAATATTTAATAAAAAATACTAGACGTAAACAAGATTTAATGGTAACTTTTAATTTCAATTGCAAATTTAGCACATCAAATAAATAATTTCACGCGTAACAAAAATTTAATACGTAAAAATTCTTTTAAAATTTGCAGATTCCCAGGTAAATTTATATGAACTTAACAGAGTTAAAAACGAAAAGTCCTTCAGATTTAATGACCATGGCTTCTGACATGGGAATTGAAAACATTGCGCGTGCAAGAAAACAAGAAGTTATTTTCTCAATATTAAAATCACATGCAAAAAATGGTGAAGACATATTTGGGGATGGAGTGCTTGAAATCTTACAAGATGGATTTGGTTTTTTAAGATCTTCAAATAGTTCTTATTTAGCTGGTCCAGATGATATCTATGTGTCACCAAGTCAAATAAGAAAATTTGGTTTAAGAACAGGTGATACAATTTCAGGAAAGATTCGTCCTCCTAAAGATACCGAAAGATATTTTGCGATGCTTAAGGTAGATCAAATTAATTTTGAATCTCCAGAGAATGCGAAAAGAAAAATTCTTTTTGAAAATTTAACTCCATTACATGCAGAAAAAAGAATTAAACTTGAGAGAGGTAATGGTAGTAGCGAAGACATAACTGCAAGAATAATTGACATATGTTCTCCGATAGGAAAAGGTCAAAGAGGATTGATTGTTTCACCTCCAAAAGCTGGTAAAACTATAATGCTTCAAAATATTGCACAAAGTATTACTACTAATAATCCAGAGTGTCATTTGATTGTTTTATTAATTGACGAGAGACCTGAAGAGGTTACAGAAATGGCAAGAATGGTGGATGGCGAAGTTGTTTCTAGTACCTTTGACGAGCCCGCAACTAGGCATGTGCAGGTTGCTGAGATGGTTATAGAAAAAGCAAAAAGACTTGTCGAACATAAGAAAGATGTTGTAATTTTATTAGACTCAATAACAAGACTTGCAAGAGCTTATAATACTGTTTCTCCATCTTCTGGAAAAGTATTAACTGGCGGTGTTGATGCAAATGCATTACATCGACCTAAAAGATTTTTTGGAGCCGCAAGAAACATCGAAGAAGGTGGATCATTAACGATTCTTGCGACAGCTTTGATTGAAACTGGCTCAAAAATGGATGAGGTAATATTTGAGGAGTTCAAGGGTACAGGAAATAGTGAAATTCATTTAGATAGAAGAATTGCTGAAAAAAGGGTTTATCCTGCAATTGGTATTAATAAATCAGGAACTCGAAGAGAAGAGCTTCTAACCGCACCTGAAGAGCTTCAGAGAATGTGGGTCTTGAGAAAATTTATGCATTCTATGGATGAAATTGAGGCAGTTGAGTTTTTACTTGATAAACTAAAAACTACGAAAACTAACAATGATTTCTTTGAATCTATGAAAAGATAAACTTTCCTCTTATCTCTTTTTCGCCAATATCATGCCTTTTAATCTTGCCTTCCCATGAAACTTGGTTAGCTCTGTCATATGCTTTTGCTTGTGCAACTTGCAAATTTACACCAAGCGCTGTAACTCCAAGCACACGTCCACCATTAGTATAAATAGATCCATTTTCAAATTTAGTTCCAGCGTGGAATATTTTTGTGCCAGAAATTTCATGCTCTAAACCTTCAATTTTGATATTTTTTTTGTATTTCCCAGGATAACCTTCGGAGGCCAAAACAACTGTACAAGAGGCATATTCATTCCAAAGTATTTTTATTTTTTCCAATTCATTGTCAACTGTAGATAAAAATAACTCAACAATATCGCTCTCTAACCTCATTAGAATTGCCTGTGCTTCTGGATCTCCTAATCGACAATTATATTCGAGGACATAGGGATTTTTATTTTTGTCTATCATTAATCCAGCATATAAAAAACCACTATAAAAAATACCACGCTTTTTAAGTTCGTATAGTGTTGGTTTTATAATTTCCTTTATAACTTTATTTGCGAGTTTTTCATCTATCAAACTTGTTGGCGAGTATGCTCCCATACCACCAGTATTTGGACCAGTATCTCCATTATTTAATTTTTTGTGGTCTTTTGAGGACGCGAGTGGAACAATACTATCGCCAGAAACTAAGCAAATAAAACTCGCCTCCTCTCCTTTTAAAAATTCTTCAATAACTATTACAGAACTACTAATCCCATCAGCATTTCCAGTGAATAAATCATTGATAAGTTTAAGAGCAGTTTCCTCTTCCTCAACAATAAAAACTCCTTTACCTGCAGCAAGTCCGTCCGCCTTTATAACTATTGGCATATCTTGTTTTTTTATGTATTTTGATGCTGAAATTGAATCTGTAAAGGTTTCATGTTTAGCTGTTAAAACTTTTCCAGAATTTAAAATATCCTTACAAAAACTTTTTGAACCCTCTAATTGTGAAGCTGCTTTGCAAGGACCGAATATTTTTAAATTATTTTTTTTAAATTCGTCCACAATTCCATCAACAAGTGGTGCTTCTGGCCCTACAATGGTTAGATCAATATTTTTGCTTTTTGCGAATCTCATATAATCTTGAATTGAAGGATTTTCTATCTCAAAATTTTCAACTTTTTTTTCTTTACTAATCCCAGGATTTCCTGGAATTGCATAAATTTTGCTCACTATTTTAGATTGTGAAACTTTCCATGCAATTGCATGCTCTCGTCCGCCGCTACCAATGATTAATATATTCATATTTTAATGTCTAAAGTGCCTTTTTCCTGTGAAAACCATACTCATACCAAGCTCATTTACCTTCGAAATTACTTCTTTATCGTTTTTTGATCCTCCAGGCTGAATAATAGAAGAAATTCCTAGTTTGTTTGCCTTCTCGACATTATCTGTAAATGGAAAGAAAGCATCTGAAGCCATTACAGCCCCAACTAAATTTAATCCCTGTACTTTTGCTTTCTCTGACGCAATGAATGTTGAATCAATTCTACTCATTTGGCCTGCGCCAATACCCAAGGTTTGTTGGTTTTTTGAAAAAACAATAGCATTCGATTTAACAAATTTGGAAACTATCCAAGAAAATTTTAAATCCAAAAGCTCTTCTTTAGTTGGTTCTTTTTTTGAAACTATATCGTCTATTATTACTTCATAGTTTATATCCTCACCTTGAATTAAAATTCCATCATTAATACTTTTGACTTGAACATTTTTCGAATCATTAATAACTTGATAATCTTCATACTCAACTATACGAATATCTTTTTTTGATTTAAAGATTTCTAGTGATTCTTTTGAAAAAGATGGTGAAATTATTATCTCTACAAATTGATTTTCTAAAATTTTTCTTGCCAATTTTTCATCTACCTTTTTATTAAATGCTATTACCCCTCCAAAAGCTGAAGTTTTATCTGTTTCAAAAGCTTTTTCATAAGCATCAATTAATTTTTTTCTTGAAGATACTCCGCATGGATTTGCATGTTTTACGATCACACATGCCGGCTCTACGAAACTTGAAACGCAAGATAATGCTGTGTCTCCATCTACAATATTATTATATGATAGGCTTTTCCCTTGAAATATCCTTGAATTTATAATGCCTAAACGTCTTTCATTAAAATCTTGATAAACTGAACCTTTTTGATGTGGGTTCTCTCCATACCGTAAATCGTTAATTTTTTTCAGAGAATGAAATTTTGGAAACTCTTCTTTGTTTATTTTTTTACCCAAATAGTTTGCGATTGCGATATCGTAATTTGCAACATATTCAAAAGCCTCTAAAGACATATTTCTGTTAAACTTTAGATTATTTTCAAGTGAAGTATCAAAGAGTTCTATAAATTCATCATAATTATTTGGGTTTACCAATACACAACAATTTTCAAAATTTTTCGCTGCAGCACGAACCATAGCAGGACCTCCAACATCAATATTCTCTATAGCTTCAGAAAAATCTGAATTATTTGATTTAATAACTTTTTCAAACGGATAGAAGTTAACAATAAGTACGTCGATTTTTTTAATATTATGATTATCTAGAATATCTAAATCTTTGTTTCTAGCTAAGATCCCTGCATGAATATTTGGATGCAATGTTTTAACTCTTCCATCCATTATTTCCGGAAACTTAGTAACTTCCTCTACAGATTTGGCAGGAATTTTCATATCCCAAAGTGCCTTGAGTGTGCCACCAGTTGAAATAATCTCAAAATCATTTTTTATCAAGAAATTTGAAATCACTTCAATCTTAGTTTTGTCCGATACACTAATTAATGCAAGTTTCTTTTTATTTTCCAAGACTAATTTCCCTAAGATATATTATATAATTTCATTTTCTTTCTTAAAGTTCCTCTACTTATTCCAAGAAGTACTGCTGCTCTTGATTGATTTCCATTACAATATTTTATAGTTTCCTCAAGAAGTGGTTTTTCCACCTCACCAATTACTAAATCATATACTCTATCAACAGGATGACCGTCTAGTTTAGTAAAATATTCTTTCATTGTCTGTCTTACAAATTCCTTTAGTAGCTTGTTTGAACTATTTTTATCCATTTAGTTTTTAATTTTACTCTCAAGATAATTTATACTAAAGCCGCCTTTTTGAAATTCTGTATCTAAAATTAACTTTTTCTGAAGGTCAATATTTGTCTCAATTCCATCAATAACGATTTCATTCAAAGCATTACTCATTCTTCTTATTGCTGCATCTCGATTGTTCCCATAAGAAATTAGCTTGCCAATCATTGAATCATAATTTGGTGGGACCTTATAACCATTATATATATGGGTATCCATTCTTACCCCAGGTCCACCGGGAGCATGAAACTGGTTTATTGTTCCTGGACATGGAATAAATGTTTCTGAGTTCTCTGCATTAATTCTGCATTCAATTGCATGACCTCTTAACTCAACTTGTTCTTGTGTATATCCAACTTTTTCCCCAGAAGCTATCAAAAGCTGCTGCCTAACAATGTCGATACCAGTGATCATTTCTGTTACAGGATGTTCTACTTGTATTCGTGTATTCATTTCAATAAAGTAAAAATTTCCTTCTTCATAAAGAAATTCAAATGTCCCTGCACCAATATAACCAATTTTTTTACAGGCGTCTGTAACCAGCTTGCTCATTTTTTCTCTAAGTTCTTCGCTTAAACCAGGAGCTGGTGCTTCCTCAATAACTTTTTGGTGCTTTCTTTGCATCGAGCAGTCTCTCTCACCGAGACAAATTGCATTGCCAAAGTTATCACAAAGTACCTGAAACTCTATATGTCTTGGATTTTGCAAAAATTTTTCTATAAAAACAGTATCATTTCCGAAAGCCAATTTGGCCTCACTTTTTGTAAGTTTTATTGCTTCCTCAAGATCGCTTTCTTTTTCGACAGTCCTCATACCTCTTCCGCCACCTCCATGTGCGGCTTTTACTAAAACTGGATATCCAACTTCTTTTGCAATTTTTTTATTTTCGTTTATTGATTTTGAAACCTCTCCCTTTGAGCCTGGAATTCCATTAATACCAACTTCTGACATTGCTCTCTTTGCAAGAATCTTATCCCCCATAAGTTTTATAGTTTCAGATTTCGGCCCAACAAAAATAAAATCAGATTTTGTCACCTGTTCTGCAAAGTCAGCATTTTCTGAGAGAAAACCAAATCCAGGATGAATTGCATCTGCACCAGTTATCTCAGCTGCGCTTATTATTGACGAAGGAAATAGGTAGCTTTGCTTTGAATCGGCAGGACCAATACAAACTGACTCGTCAGCTAGTCGAACATGCATTAAATCTCTATCAACTACTGAGTGAACCGCAACGGTTTTTATTCTCAGGTCCTTGCAAGCTCTTAAAATTCTTAATGCGATTTCGCCTCTATTTGCTATAAGTAACTTTTTTATCATAACTTACTCAATCACAAATAATACTTGATTAAATTCTACTGGTTGAGCATTTTCTACAAGTATTGCTTTTATTTCTCCACCTTTATCTGACTCAATTTGATTAAGCATCTTCATTGCTTCAATAATACAAAGTACGTCACCTTTTTTCACAACATCACCAACGCTAACAAAGGGTTTTGAGCCTGGAGATGGTGCCTCGTAAAATGTGCCAACCATCGGTGATTTAATTTCATAGCCTGATATTTCTAAGTTTTCTTTATTAATTATATTTGACTGCTCAGGTATTTGTGCCGGCGGGTTCTGATCTCGCGGATTTACTTGATAAGGTATTTGATTAGGAATTTGTGTGGAAATATTTTCTGTAGTTAAATTCGACGATTTACTTAATCTTATTGATTCCTCCCCTTCAATAACCTCTAGCTCAGACAGAGATGACTCTTCTAGCATTTCCATTAATTTTTTTACTTTTCTTATATCCATTATTTTTTCCTATTTTTTAAAATATTATAAGCTGACATCAAAGCAAGCTCATATCCAAAAATTCCATGCCCTGATATCACGCCAACAGCTATATCAGATAAATATGATTTTTTTCTAAAATCTTCTCGTGCAAATACATTCGAGATATGTATTTCAATAAATGGTATTGAAACTCCTAGTAGAGCATCTCGCAAAGCAATACTTGTATGTGTAAAAGCTCCTGGATTAAATATTATAAAATCCATTTTCTCACTCTTAGCTCGATGAATTTCATCAATTAATTCGGCTTCTGAATTAAATTGTTGATGGCTAAGGTTAACTTGGATTTCTGAAGCTACTGAGTCTAAGCTAGAAGATATATCGTCTAGCGACTCGTAGCCATAAATTTCTGGCTCTCTTTCCCCCAAAAGATTTAAATTCGGCCCATTAAGGATTAATATTTTACTCATAAGTTCTTTTAATTTCTTTTATTTTCTATGAACTCCAGCAAAATACCACTAAAATCTTAATAAATCAATAATTTTCTAGTTCTTTGAGATGTTTTTTAAATTTTTCAGAATTCATATAGCCTTGAATACTAAAACCTTTGATTTCATCGCCTTGAATATTATAAAATTTATAAGCTGGAGGACCGACTACTCCTATAAATTTTAACATCTCTTTATCATCTTTTGAATTCTCTGTTACATCAATTTTAATAAGATGATACTTCTTTAGTAATACGCTAACATTTTCATTAGTGAATGTTCTTTGCTCCATCCATTTACATTCGACACACCAATCTGCATATACATCAATAAATTTAATTTTATTTTTAGTGAGCAGTTGTTCTTTTAATTCTTTTACATTATTCACTTTTTGGAATGATACTAAATTTTTTTGATCATTAAAAAAATTAGTTATTGGAATAATTCTGTCGATGAATGACAGAGCGACAATTAATAATAAAACTCCGAACAAATAGTTTACATATTTCATCCATCTGCCAGTTTTAGGAATTAAATTACCCATAAAAGTTCCATAAAGAATTAATGGAATACTCATTCCAATACTTAAACTTAAAAAAAGTAATCCCGTAATTATTGGGCCTGGATTTTCTGATGTTATATATATGAATATTCCTGCTAAAGGTGGAGCAATACATGGTCCAACTATTAATGCTGAAAATAATCCCATTAAATAAGAACCGCTATACCCACCTTTATTATTTTCGCTGCCAAATTTTGAAAAAAGATTAATAATTTTGCTGGGGATGCTTATTTCATATAGTCCAAACATTGATAAAGCTAGCAATACAAGAATAATAGAAAATAAAATTAAATATATTGGCTCCTGAAATATGCTCTGTATGTTATATAAATCAGTAGAGTAACCTATGAAAATTCCAGCAATAAGATAAACACTACATAATCCTAAGACATAATTTAGAGATAATAAAAATGGTAGTTCATCATTTTTTGATGACTTAATAATGATTCCAGACAAAATTGGAACCATTGGAAGGACGCATGGTGTAAGTGATAAAAGTAAACCGAAGCCAATAAATAATATTAGACTAGTAAATATATTATTATTTAATAACTTCTCATAAACCTGGTCTTGTTCAGAAACCTTTTGAAAACTGGAATCATAATCAACTTGAGAATCTGAAAAAATAGTTTTCTTTACAGGTGGATAGCATAAGCCTCTTTCGGCACAGCCTTGATATGTGATTGAAATGTTTTTTATCTCAACATCGGAGACGATATTTAAAATAAAATCATGGTCGTATATCTCGCTTTTACCAAAAAATTCGTCCTCCTTGATTTTTGTCTTTGGAAACTTAATATTCTCTAATTCTTGACCATTTAATAAGACTTTTATTTTATCTTTATAAAGATAATAACCTTCAGCAATTTGAAAATCTATAATATGAAAACTTCCTTTTTCGAGATTAGATTTTTTGTGAAATTTTACTTTAAAAGCTTGGTCAACTTTTAAAAAATTTTGTTCACCGCTTTTTGAAAAGATTACATCAGAAAATGCCATGTTAGAACAAAAAAGAAAAATATATAAAATAGAGAGTAAATTTTTTATGAATAACATTATTAATAAACTAATTTAACCAGACTTCCGGCTTTCGGTTGCCCAGATGGGAATTTATTATTGATAACGCGCAATCTATTCTCAGCGTGAGTAGTAAATGCAGTCTTCTTAGCCAAACTTTGAAAGGTTTCGCCCATTTTAACTTTATGAATATGAATTCGTTTTGGCTCGCCCAAGTGTTTTTCAGAGGGCTTAAGCTTTCTTAAAGATTCAATTGTGTCATCAAAAGCCAGAATATATTTTCTATATTCACTTCCTTTTTTTGTAGTTGCAATAAACTGAAAAGCTTCTTTTTTATTTTTATATAATATTGCCACTCTGCATTTGTGAGCACTTCCAAACGTTGTGTCCATCTCAACAGTTGCAGCATATCCTTTGTATTCTGAGACTTTAATTTCTCTGCCATTCTCTAAATTATCACCATATAAGCGACTCATTAGTTCTTTTGCTGATATTTTTCTATTTAGATCTCTCATAGTAAGCTCTATCAAAACTTCTCTGTCTGCTGATGTTCCTAAAACAGCAGTTGGTAAGTTTTCAATTTTCCAACCATCAGGAAATTTTAAAGTGAAGTCAAGATCAGTATGATAAAAACTTGATCCCCGGGCAGAACCTTGGCCTTCCCCGGGGCCAAAAGGTATCCCTTCAATTAATTCTAAGTATTTCTTCTCATTATCTTCTAACTTCACTTCACTTAGATTAGCTTTTGCAGCTTTAATAACTCCTTGAAGCCTTTTATCATTATCGGGATGAGTTGCAAAAACACCATGGTATGCATAAGGATCTCTATTTTCCTCTTCTGCTAAAACTTTATCAAATTCTTCTTGGTTTTTTAAAACTCCAATAACATCTTGTAAGGCATCAGGGTCATAACCAACCTTTGCAATATACTCTGCGCCGACTCTGTCTGCCTCAAGTTCTGCCTCTCTTCCATATCCTCTAATGATAGCTGTTGATGCCAATCTCCCAAGGTTTGCAATATTTCTATCGCCAACTACTATACCGAAGACAGTGCCCAAGATGTTTGCTACTTGGCTTTTTGAGTATTGTTTTACTCCATGCTTTGCAGTTATGTGTCCTAGTTCGTGCCCTAATACTCCTGCCAATTCTGCTTCACTTTTCAAATACGCAAGCATTCCTCGGGTTATATAGATATAACCTCCCGGTATTGCAAACGCATTGACTTGAGGACTATCAAGCAAAGTGAAGTGGTAAATAAGATCGCTCCTATGACTAATTTCAGCAAGCTTCTCACCTAACATCGTAATATATTTAATAAGCTCAGGATGATTATAAGGGCTGTATGACCTCATTACTTGTTTATGAGAATTTCGGCCAAGTTCAGTCTCCTCATCTTCTGATAGCAAAATTAAATCTTTTTCTCCCGTGACAGGATTAGTTGCACAAGAGGCCAGCGAGCCAGAAATAGTCAATAAAGCAGATTTTTTCAAAAATGATCTTCTATCCATTATCTAATATTGCCGAAAAATCTGAAGAATATAAAGTGGATTTAGATTAAATCTAGGTTTTACTGTATCTTTTCTTGAATTTGTCAACTTGGCCTGCAGTATCTATCATCTTTTGCTTACCAGTATAGAAAGGATGTGAGGAGGAGGAAATATCAAGCGTATAATATGGGTAAGTTTTGCCATCTTCCCATTCTTTAGTTTTATCTGTACTAAGAGTCGATTTAATAATGAAGTACTCGTCCACACTGATATCATGGAAAAGAACTTCTCTATACTCTGGATGAATATCTTTCTTCATAATTAAATACTAGCAATTAATCTCAAGAAAATGAATAATACCTAAACCTTATTATAGCTACAAGCAAAAAAATAAAAAAATGGCTATAAATAGGAAATAGGCACTAATATAGTGCAGTTTTAGACTTTTTTTAAAGATTACCAAAAAGGAAATTTGCACAACTTTTATCAAAATATTCTAGTTATTTTGCATAAATCACTGTTTTTTTTAGGGTATTTTTATATCCACAAAAATTGTGGATAAGTCTGTGTAAAAATCTATTTTTTTTTAATAAACTTCAAACATTCTTTAATAGCTATTAAATTGTTCATTTTTTGTACAATATAAATTGTTGATTTTATTAAATAAAAATTAAAAAAAGTTTCAATAAAATAAATCTAGGCAAAATAGGTTTAAAGATTGACAAAAATATTATCTGTGAATAAAAGCCCATATTTTTTACTAAGTCATCCAAAAAAAGTGCATTTTTTATACTTTTTTATTCCAAAAAATCCTTTTTAAATAAAGATAAAGCTTTCCCACGATGGCTAATCTTATTTTTTTGCTCTTCTGACAATTGCGCGGCTGTACATTCGAAATCTGGTAAAAAAAAGAGTGGGTCATAACCAAATCCATTTTCCCCTTTTTCCTCAAAACCGATATAACCCTCCCATGTTCCATTATAGATTTTTGGCAAAGGGTGATCATAAAATGGCATATAGACAATAACACACTGGTATCTAGCTGTTCTTCCATCCAGCGGAATATCTTTTAGTTCTTTAAGCAATAACTTATTATTTTTATTGTCATCACAATTTAAGCCAGCATACCTTGCTGAATAAATGCCAGGCCTCCCAGACAGAGCATCAACTTCTATTCCAGAGTCATCTGCAATAGCAGGTAGATTGGCAGCTTTTGATGCATTCCTTGCTTTTAGAATAGCGTTCTCTACAAAGGAAAGGCCTGTTTCTTCAATTTCCTCAATATTTAAGGCTGATTGGGATACTAAATCAAATCTACCCTGAAGAATTTCGTTAAATTCTTTTATCTTGTGTTGATTATTTGAGGCCAACAAAATTTTATCCATAATTGTTTAAAGCTTCCTTTTGAATTTTTATAATTTCTTTTATGCCTGAAGAGGCTAAAGAAAGCATAGAGTCTAATTCTTTTTTAGAAAATGATCCCTTTTCGGCTGTCCCTTGAATTTCGATAAACTCCCCATTCTCATTCATTATAAAATTCATATCAGTTTCAGCATTTGAATCTTCATCATAATCTAAATCCAATAAAATTTTTCCATCGACTTTACCAATCGATACCGAACCCGTGTAAGATTGAATAATATCTGAGGAACAAAAATCACTATTATCTTGTGTTCTCAAAGCTAAACATAGTGCAACAAACCCCCCTGTTATAGATGCAGTTCTTGTTCCCCCATCAGCTTGAATTACATCACAATCTACAGTAACTGTTCTTTCGCCTAACTTCTCAAGATTTACAGACGATCTTAAAGATCTTCCAATTAATCTTTGAATTTCCATTGTTCTGCCGCTTTGCCTTGTTTTTGACTCCCTTCTCATTCTATCGTTAGTAGATCTTGGGATCATTCCGTATTCAGCTGTAACCCAGCCTGAGTGATGGCCTTTTAAAAAATTTGGCACTTTATCTTCAATCGTAGCATTGCATATTACCTTAGTGTTACCAAATTCTATAAGTACAGAGCCTTCTGGATGTGATACAAAGTTTTTAATTATATTAATCTCTCGTAACTCGTCTGATTTTCTTCCGTTTTTTCTCATATAAACTCTCTTAATTATGTATAAAAAATAAATTTGCTTATTTCTTATTTTTGTGAAGAATTACAAAGCAAGATAATAACATACTATATCTAATATTGGGGAGCGTGATTTATGAAAGTGGCTATACTTACAACCGGAGGGACATTCGATAAAGTATATTTTGATGCTAATAGCGAATATAGTATTGGCGACCCTTGTATAACAGCAATTCTTGATGAAGGAAATGTAAATTCAGATTATCGAATTCAATCAATATTAAAAAAAGATAGCTTAGATATAACTTCAAAAGAAAGACAGATTATAAAAAATTCCGTTCAAGAGTGCGGAGAAGAAAGAATAATTATTATTCATGGAACTGATACAATGGTTGAAACAGCAAAATCTCTTGAAGATATTAAAGATAAAACAATAGTATTAACGGGAGCAATGCAGCCCGCAAGATTTAAAAAAACCGACGCAATTTTTAATTCTGGGTTTGCATTGGCTGCAGTGCAAATTCTTGAAAATGGTGTTTATATTACAATGAATGGTATGGTATTCCGTTCAGATAACGTAAAAAAGAATATTGACTTAGGAAAATTTGAAACAAAAGATTAAAAATATGAATAAATTCTTAAAATCCATTTTAATATTAACTGTGCTTGTTTCCTCACATTCTTTTGCTGGAAATTCCAAATTATTTAGTGCTGGAATACCTTCGCTTGCTCCAATGCTCGAGGATGTGACACCAGCGGTTGTAAATATTTACACTATCAGTGAAACCCCACAAAGAAATCAGCTAATTGACGATCCTTTTTTGAGAAAATTTTTTAATATACCTGGTCAGCAAAAATCCAAAAAAAGAAATAGATCTGGTTTAGGTTCTGGAGTAATAATAAATAGTAAAAAAGGTTTTGTTATTACAAATAATCATGTAATTGCAAAAGCAAAGGATATAAAGGTCAAGCTCCATGACGGAAGGGAATTTAAAGCGGTATTAGTTGGGGCTGATCCAGCCTCAGATATAGCCATTATAAAAATACCACCAGAAAACTTGCAATCAATAAAATTTTCGGACTCAGAGAAACTAAG
>CEPT01033031.1_pt1 | contig 16122 bp, 28 predicted proteins | sample 356221 | NCBI WGS metagenome assembly CEPT01 (sample SAMEA2620081, study PRJEB7988) | marine metagenome | isolation source: saline water (ENVO:00002010), including | reverse complement strand
AAGCAGTACGAATATTTGAAAAAAGCAAAGTACTTCGAGATTCGTGCCCAACTAGAGACAGGTGACATCACCTTGGAAGAAGCGCAAGCCAAGTGGCAAAAAGCGATAAACAAAATTTATAAACAACAAAAGAAAGAAGAGGGTAAATAACCCTCTTTTTTATTTGCTATTTCAAATTATTTTTCTTATATTTATTTATGGTATGGATCAATCTGATAAAATAGGACCTGAAAAGTATACTCGTGGGGAGTTATCTCAACTCGCGAGACGTAGAATGATACAAAAAGATCATGGAGATAAAAACAAATATAATCGTAAAGTAAAACATAAAAAAAGTTATGAGTGATTCTATAAAAAAATGGCATGAAATGCAAGAAGAAGCCAAAGATAAAAAAATCTACGAATCTCCAGACGGAGGTGAAACAGTTACCGAAAGACCTTTTTTAGGAGATATATCTGAAAGAGTAATCATTAAAAGAAAAGAAAAAGATATCAAAAAACAAGCATATAATATTCTTATTAATTATGATGAGGAAGCTATAAAAAAGGCATATAAGATATTAACTTATGAAGAAAACCAAAGAAGTTGAAGTTTGGTATGGTATGAAGAATACTAGGAATTATAAAAAGATTCCTGGTTTGATAGTAGTAAATTCAAAAAATTTTGCGAAGTATTCTCCATTAATACAAGAGTCTATAGATTCTTTTAATTCATTACATAAGTGGGATGAAATGTGGGATTTAAATGAAGCAAAAGATAGATTAGATAAAAAGCATGTACTCTACTTAGGAACCGATTCAGAAGGAGCTATCGCTCATTTATGGTCTGAAAATAATTATTTATATAATGTATTCGTAAATCCTAGAAGAGGAGAAAAATATAGCGTAGATTTTTGCAGAGCTTGTTTGAACTATATAGATTATGAAGAACTTACTTTATATTGCGACGAATGGAATAAGAGGTCTCAAAGGTATGCTGAAAAAATAGGTTTTACTAAAAGTGAATAAAGATATGAATTATACAAAGTTATATAAAAAATATTTTGATCAATTAATAGATTGTAGAAATAAAAAAATACCTTCTATTTTATATCCTCCTGACTATCAAGGAGATGAGATAACCGATTTGCCTAAAGATACTGCTACTGTTGTTTTTACAACCGGTACTACAGGAATACCTAAAGCTACAGTTCATACATTTGAAAGTTTAGAGAATATTATTAGATTAAATACTAATACACTTAATATAAACAAAGATGATGTATTAGCTAATTTTCTTCCTACTTGGACTATAGGAACTTATATTTACACAGTACCTACATATTTGAAAGGAGGTAAGATTATACATGATAAATTCTCTCCTGAAGCATTTCAAAAGTATCTTTATAATGTACCAGTAACTACTACTTTACTAATACCTACTATGTTAGATATGATGAAAGATAGTGGTTTAGATTTTGATTTATCTAATATAAGAAACGTAGGAGTTGGAGCAGAACAAGTAAATAAAGAACATTTAGAATTCGTTTTAGATTTAGGAGCACAATCTGTAACTCATATGTACGGTTCTTCAGAAGCTATTCCTTTATCTCTTTATAATACTTTTACTAATAAAGAAGATATAGATTTAGGGTTAAAAGAAGTAGATACTTTTAAATATGTTAATAAAGATTCATTAGTTATCTCTGGTACTAGCGTTTCTAAAAATGAAGTTGATACTAAAGATAACTTTATTATTAAAGATGGACTATATTATTGGCAAAGAAGAACTGATAATATAGTAAAAAAGAAAGGTTGGAAAGCAGTAGTAGAAAGAGAATTTGAAATTATAGAAAGAGAATTTCCTGCAGATATAGATCCTGAAACTATGGTATGGCATTATGATATAGGAGATAGGGAAGTAACTATATTAGAAACTGGAGGAGATTGGAAATTTGAAGCTGAAGGAAGAACTCCTAGAGTATTAAAAGAAGGAGATATAGTTTATGTTTCAAAAACTACTTATCATAAAATACATAAAGGAAAAGGAAACTTAAAAGTTTCGATTAAACAATTTAAATAATAATATGGAACATTACCAAAACTTTACTGATACTCAATATCAAGGTTTATTAAGAACCTTATTAATGACAGGAGTTAAAAAATCTAGTAGAACAGGAGTTGACTGTTTAAGTGTATTTGGAGCTAATATAAAGATTAATTTGCAAGATGGATTTCCATTACTTACTACTAAAAGAATGGCTTGGAATCAAATAGTTACTGAATTAAAATGGTTCCTTAAAGGAGACACAAATATTAAATATTTAGTAGAAAATAACTGTCATATATGGAATGATGATGCTTATAAAAAGTATGTTAAAGTATGCGATTATGATTTAGATAAACCAATGTCTAAAAAAGAGTTTATAGATTTAATTAAAAAAGATAAAGGTTTTGCAAACGTATGGGGTGAGTTAGGACCTATATACGGTTCTCAATGGAGATACTGGCCGGTTGAAGAAACTAGAATAGGAGACGAAGAAGATCAGTATTATGGTATTATAGATCAAATAAGAAATTTGATAGAAGGATTAAAAAAAGATCCTAACAGCAGAAGACATTTAGTATCAGCTTGGAATGTTAGTGATATAAGTCTAATGGCTTTACCTCCTTGTCATTACTCTTTTCAATGTTATGTTAGAGATGAAAAGTATTTAGATTTACTTTGGAATCAAAGAAGTGCAGATACATTTTTAGGTATACCTTTTAATATAGCATCCTATGCATTACTAACTCATATGATAGCAAAAGAGGTAGATTTAGAACCTGGTAATTTGATTGGTAATATAGGAGATCTTCATTTATATATGAATCATGTAGAACAAGCAAAAGATCAATTGATGAGAAAACCATATAAACTTCCGGAAATTAATATTAAGTCTCAAGATATTTTAAATGGAGAAATAGATGTAGAGTTAATTGATTATAATTACCATCCAACTCTTAAAGCAAAATTAAATACCTAAATAGTTGTTTTTCTGAAATATATTTCTTATATTTTAGTATGTCACATATCGAAACTAGATTTACTCGTAAATGGTTAGAAAAAGAACTTAGTAAGAGATACTTTAAAAAACCTTATGATAGATTTATGTGGTGGAGAAGTTATACTCCTAAGCAGAAACCTTTAGGGACTAAAGCTACATTCAGAGATAAAATTCTAAATGGGGACTACGAACAAGGTCCTTATCTAATGGAAGTAGAGCTAGCTAAACATACTATGAATGATAAATTCGATGCTTGCATAACTGTAGGTGGAGAACCAGATTTTTCTAAATATCATCAAGAAACTTCTATAGATAGAGCTAGAATTAAAAGACTGAATGAAGATTACGAAAAAGACGAATCAAAAAAGCTTGAAGACTTGAGAAGAGGTTTTGTTAAAGAATTTATGATGACTAACGAAGATTACGATAAAGAGGTCCTAAAAACATCTGGAACTGTAACCGACTTCTACTATGCAATGGAGGACAAGTATGGTAAAAGAGGCTATTTATTATCGTAGCTATTTTATTAATTAATAAATATTTTTTATGAACACTGTTTTAATTATTTTAGGTATACTAGCAATCGGAGTTGCTGTATATTTTTACTTTTACAAGACAGGAAAAATCAATGACAGAGACAATGATTATATTCCTGATGAAGTAGAAGATGGAGTTGCCGATGCAAAAGCAAAGGTAAAGAAAACTGCTAAGGAAGTTAAGCGTAGAGCTAAACGAGTAAAAGAAGAACTTAGTGATGTTGGAGATGCATTGAAAGATGTAGGAGAACAAATTGGAGATATCGGTAGTGCTGCTAAGGGTAAACCAAGAAGAGGCAGAAAACCAAAGAAGGACGCTTCTAAATAATTGTCATGCAAAATGTTTCGAATCCTTTGGCACAAATTGACATCTCTAAAACCGATCCGGTCATCTGTGAAGAGTGCGGTTCGACCTATTTCGAACAAGTACTCCACCTTAGAAAAGCGTCCGGGATTATTACAGGAACAGGTCAAACGACCTATATCCCCATCCCCGTCTTCGCATGCAAAAAGTGTGGACACATCAATCAAGAGTTCCAACCAAAAGAAGGAAACAGACTGGAATAAATTTCGGAACACTTACAGCGGAATCCATAGAAGTTATTTGGATGAAGATGAGTGAAGAGTATTAAAGAGAGACCTAATGGTCTCTTTTTTTTTATACTATTTATTAGTATAATACCGATATAAAAATGAAAAAATTATTACTACTTTTATTAAGTGTTTTTGTATTAAGTAGTTGTTCTAAAGACGAAGAAGAAGTTTTAGAACCACTTTTCGAAATAAGTTTGAACGGAGAATCTTTTGATCCTTACGAAAGATATTCAGTAATCAATACTTTTGGTGGTGAAAAATGGGTTGATGGTAAACTTAAAAAAATATTTATTCTATACCTTCAAGTCGATGATGGCGATCCTAGATTAGATAGACAGCATTTTGCTCTTTATACTTTAGATCATGACGCTAATGACGACGGAGAACTATTAGATGTAGGTACTTATACTTGGGAAGCTCCTGATGGCAAATATGCTGGAGTAGAAATACCAGGTGATTTAGAGTACGTAGTATGGAATGAAGTCATAGTACAAGATGCTGGACAATTAGGAGGTGCTCATAGCGGTTTAATATGCTTGACTGCCGAAGGAGAATTCTATAATCCTTATATTAATGCTAATATGACAGTATCAATGAAACTAGAAAATTTTCCTATAGGTTTAGATATAGATGCTACTCCTTATGGATATTTGTTGAATTAATCGTAAGTTAAACTTTAATGTTATGGAAAACGATATGCATAAAATGGCACAAGAATCGCTACACAGAAAACAAAAGGCTACGCAAAGAAACAGATTTGTAATTACAAGTGTTGTTTTAGGTACTTTCTTTATGATCATGGTAGGAATTGGAGCTGCAATCATGGGCCATGACGAAACCCCGATAATAGATCAAGAGTGGAAAGAAATTTTATTGTTAGTATTAGGAGCATTTTTAGGATCTTATTCTAGAATAATAGATTTCTGGTTTAATGCTAATGATGATGACGGAGTACCTGGATGGTCTGAACCATCATCATCTCCTTCAGGTCCTAACTTTTGTGACAATTGCGGAGATGCTATAGAGTATAAAGCAGCACCAGCATCTAATGATGATGATGACTGGTAAAATTAAATTATAAAATATGAAATTAGAAGTTTTAAGATTCAGTTCTCAGAATGATTCTACTTTAGGTTTACTTTTTGATGTTACTAATGGTAGAAAATTTTTATGCTTTACATTAGAAGATGAAGCTAGAGATACAAAAGTCATGGGTGAAACTAGAATTCCTGCTGGAATATATGAATTGAAATTGAGATCAGAAGGAGGCTACCATGAAAGATATGTTAAAAAATATGGTAAAAGTTTCCATAAAGGAATGATTCATGTTCAAAATGTACCTAACTTTAGATGGATACTATGGCATACAGGTAATACTGATGAGCATACTGCTGGATGTTTACTATTAGGAGATACATCTCAGCAAAATGTTAGCAAAGGAGGTTTTATTGGAGCTTCTACTGATGCATATAAAAGGATATACCCAATAATTGCTAAAAAAATACTCGACGGAGAACAAGTAAGGGTTAAGTATACTGACTACGATAATGGAATAAAGCATAAATAAAGTTGCTTTTTTAAAAAAAATTACTTATATTATTATTATGGTTAGAAATGATTTAATTAAATATATAATATGCATTCTTTTAGGAGCTGGTATATTTTATATTTTAAAAAGCCCTACTATTGATGTAGATGTAAAAGCTTACCAATTAAAAATAGAATTATTAGAGAAAAAAATAGATTCTATTGCTTATCAAAATGATAGTTTACAGATAGAAAAACAAGAACTTTATGATAAGATACAAGGGTATGATATAGAGATACAGAACTTAAATAAAAAGATTTATGTTATCAGGAAAGACTATAAGAAAAAACTTGATGCTGTTAATCTGTTTACTGATGCTGAGCTTCAAAAGTTTTTCACAGACAGATACAACATCGACAACGATTCAATTAAGTAAACCTATTGCTAAACTTGTTGTAACAGATTTAATATCTGGGGATCAAGCTAAAATAGAGGTTAAAACTTTAGGAGAACTAATATCTGAATTAGAAAAAAAGAATACTACTTCTTTAAATATCATTGAAAATTTAGAGACTCAAAATAAAAATTTCTCTTTGATGATCAACGATTATAAAGAAAAATCAGAAACTCAAGCACAACTTTCAGAAGATCTTGAGAAAGCTCTAAAGAGGCAAAAAAGACAAACCACTATTTATAAGATAGGAAGTACAGTTGGTCTAGCGGCTACTGTCTTATTACTTATACAATGATTCAATTTTTAAAACGTAACTCGTTTCCCGCTATCATAGCGTTATCTGCATTATCTGTTTCCGGAAGTGCAGCGTTTTATTCTGTATATGGTTTAAGTAAACTATTTGCTGGAGCTCAACTACAAGTTATAATTATGGCTGGTTCTTTAGAAGTAGCTAAATTAGTTATAGCATCTCTATTATACCAGTATTGGAACACTATAAATAAGATTCTCAGAGTGTATCTTACTGTCGCTACTATAGTTTTAGTATTAATTACTAGTATGGGTATATACGGATTCTTAAGTTCGGCATATCAAGAAACGTATCAAAAATTAGTAATTAATGAAAATAAAATAGAATTTTTAGAAAATAAAGCACAATTTTATGAAAACGATGTTAATAGGTTTGATAAGGAACTTGAACAAATTATGGACAATATTAGTACTCTTTCTAATGCCAAATCTAGATCCATACAAGTCAAGGACACCAGTGTGGTTGGAGGCGTTCGAAACACCATATCCACGGTTGACTTACGTTTGGCACAAAATAGACTCAATATTGAAGAAAATAATAGGAAAGACATCTATTTGAAAAGAACCGTCGCTGCTGATAGCTTACAGAAGTATAAGTTAGAGATACTTGAATTAGAGAACAACCAAGAGACAGTAGGAGAATTAGGTCCTCTTCAGTATTTATCAGGATTAACTGGTACTCCTATGGATAGAATTATTAATATTCTACTTTTAGTAATTATTTTTGTTTTTGATCCATTAGCTATATCTTTAGTAGTTGCTGCTAATTTTGCTTTTGATATAGCAAATAGAAAAAATCTTTACAATGAATACGAAGACGAAGTAAATAAAGATTTGTATGACGATGATGAACCAACAGAGTTACAAAAAACTCTTTTGATGGATGTAGAAGTTGATGCTGAAGAAGTTGAAGTAAAAAAAAACTCTGAAGTCCAAGAAAATGATTGGAAATTAGAGGAAGAACCAATAGTAGAACCTTCTCCTGAACCTGAAATAGAAGAAGAACCAGAAGAAATAGATCCTGAATTAGCTAGTTCAGAAAAAATGGCTACTATGAAAACAGTAAAAAAAGTTATTCAAAAAGGTCCATCTAAAGCTAGAGTACAATATACTGATGGTACTGTAGGATGGGAAAATAAAGATGATGTTATTCGATACCTATAAGTATACTTTCCATAAACAATTATTAGGAAACCAAAAAGGAATTCATTACTTACCTCACCATGATGGAGGAGGTAGGTACTATATTGAAAATACTTTAAAAAATTTAGACTTTCCAAAATTTAATTCTATAATGGAAATGTGTAGCGGACCAGGCTTTATGGGATACTATTTAATGGATAGATTTAATCTTAACGAAGTTCATTTAGTTGATATTAACTGTGATGTAGAAGAAACTATTAAGTTAACTAATGATGAGAATAATTGGAATGGTATATTCCATTTTAGTAACGGTTTAAAAGATTACAATGGTCCTAAAGTTGATTTTATTATATCAAATCCTCCTCACTGCAAAAATAGAGAAGAATTCAATGAATGCACTAATGGTGATATTAATCAAGAAAATATTTTATTAGACGAAAATTTAAAGTTTCATAAAAACTTCTTATATGATTTAGATAAAGCTTTAAATGATAATGGTTATTTGATGTTAATTGAAAACAAAGGGTATATTCCTATCAATCTTATACTTACATTATCTAAAGTAAGTAATTATAGATTAGAGGTTTTAGATTCAGGTGATATCGATGATAAGACTTATTGGGCTTTATACAAAAAAAGAGGGATATTTTAACACCCCTCTTTCTCACCTCGTTAATAAGTCTTTACCTATTCTTATTTTTTAAGAATGTGGTATAAGACAAAAGCACCGACTAAACCTAATAGTCCCTCGTTACTTAATCCTCCTAGGATTCCCATAATGTTATCAACTACTGATACATCTGGCCAAAATGGTATAGCTACTCCTTTGAATAATACTTCAAGTACTACTCCAAGTGCAACTACTGAGATGCCCACTTCGGTAAGTTGTTTAGCCCAAGCGCTAATCTTAGTTAAAAATTCCATATAATAAAATTTTAGGTTAAACTTATGTAACTACCGATCGAGATTTTGTGGTGTACACTGCAGACTAATAAAGCGTCTGCATAAGATAAATAGGATATATATTTAAGTGACTGAGATTTTTTTATGGTTTTAGTTGGAATTCTGAATAAAAGTTCGTATATTATGTATATAAAAAATATGGTTATGAGATTCGAAAACTTAGTATTCCTTAGTCATCCCGTTACTCCTAAATCTGGAATAATGGCTAAAATAAATTTAGATAACGGTAAAGAAATATCAGTAATCTGTGGTGAAGGCTTCTATTCTTCTAGTAGAAAGGGTAATAGAGCTTTATGTACTTCGGTTGAAGATGCTGCTTCTTTTGAAGTTATGATAGATGGAGAAGTAAAAGGTTGGCAGTCTCGTAAAGATATTACTAAATTAATGAAGGAATATGGCAAATAAAAAAAAGCGTTATTTAGTTAGTATGGACTTTTATGTCTTTGCTGATAATGATTATATGGCTCGTAAAAAAGCTCATGAAGTTAGAAAAGAGAATAATATATATGCTCGTGAACCTAGAATAGATGAGATTGGTTCTCAGCCTTTTGGGAGTGCGCATTATAGAAAATTAGAGGATATATCTGAACCTAGTAGTAAAGATATGCCTTTCTAATGAAACCGTTTGAGGAACTATTTATTGAACCTGTTTCTTGGACGTTTAAGTCTTCTTCTAGTAAAGAAGAGTATAAAGTTGTCATGGGTAGTAAAGGGCTCTACTGTTCATGTTGGGGATATAGAGCTCATAAAAAATGTAAACATATAAAAGAAGTATCTAAAATTATTTTAAGTGAATTGTTGTAAATGTAATAACGAAATTAATCCTTTGAGATTAAAAGCATTACCAGAAACGAAAGTTTGTGTTAATTGTTCTGATACTGGAAGATGGTATGTAAGAAATATTATTTCCGGAAAGACTACTTATGCGGAAACTGAAGTTATAAAAGATCCTGAAGCTGCTAGAACTATTGCTGCTATGGATAGGAGACAAGGATGGGGAAGTAATTTGCATAAAGTAAGAAGATAATTATAATAACCGAGTACCTCAGTAGGTAGAGGACTCTGGCTTAACCTGGCGCGTAGGAGTAGCTTATACGTAGAAGTGAAACTTGTAATACATACGATCGTGAAAAGCAAAAGGGTCAGAGCAGTCGTTGGTTCGAGTCCAACCTCGGAAGCTAAATTTTAAGTATGATAATAGAAAAAGTAAAAAAAGGTGAAAATCTTAACCATGTCTTGAAACGTTTCAAAAAGAAATGGAGAGACAGAAAAGTAGTACAAGAGCTTAGGTCAAGACAAGCTTTTGAAAAACCTTCTGTAAAAAGAAGAAAACAAAAGCTAAAAGCTATATACATTCAAAAGAAAAGAGACGAAGAACAAAGGTAAACTTTTCGGGAAATAACTATGGAAATAGTTGCTCGTCTGCGTTAATTTTCTTATATTTACATTGTAAATAATTAATAAATAAAGGTTATGAATATTATAGTAAAAAATAAAAAGACTCAGACTCAAGTTGAAAGAAGTTTGAGTAACGGGAACTTCAAATCTTGGAGACCTACCACTGTTAAGATGAATGATTTATCATTTGATAAGAACTTGTTCATCCCTATGCCGACTGGCAAAAAAATTGATAATTTATTTTCTGCTGAAGGTGGATTAATGAAAGGTACTAACTATGCAATCGTTGGTGATCCTGGAGTTGGTAAATCTACTGTAATGCTAGATATTTTATCCGACCTGCATAAGAGCGGTAAAAAAGTTTTATTTATCTCTGGTGAGATGAATAGTATCGATATGCATGGTTATGTTAAGAGATACCCTAAGTTTGGTGATTTACCTATCTTATTTATGGGTGATTATATTGAAAAAGATCCTCTTGTAATAATTAAAAGTATTTTATCTGAAGGATGGGATGTAGTTTTAATTGACTCGATGGCTGAGGTTACTAGTGCTATTGCTGACTTCCATACTGGTATGTCGAATAAAAGAGCTGAAACTGAAGTATTGAATCTTTTAGAAAAGCATAATAAAGCTGAGAATAGAGATAAAGTTAATACTGCTTTTTTAATTATTCAGCAGGTGACTAAAATGGGTGAATTTGCTGGTTCGAATAGATTTAAGCATATGATGACTGGTATGGCCCATATGAAGTTTTTAGATGAGGGTAGAGCGTTTTTCTTTTCGAAGAACCGTAGAGGTGGTCAAATGGACGCTTTGTTCTTTACCCTTAATACTAATCGAAATGTGGGATGGTTGCATACTCAACCTATGAACAACCTCTCATAGTTCATTTCCTTTATTTACACCAGAGGGGGCTTCGGCCCCTTCTATTTTATTTAGAATTGATCTAAATATAGTAAAGTTGGATAATTGAAATAATTTTTATATATTTATATATAAAGGTGTTATTATGGATAATAATTTATACAAAATGTTATTAAAAAGTGCAGAAGCAGATAAAGCTAAAGCACAATTATCTTTAGAACTTCTAGGTAAAAAAGCAGTAGGTATCGGAGATCATTCAACAGAAGACTTTTATAAAAATGCTGAAGAAGCATTACAAATGTTAGTTGATGCTGATGATAGAATCGAAGCTTTAAATAAGTACTTTGGTAGTGATAAAGAAATATTAAAAGGTTAAAAGTTTTATTAAATATAGTTATGAGTGAATTAAGAGAAATTGTTGGCGTTAAGCTACCTCCGTCTGCTATTCAGACGTTAAAAAAAGAATATCCTACTATTTACAATGCATATAAAGAGATAATGGATGAGCAGTTCGAGTTGTTTGCAAAAAAGCATCTTGATTATGGAATGGGTAATGTATCAGCTGGTACTCAATTAGTAAATGAAGAAGAAAAAGAATTTGCTATGACTGGTTTATGGTATAGATTATCTGATAAAATTAATAGATGGAAGAATATGATTCTTACTAATCGTAAAGCTCAAAACGAAACTCTGATAGATACTTTTCAAGATATTACTAATTACGGTATTATAGCTCAATTAGTATTTAATGACAAGTGGAAAGATAAATAAAGTTCGTAAGAATATTATTCAATGCTCTCAATGTAATGCTGAATTTCCTGGTGGGTTTGAATATAGAGAGCATTGGGAAAAGGAACATTTTTATCCTTATCTTAAAAAGAACTCTTTTAATTTTCAACAAGCATTGAAAGATAGAAAAAGAAACTATGGCGAAAAAGATTAAAGGTTTAGTAAAGGAGGTCTGGGAGAGTAAAATCAAACAAAAGCCTTCTAAAAATCTCCATGTATCATATAGTTCGTTGAGTACATATAATAAATGTCCTAAATTATGGGAGTTAATGTACTTAAGAAATGAAGTACCTTTTACTCAGAATATCTATACTTGTTTTGGTACTGCAATGCATGAAACGATTCAAGAGTGGTTAACTATTATGTATCATGATAAAGTAAAGACAGCTAATGAAATTGATTTAGGTAAGTTACTTTATGCTAATATGGTTAAATCTTATAAGCAAGGTAGAGCTATGATGCAAGGTGAACACTTTTCTAGCTCAGATCAAATGACTGAATTTTGGTTAGATGGTAAACATATCTTAGAATTTCTAAAAAAGAAACGAGCAGGGTACTTTAGTACTAAAAATATGATGTTAGCTGGAGTTGAAACTTTACTATATCAAGAAATAAAACCTGGAGTTGTGTTTAAAGGTTTAGTTGACTTAGTCTTTTATCATCCTAATACTGATAGATGGACTATCATGGATATTAAAACTTCTACTAGAGGATGGAGTCCTGAATATAAAAAGAATCCTAACCTTACTGCTCAAGTTATTTTATACAGAGAGTTCTTTTCAAAACAGTTTGGTATAGATAAGGATAAAATTGATGTACAGTTTTTTATAGTTAAAAGAAGAGTACCAGTAGATGCTGAGTTTGCTATTATGCAAAGAAGAGTGCAAGAGTTTAGTCCTGCTTCTGGACCAAGAAAAACTAAACAGGTTATTGAGTCAATGAATAAGTTTATTAAAGATGTGATAGACGAAAATGGTAAGTATATAGATAAGGAATATGAATGCAGTTCTCCTTTAGGTAAATGTAAAGATTGTTGCGAGTTTGTAAAATGATGCCTATTTATATATAAATATATAATTATATATGTTATGAGAAATAGTGAAAAAAGGTTAACTACGGTTCGATTAGACGACGAACTATTTCAAGAATTTAAATATCGTTGCATTCAAGATAAATTTTCTTTTCAAAAACTTGCCTCCCGTGCAATTTTTTTATATCTTACTAATAAGAGGTTTAGAGAACAAATCCATAAGCAAACAGATATTAAGTTAAAAGTTAAAAATAGAGTTGATGAAGGTTATTAATAAAAGTAAAAGAAAAAAAATTATAATGCTTTCTGACGATATTCGAATGCATTCTGGAGTAGCTGGAATGGCAAGAGAGATCGTTTTAGGTACTGTTCATAAATACAATTGGTTCAATATAGGAGCAGCTATCAATCATCCTGAGATTGGTAAGGTATTAGACATAAGTGAAGACGTAAATAAACAAGTTGGAATAAAAGATTCAGAAGTCAGAATACTTCCTAGTAATGGATATGGAGATGCAATGCTTCTTAGGCAAGTTATCAAAGAACAGAAACCTGATGCTTTATTTATATTTACTGATCCTAGATATTGGATTTGGTTATTTGAAATAGAAAGAGAGATTAGAACAAAGATACCTATCTTTTGGTATAATATATGGGACGATTATCCTGCTCCTATGTACAACAAAAACTATTACGATTCAGTAGATGTACTAATGTCTATATCTAAACAGACTAGAAATATTAATGAATTAGTATTAGGTGAAAGAGCTAAAGATAAAATATTAAGATTTATACCTCACGGAATAAATACTAAATTCTTCTTTCCTTTACCTGAAGAAAAGAGAGATGAGTTAACTCAATTTAAAAAAGATTTATTTAAAGATAAAGATATAGAATTTACTGCTTTCTTTAATTCTAGAAATATTCATAGAAAGCATCCAGGCGATACTATTTTAGCTTATAAAGCTTTTTGTGATAAAATAGGAAAAGAGAAAGCTAAAAAATGTGCTCTAGTTCTTCATACTGCTGTAGTAGACCAGAACGGTACTGACTTAAGAGCAGTTAAAGACGCAATATGTGATCCTGAATACGTAAATGTATATTTTTCTTCTGAGAGATTAACTCCAGAACAAATGAATTTACTTTATAATGTTGCTGATGTTAATATATTAATGTCTTCAAATGAAGGATGGGGACTTTCGCTTACTGAAGCGATGGTATCAGGTACTATGATTATTCCTAATGTTACTGGAGGTATGCAAGATCAATGTAGATTTGAAAATGAAAAAGGAGAGTGGATAGATTTCAATGCTGATTTTCCTTCTAACCATAGAGGAACTTATACGAAGTGCGGCGATTGGGCAGTACCTGTATTCCCATCTAATATATCATTAGCTGGATCTCCTCCTACTCCTTACATATTCGATGATAGAGCTAATCCTGAAGATGTAGCTGAAGCGCTTAAAGTAGTATATGAGTTAGGACCTGAGGAGAGAAATAAAAGAGGATTAAAAGGAAGAGAATGGGCTTTATCTGACGAAGCTGGATTTACAGCAGAAGATATGTCTAGAAGAATAGGTGAAACTATTGATGAAGGATTTAAAAAGTTTAAACCTCGTAAAAGATTTGAGATAATCAAAACTGGTGAACCTCAAAATAAGTTTGTTAAACATAAAATACTAAATTACTAATGGGTAAAAAATCAGTTGTAATATCATGTCCTGCAGATACTTATTCAGGCTATGGTGCAAGATCTAGAGACTTTATCAAAGCTTTATTAAAGTTAGAAGAGTACGATGTTAAAATATTATCTCAAAGATGGGGTAATTGTAGATTTGGATATCTAAAAGATCATAATGAAGATGATTTATTTAGTAGAATAATTCCTCAACTTACTGCTCAACCAGATATATGGATACAGTGTACTGTTCCTAACGAATTTCAAAAAATAGGTAAATATAATATTGGTTTAACTGCTGGTATAGAGACTACTGTATGTCATAATAGTTGGTTAGATGGATGTAATAGAATGGATCTAGTAATAGTATCAGCTCAACATGCTAAAGAAGTATTTGAGAAAACTACTTTCGATATTAAGAATAATCAAACTGGACAGATTCAAGGTCAAATTAAAGTTACTACTCCTATAGAAGTTTTATTTGAAGGAGGAGATGTAAGCAAATACCTTCCTAAAAAATATGATAATAGAGGATCAGTTACTAGAGAGTTAAATAAAATAAAAGAATCATTTTGTTTTATTAATGTAGGACATTGGATGCAAGGAGATTACGGACATGATAGAAAGAATATAGGCTATACAGTTAAATCTTTTTTAGAGACGTTTAAAAATAAAAAGAATGCTCCAGCGTTAATTCTTAAAACTCAACAAGTTGGAACTTCTATTATTGATAGAGAAGAAATATTAAGAAGAATTAATCATTTAAGAGGACAAGTAAAAGGTACTCTACCTAATATTTACTTGTTCCATGGTGAAGTGTCTGATGATGAAATAAACGAGTTTTATAATCATCCAAAAGTTAAAGCTATGGTTAGTCATACTAAAGGTGAAGGTTTCGGGAGACCTCTTTTAGAATTTGCTTTAGTTAATAAACCTATTATAGTTTCAGGATGGTCAGGTCATTTAGATTTTTTAGATAAAGACTTTAGTATTATGTTAGGAGGTAAGTTAGAAAATGTTCATCCATCTGCTCAAGTTAAAAATTTAATTTTAGGAGAAGGTCAATGGTTTACCCCAGATGATAGTCAAACTGGTCATGCATATAAAGAAATATTAAAAAACTATAAAAAATATTTAACCTTAGCTAAAAGACAAGGTTATAAGATTAGAACTGATTTTAGTTTTGATGCTATGGTAAATCAATTAAAAATGATACTTGATGGAAGGTTACCTAAGTTTCCGGAACAAGTAGAGTTAACGTTACCTAAATTAGAATTACCTAAATTAGAAAAGTTATGATAAATACAGATAAATTAGTAGAAGGTCCTTTCGGTAGTAATGCTTGTTACGAACAGACGTTTCAGCAAGACGGTAAAGACGTTACTACGTGGATGTGTTTTGGTAGTGGGTTTACTACCTCTACTCTAATGGAGAAAGATTCACCGGTAGTTAAAAATACTTTAGAAACTTCTCCAGAGTTATATAAAGATTTAATGCATATAGATAAAAACAACAGAGCTTGGTTTCCATCTACGATTACTCTTCCAGGTAAAGGAATGGTTTTTGCAGACGGTACTGATAAAAAGAATTGGAAATGGGCTGCTGTTAAAGCTATAGAGTTAACTAAAGAAGAAAAAGAATCAGGAAAGTTTCCTAAAGATCAAACTTTTAAGATGGATATGCAAAATGCTACGTTATTTGATGCTCATAAAGGTTTTATGGATGCTTTAGAAGTTATAGGATTTTATCATTTAGCATAGTGAAAAGAATAAAAGAATATCTATATAATTTAGCATTACAATCACCT
>CEPT01162274.1_pt1 | contig 16139 bp, 13 predicted proteins | sample 356221 | NCBI WGS metagenome assembly CEPT01 (sample SAMEA2620081, study PRJEB7988) | marine metagenome | isolation source: saline water (ENVO:00002010), including | reverse complement strand
TTAGGAGAGTTGGTTGATGGCGGGTTTTCTGAATATATTTATATCAAAAGTGACAAATTACTAAAGATACCAAAAAACTTAAACTTACTTAGTACTATGCAACTAGGTACTGCAGGCTTTACCGCTGCTATAGCTATCGAAAAAATGATTTTAAATAAACAAAATAAAATATTAGGACCAATATTAATATCAGGTGCAGCCGGTGGTGTCGGAAGTATATCATTAAATATCCTGAAAATTCTTGGTTATGAGACTATAGCTCTTACAAGAAAAAAATCATCAACATCGTATCTTAAAAGTATTGGAGCAGATCGTGTTATGTATACCAATATTATTAACAATAGTAAATTATTGAATAAAAAAATAATTGGCGGAGCAATTGATAACATTGGTGGTGATACTCTTGATTGGATAATAAAAAGTACAAATGATGGTGGAAATGTTGTATCTGTAGGTATGGCGTCAAACTCAGAATTAAATACTACGGTTTTTCCATTTATAATGCGTGGAGTAAATGTACTTGGAGTGAGCTCAACAAATTATACAGGAGACCGAAGAAAAATTTGGAAGAAACTATCTACTAAATACAAACCTAAAAATTTAAAGAAAATAAATACAAAGATTATTGATATGAAAAATATTATAAGCTTATCAAAAAAAATAGTCTCTGGAAAAAATAAGGGGAGAGTTATTATAAAATTTTCTTAACTAGCTGTCTCTTGGTTATTTGATGAAAAAATAAACTCTTTAACTTTTTTTATCTCATCCCTAATTTTAGAGGCTTCTTCAAACTCAAGATTTGAAGCATGTTCGTACATTTTTTTCTCAAGTTTTTTTATTTTTCTCATAGCTATTGATGGGCTAATCCCAGAATATTCTCTCGCAAAATCATCATCAATATATTTCTTTTCTTTTTTATTTACGGATTCTGCTTCCATAATATCAGGGATAGACTTGACAACTCCTTTCGGAGAAATTTTGTTGACTTCATTATGTTTAAGCTGTTTTTCTCTTCTTCTCTCTGTTTCGTCAATTGTTCTTTTAATAGAACCAGTAATCTCATCGGCGTACAAAATAGCTTTTCCGTTTATATTTCTTGCAGCTCTTCCAATAGTTTGTATTAATGATCTATCAGATCTTAAAAAACCTTCTTTATCAGCATCTAAAATAGCTACTAATGAAACTTCAGGTATATCTAAACCTTCTCTTAGAAGATTGATGCCAACTAAAACATCAAATTCTCCTAATCTTAATCCTCTGATAATTTCTACTCTTTCGACAGTATCAACATCTGAATGAAGATATTTTACTTTTATATCGTGATCTTTTAGATAGCTAGTAAGATCTTCTGACATTCTTTTTGTTAGCGTAGTTACTAAAACTCTCTCATTTAACTCAACAACTCTTGAAATTTCACTTAATAGATCATCCACCTGTGATTTCGCAGGTCTTACTTCAATTTGAGGATCTACTAGGCCTGTTGGCCTAACAACTTGCTCAACTGTTTGGTCAGATTTCTTAAGCTCATAGTCACCAGGTGTCGCTGAAACATAAATCATTTGTGGAGATAAAACTTCAAATTCCTCAAACATTAGTGGCCTATTATCAAGAGCTGAAGGGAGTCTAAACCCAAAGTCAACTAATGTTTGTTTTCTTGACCTATCACCCCTGTACATACCCATAAATTGAGGAACAGTAACATGACTTTCATCCATAATCATTAATGCGTTAGATGGCATATAATCAATTAAACATGGTGGTGCTTCTCCTGGATTTCTTCCTGAAAGATATCTGGAATAATTTTCGATACCGGAGCAATAACCAATTTCTTTTATCATTTCTAAATCAAATTTTGTTCGTTCTTCTAGTCTTTGGGCTTCAACAAGTTTATTTTGAGATTTAAATTCTTTTAACCTAATATCTAATTCAACGCCAATGTCCTCAATAGCTTTGAGTAAAACCTCTCTTGGAGTTACGTAATGAGTTTTTGGATAAATAGTTAATCTTGGAACAACCTTAATTATTTCTCCAGTTAAGAAGTCAAAAAAACTTAATTTTTCAATTTCGTCTCCAAATAATTCTATTCTAACTGCCTCATTTTCAGAATCTGCAGGATGCACATCGATTATATCTCCCATAACTCTAAAGGTCCCTCTTTTTAACTCTGTTTGATTTCTTGTGTACTGTAATTCTGCCAATCGTCTAAGAATTTTTCTCTGATCTATTATTTCCCCCCTCGATAAATGAAGAACCATTTCTTGATATGATTTTGCATCTCCCAACCCATATATCGAAGATACAGAGGCTACTATTATTGTATCTTGCCTTTCGAAAAGAGCTTTAGTAGCAGATAACCTCATTTGTTCAATATGCTCGTTAATTGCTGCATCTTTTTCAATGTAGCTATCTTTTGCTGGGACATAAGCCTCTGGTTGATAATAGTCATAGTAGGAAACGAAATACTCTACCGCATTTTTTGGAAAATACTCTTTCATTTCTCCATATAGCTGAGCTGCAAGTGTTTTATTTGGAGCAAGAACTATTGTTGGTCTCTGAATCTTTTCAACAATATTAGCGATAGTGAAAGTTTTTCCTGATCCAGTCACACCAAGAAGTACTTGGGAACTCAAACCAGACTCTATTCCATCTAATAGCTTGCTAATTGCTATTGGCTGATCGCCAGATGGTTTATATTTAGATATTAACTTAAATTCCTTTTTATTCATTTTGTCAATTAATAATTGTGTTTAGTGAAAAATTAGCTATGATTCTAGTTAAGAATATCATAATATCCAGTTAATTTTATATAGTACATTTTTTAGATAATGAAACTCTCACAGAGAATCGCAAACACCAAAACATCAGCGACGATTGCGATGAGCATGAAGGCTCGAGAACTAAGGTCGCAAGGCAAAGACATCATTTCCTTAAGTGCAGGTGAACCAGATTTTGAGACTCCGGAACATATTAAAGAAGCCGCAATAAATTCCATTAATTCTGGAAATACAAAATATACGCCTGTAGATGGTATGGTTGACTTGAAAGAATCGATTATTAAGAAATTCAAAAATGAGAACCGACTTGAATATAAGTTAAATCAAGTCATTGTATCTACTGGTTGCAAACAAAGTATTTATAATTTATGTCAAGCAACTCTTAATAAGAGTGATGAGGTTTTAATACCAGCTCCATATTGGGTATCATATCCAGAAATTGTAAAACTATCAGATGCAAATCCTGTTTTTGTTGAAACAAACAGCGAAACCGATTTTAAAGTTTCAGGCAAGATGATATCTGAGAGAATTACAGATAAAACAAGAATGATTCTTCTTAATAGCCCTTCAAATCCATCCGGATTCATATACACAGAAGATGAATTGAAGGACATTGGGAAAGTTTTAAAAAATTATCCAGATATTATTATCGCATCTGATGACATATATGAACATATAATCTTCAATGAAAAAAAATTCTATAATATTTTAAATGTCTGTCCTGAACTTTTTAATCAAACAGTTGTATTGAATGGTGTTTCGAAAGCATATGCTATGACAGGCTGGAGGATAGGATATGCTGCAGGAAATTCAGACATCATTGGAGCAATGAAAAAAATTCAGTCACAAAGTACCTCATGTACTTGCTCTATTGCACAATCTGCAGCTAAAGCAGCTTTGGATCATGGAAAACTAAAAGTTGATGATATGGTAAAAGAATATCAAGCAAGAAATGAGTTTCTCCATAAAGAATTAAACGATATTGAGGGCTTTCATTATAAAAAACCAGATGGTTCTTTTTATGCCTTTGTAGATGTTAATGGGGTAATTAAAAAAATCAAAGGGGTAAATGATGATTTTGATCTTGCTGAATACTTCTTATTGAATGCAGATGTAGCTGTAGTGCCTGGAACTGCTTTTGGAGCAAAAAACCATATTCGCATATCTTTTGCGACAAGCTTTGAAAATCTTAAACAGGCAGTAGAAAGAATAAAAAAAGTTTTAGTCTAAGTCTCTTATTTTCTTGTAAACCCCATCCCATAAATTAATTCTGCTTTCAATTGCTTTGATAGCAAAAGTAATTGCTTCATCAAAGATTTTCTGTTCATTATTACAAGTTAAATTAAATAATTCTAGAGATAAAGGACCATGCCTAGAGCTATCAACCTCAATATGTCTATTGATATATAACCTCAAGTTGGTATATTTTTTATCGTTCTTATCTATCTTATTCAATATTTTAGAAAACATTTCAGGAATTGTGGTTTCTCTCCCATATGTAAATATTGCTGCTATATTTGGTAATTTTTTTGATTTAATACAATTAAATGTATTTTCAATAAATTCAAAGCTTTCTTTCGGTGGTTCCGTTAAGCTCTCCCCCTGCTTATCAAAGTCCTTAACAAACTTAAGAATTTTACTACTATCTGCGCCGACATCATTCATTGCGCACAAATACAAATCAAAATGCGAAAAATAATTCCCATTTTCATCAACGTCTGACTCTTCGGAAAATACAATCTCGTTTATAAGATGAGCTATACCATTTTTTGTGTATTTGCTTGGCATCCATGGATATCTTGAAGGGCAAATAGTATTTTGAAGAGCCTTTACAATACTCATAAAATCCCAAACCGCATATACATGATATTCCATAAATATCTTAAGCTCTCTATGAGTAAAATTTTCACCTTCTTCAAATAGTTTGTGCGAATTTAATTCAGATATCTTTTTTTTCAGTTTTACAAAATCTTTTGTATTAGTTTCCATGTTTCAATAATATGTTAAATTCATCTGATAGGTAAATCTTAATATTTATAGTTAAGATTCAAATCTACCAAATATTTTTTATTTATTTAAGAAATTTTCCATATATTTATAACTTTCCATTCTTGCTTTTTCGCTATTACCTATAGAATAACATTATGAAAATTAAAAAAAATACGTATAATAACTATTCACATGATATTCCCCTGTAGCTCAGTTGGTAGAGCGGGTGACTGTTAATCACTAGGTCGGCGGTTCGAGCCCGTCCGGGGGAGCCAGTTTTAGCTTAAATCAAGATTTTTAAGATAGTCCTTTAAATCCTTAGAAAGTTCTCCATGATGCAGTCCATATTCAATGGTAGCCTTTAGAAATCCAAGTTTATTTCCACAGTCAAACCTTTTACCTTCAAACTCATATGCATATACCTTTTCCTTTGTTATTTGACTTGCAAGGGCGTCAGTGAGTTGAATTTCTTCTCCTGCACCTTTTTTTGTGTTCTCTAAAATATCAAAAATTGATTCATTTAGAATATACCTTCCCACAACACCCATATCGCTTGGAGCATTTTCGATCTCCGGCTTTTCAACAATATTTTTTAACTCCCAATCGCTTTGATTTATTTTTGAGCCTTGAATTATTCCATATTTATGAAGATATTCTTTCTTAACTTTTTCTACTGCAATGATGCTTGAATTCAATTCAATATATTTTTCTGCCATTTGCTTTAAGCACCCATTAGTTTTTGAAAGTATCATATCGTCAGCAAGTATTACAGCAAAAGGATTATTGCCTACAGCAGGCTTTGCACATAGTACAGCATGACCAAGCCCTAATGCTTGATTTTGTCTTATGTAAATGCATTTAATATTTGAAGGTAATACATTTACTAATTTAAGTTCTTTTGTTTTTTTTCTCCTCTCAAGCTCAGTTTCTATTTCATAAGCTTTATCAAAATGGTTTGGTATACTAAATTTGTTTCTGCCTGTGATAAAAATTAGAGTTTCAATACCAGCATCTACTGCTTCTTCAGCAGCATACTGTATTAAGGGCTTATCAACAATTGGTAACATTTCTTTTGGACTTGCTTTTGTGGCAGGAAGGAAACGCGTACCCATACCAGCAACTGGAAAAACTGCTATTTTTATTTGATTATTACTACTCATTGATTACCTCATATTTTCTTCAAATTCTTTTTTAAATATAGTTAAGGTATTTTTGGGATCCCTACTTCTTGTTATTGGTCTTCCAACCACAATATAATCTGCTCCATTTTTTGCAGCAAGCATTGGCGTCATGACACGTGATTGATCGTCTATATAGTCATCTAAAGCCCTTATTCCGGGACAAACACATATAAACTCTGAAGGGAAGTTTTCTTTAATAACTTTGGCCTCATTTGCAGAACAAACTATGCCATTAAGCTTTGATTGATGACATAAAGATGCCATCCGTAAAACTTGATTATTAACATTGTTCTGAAAACCAATCTCTTTTAAATCCTTATCATTTAATGATGTTAATATTGTTACACCGAGAAGTAAGCAGTCTTTTTGAACTTTTCTTAGCTCTTCTTGTGCGTTTAGCATCATTTTCTTACCACCACTAGAATGAATATTTGTCATCCATATACCTAGTTTACCAATTGTATTAATACTTTTTAAAACTGTATTACTAATATCATTAAGTTTTAAATCTAAAAAGATTTTATAATTAAGGTTGTGAATTTTTTTTATAATGCTTGGTCCGCAGCTTATAAATAACTCCAATCCAATTTTTAGATTGCATAATTTGGGATCAAGCAAGTTGGCAATTTCAAGCGCATCATTTTCATTATTACAATCAAGAGCAACAATTACTTTTGATAAAGGAGCCTCAGACGACATAGTGATCATTTTTTGACTTAGTTAAAGTACTCTTATTAATAGAGGACCACTGATGGCAGCTTGGACACTGCCAAAAATGCCTAATGCTACTAAATCCACAATTTGCACATTTATGATTACTTTCTTTAGACGAATATAACTCTAAACATTTCTTAATATTATTGAGGCTTTTATTATCAAATGCTATCTTATTCTGCTCTATTAAATTTATATAATCTGACAATTGGGTTAATGATGCCTCACCTTTTTGAAATTCTGTATTGTATAATTCAGATATATCCTCATTGCTCATGTTTTTTGGAATATAATTACTTAAATTTGAATAGAGCTCCATTGGGTTTCTTATACTAGACAAACTTTTTATAAAGGTAAAAAAGTTCTCGTTTGTACCTAACTTTTCGTATGTTATTTTTAACTTTTCAAGCACAAGGTATGAAAAATCTGGGTATGAATCAAAAATGCCAATATAACGTTTCAAGGCTTCATTAAATTTTTTATTTTGGAAAGAAACGTCTCCCAACAAAATTAATGCTCTGACTGACTTCTTATTATAATTTAGAGCCTTGTTGATATATTTTTTAGCTTCATATAAGTTTTCTTCAGTAGATAAAATAATCTCATTTTCAGCCAATTCACAATAATAATGGGATATAGTATCTGATAAATTCTCATTTGAAATAGATTGTATTCTCTCAGATATATCTATAGCTTTTTTCCACTCTTTTTCTTGCTCATAAATTTCTTTTAAATGCAAACAAACAACAACTGGATTATCTATTTCAAATGATAGTTTTTTAAAAATTTGCTCAGCTCTATCTAAAAAACCTGATTTAAGATAATCTCTAGCAAGTTCTATGGAGCATTGTTGTCTGATTTCAGGCTTAAGCTCTGGTCTTGCAATTAAATTTTGATGAATTCTGATTGCTCTATCAACCTCTCCTCTGTTTCGAAATAAATTTCCAAGAATAATATGCGTTTCCGCTGTATCTTTATTAACGCTTACCATAGACATAAAAGTATCAATAGCTTTGTCGTGTTGCTCAGATAATAAGTAATTCATACTTTGTAAATACTCTGCAGGTATGTTGTTTGGATTTTTTTTATAAAAGGATTTAATTGATACATAAAAAAGTATCGCAGAAATTATTATTATTAAAAAAATTATTGTAGAAATTGCTATATACATTTTTCCTTTACTCTTGGATTGGTATTCTCCTTAGATTTTGAACTTCCTTATCTAAAAGCTCATGGTCTTTTTTTAAAATTTTATACTTTTTTCTTACATTTAAAACTAATCCAATGAGGAAAAAACATGCAATTAAAATGCCAAGTAGCATTGACAAAAAAAGAAATATTCCTAGGGGGATTTTATCAAATTGAACTATGTGAAAATCTACAAGAATTGGGACTTCATTATAATAGACTGCGGCAACACTAATTACGCACAAAAAGATTGTCAAAAATAAAGCGATTAACCTAAACATAATTTTTATAAAGTAATCAAAAAATCTTTACAATTATATGACTTTTATTGAGTTTTGTCGTGCGAATTATTTATTCTATTTCTTAATACTTTACCTGGCTTAAAGTGTGCTGCATTTTTGCCTGGTAGAGAGACAGAATCGCCAGTTTTAGGGTTTCTTCCAATTCTTGGCTTTCTGTAATGAACAGAAAAGCTTCCAAAGCCTCTAACTTCTGTTCTTTCACCCGATGCTAAAGTCTCGATAATTTTCTCAATAAGAGATTTTACAGATAGCTCAACATCTTTTACTCCAAGTTGTGGTATTTTTAAGGATATTTTTTCTATCAATTCTGATTTTGTAATTGATTCTCTTTTATCTTCCATTTTTATTTATCTATTTGTTCTTTTAAAATATCACCAAGAGAGTTTCCAACAGATTCATTATTTTGATTATATTCATCTAATGCTTCATTCTCGAGATGTTTTTCTAGTGCTTTCATTGATATATTAATAACTTGGTTCTTTTTATCAATATTCGTAATTATTACTTCAATTTCGTCATCAATATTTACTGTATCTACATTTTTATCTGGATTTAACTCGGATAATTTTAAATTTCCAGTAACATCAGAATCCAACTGAAGCGAAATATTTTTAGCATTTTTCTCTATCACTTTTCCTTTTACAATCGTTCCCTTCGGATTTTGTTGAATGTACTCTTGGAATTTGTTAACTGTAAGCTGTTTTACACCCAAAGAAATTCTTTCCCTATCAATATCGCCAGATAGCAAAATCGTCTTTAATTCATCTCCTTTTTTATAATTTCTTACAGCAATCTCACCACTTTCTGTCCATGATAAGTCTGACAAATGAACTAAACCATCAATACCATCATCTAATCCAATAAAAATTCCAAAATCAGTAATAGACTTAATCTTACCTGTAATAATGTCACCAACATTATTATTTTCAATGAATTTTGACCACGGATTTGGTTGGCATTGCTTAATACCAAGCGAGATTCTCCTTCTTTCAGGATCGATATCAAGAATCATTACATCAATTTCTTGCCCAATAGAAACAAGCTTTTCAGGATTTGCATTTTTATTTGTCCAATCCATTTCTGATACATGAACAAGACCCTCAACTCCATTGTGTATTTCAACAAAGCATCCATAGTCGGCTATATTTGTTATTTTTCCTTTGAGTTTTGAACCTTCTGGGTGAGCCTTGCTAATTTCAAACCATGGATCCTCGTTTAATTGTTTCAATCCTAACGATACTCTAGTTTTTTCTTTATCAAATTTAAGGACTTTGACTTCAATTTCATCACCAATATTAATTAACTCTGAAGGATGTCTAACTCTTTTCCAAGCCATGTCAGTAATGTGTAAAAGTCCGTCGACACCACCTAAGTCTAAGAAAGCGCCATAGTCAGTGATATTTTTTACTATACCTTTTACAACAGAATCTTCTTCTAAATTTGAAATTAATTCATCTCTCTCATCGCTATTTTCTGTTTCAAGAACGGCTTTTCTAGAAACGACAACATTATTTCTTTTTTTATCTATTTTTATAACTATAAATTCTAAATCTTTTCCCTCTAGGTATGTTGTCTCACGTACAGGCCTTACATCAACCAGCGACCCAGGCAGAAAAGCTTTTATGTCAGCCAAGTCAACAGTAAAGCCTCCTTTAACTTTTCCAGTTATTCTACCCTCTAGAATTTGTTTATTTTCAAAAGCTTCAGTTAAAGAAACCCAAGCCCTAGCTTTCTTTGCTTTTTCTCTAGATAGTTTTGTTTCGCCAAATCCATCCTCAATTGCATCAACCGAAACCTCAACAGTATCTCCCTCTTGAACTTCAACCTTACCATCAAAACCGATAAATTGGTCGATAGGTATCATTCCTTCGGATTTTAGTCCAGCATTAACAATTACTAAATCTTTTTTTATATCAATAACGGTACCATTTATAATGGTTCCAGGTTTAACCTGTAACTTTGAAATACTTTCTTCAAGTAATGTTGAAAATTCTTCACTCATAAATTTTAAATTCTTTTATCAACTTCCTTCGTAATTTTTGTAAATACTTGTGACACACTCAAATTTGTCGTGTCAATAATTACAGCATCTTTTGCTGGAACTAAAGGTGATATTGCTCTTTCAGTATCAGCCTTATCCCTAAATAAAAGTTCCTTTATAAGGTTCGGCAAGTTAGCACTAATTCCTTGATCTTTCAACTGGTTTAATCGCCTTTCTGCCCTTTTTTCTACCGAAGCTGTTAAAAAAAACTTAATATTGGCCTCAGTGAACACTTTTGTGCCCATATCACGGCCATCAGCAACTAATCCTGGTGATTTAATATGGTTTCTTTGAATAACTTCAAGCATCTCCCTTGCGCTTGAATTTTTAGCAACTTCAGAGGCCATTTTTGCCACGTTTTCATTCCTAATCTTATTTGTATATTCTTTATTATTGACAAAAATAGTTATTTCTCCATTTTGATAATAACGATAATCTATATTGATTTTTGCTAATAATTTTTTAAAGTCTACTAAATCTTTGTCTATATCAATATTTTCTTCAGATAATACGAGTGCTAAAGATCTATACAAGGAGCCGCTATCTAGGTAATTAAATCCAAAATGATCAGCAACCATAATAGCAATTGTCCCTTTTCCAACACCGCTTGGTCCATCTATTGTAATAATTTTAGGTATCAATTTCTCTCTCGTTTTTTATCCCTAAACTTTTCATAATTTTGTAGAAATCAGGAAATGATGTTGATACGTTTTTTGTATTTAGTATCTTCATATTTCCTTTGGATATTATTCCTGCTATAGAAAATGCCATAGCTATTCTATGATCATCATAACTGTCAACATTTGCTCCAAATAACTCTCCTCCAAATATTTCAATACCATTGCTTGTAACAATATTATCAATTTTACATTTTTTTAAGCCTACAGACATTGCTTCAAGTCTATCACTCTCTTTAAACTTTAATTCTTCGGCATTTTTTAGAATGGTTTTCCCTGCTGCTGCTGCGGCTGCAATGAAAATGACTGGAAATTCGTCAATTGCGCTAGGGATATATTCTTTAGGAATTTCAATACCTCTCAAACTAGATGATTTAACGAATATATCACCATAAATTTCTGGGCCAGTTGTATTTGTATATGATACTTGTATATCTGCCCCCATCATTTTAAGTATTTCTATCCCACCAATTCTAGAGGGATTTAATCCAACATTTTTGATTGTTATTTTTGAACTCTTTGAAATTAAACATCCTACAATGAAAAACATTGCTGATGAAATATCTCCAGGAATAAAAATATCTTTCGCGTCAATTTTTTTTGGTGGATTTAAAGTTATTTTATTATTATCTACAACAATATCTGTTCCTAAATAATTTAAAATATTTTCAGTGTGGTCTCTTGATTTTACCTTTTCTAATATTTTTGATTTACCTTTAGCATAAAGAGCAGCAAGCATAATAGCGGATTTAATCTGTGCGCTGTCAATAGGCATATTATATTCTATTGGTAGTATATTTTGTGCAGGATATATATTAATTGGCGCAGTTTTTTCATCATGAAGTGCAATATTTGCTCCCATAATAGATAATGGTTTTGAAACCCTATCCATTGGCCTCTTATTTAATGAAGAATCTCCAACCAAGCAGCTTTCAAATTGTTGGGCTGATAAAAGCCCACTTAGCAGTCTCATGCTTGTTCCAGAATTACCGCAATCAAGATTATCATCGCAACCTTTTAGTCCAAGCTTACCAACGCCTTCTATCAAATAATTATTTTTTTCGCTTTTGTAGATTTTGACACCTAGTTTTTTTAAAATATTGGCTGTTGCGATACAGTCATCAGACTCAAGAAAATTAGATATACTGGCGGTCCCCTCACTTATCGATAATAAAATCAATGCTCTATGTGATATAGACTTGTCTCCAGGGACTGTTATTTCTCCCGTTATATTTTCTGATGGATGTACAATATAGTTTTCTGGCATAAATTAATTTTTAGGATTACACTCTTTTAAAAATAAAATTATATCTTCAATATCATTTGAATTAATTTTTGATTTTAGAAGATTTAACTCACCAATGTAATCATCTATGAATTCCAATATATTTTTTTCATTACTAAGAAATATGTTTGCCCAAGCCTGAGGGTCACTTTTAGCAATTCTCGCCATATCAGATAAACTTCCTTTATCAAGAATCCACGGATTATTTTCAATGTATTTCATATCATTAATTTTTTTTGCTAAGGCAAAAGAAATAAAATGTGGAGCATGGCTGACAGCAGATAATATATTATCATGCGAGCGGACATCCATTTCAAATATGTTACAACCTACATAACTCCATATAGATTTAATAATTTCTACAAATTCTAAATTTGATTTTTCCATAGGGCAAATTATAGATGTTGAATTTAAGAAAAGATCATGTTTTGAATACTTAATTCCAAAGTTTTCAGTCCCGGCCATAGGGTGGGAGAAAATAAAGTTGCTTATATTCTTTAGATTATTTACTTTGAAATAATCCAATATTAATTTTTTTGAACTAAGTGTATCGCTGAAAACTTTTTCGGTATTAAAAAAATTTTTGGCTTCATCTAGGCAGCTATCTATTTGAGATACTGGTACTGAAAAAATAATTATATCTGATTCTATAATGCCATCTCTAAGATTATTAACTTCCTCATTTATAAATTTCTTTTCTTTGGCGTAACTGATCACTTCTTTATCCTTATCGTAGCCGTATACTTTTCCAACTTTTTTTGAACGAATCAAAGATTGTGAAAGAGAAGACCCTATAAGCCCAAGTCCTACCACTAAAATGTTATTTTTTGTTTTGTTTTGAGACATAATTTACTAGTTTTTTGCAATTGGGTAAGAACCAAGAAATCTATATAAACTCGCTTGCTTTTTTATCTCTTCACTTGCTTTCATTAAAGATTGATCTTTAATATGACCATCAAGATCAAGGTAAAACAAATATTCCCAATTATTATTTCTTGACGGTCTTGATTCAATTCTCGTCATGCTCACTTGATGTTGTGATAAAGGCTCTAATAAATTATATAAGGCTCCTGAATCATTCTTTGTCGAAACTATTATAGTTGTCTTATCTGCACCAGACGGCTCAGTATCTCTATCTCCAATTACTAAAAACCGAGTTGAATTATTATGGTTGTCTTCTAAACTTCGTGACAATATCCCTAGGCCATATATTTCAGCAGCGATTTCGCTTGCTATTGCAGCTGCACTCTTCTCTTTAGATGCAATTAATGCGGCTTCAGCATTACTTGATGCGTTTATTTTTTCAGCCTTTGGTAAGTTTTTTTCAAGCCAAGTTTTGCACTGTGAGAATGACTGTGGATGAGCATAAACTTTTTTAATTTCTGAAAATTTCTCTGATTTTGAAAGAATATTATGATGAATTGGAATTTCAATCTCACCAGAGATTTTTAAATTTGAGCTCATAAACATATCAAGTGTAGATGAGACTATGCCTTGTGTAGAATTTTCGACAGGCACTACCCCATAATGAGATTCTCTTTGTTCAACAGAAGAAAAAACATCCTCAACGTTTGATTTGGGGACAGATAAAATAGAATTGCCAAAATGTGACTGTGTGGCTGCTTGAGTATATGTTCCTTGTGGGCCAAGATAAGAAACTTTTAAAGGTGCTTCAAGCGATAAACATGCCGACATAATTTCTTGATAAATACTTGATATTTCTTTATCAGTCAAAGGTCCTTTATTAAGTTCTTTTATTCTTCTTATTACTTGCGCTTCACGTTCAGCATTATAAAAGTTATCTGAGTTATCAGATTTTTGTTTTTCTTTTGAAATATTGACCGCTTCTTTTGCTCTTTTATTAAGGAGATCAACTATATCGCTATCTATTAAATCAATATTTTTTCTAATATTTTTTATATCATTACTCATGTTTTATTCGTATTAATTTTATCATCATCTACTCTCTCTTCCTCAACTTTTTCAATTTGGGATAACTTCTCATTATTGTTTAGAGTTTGTAATCTTACTCCTTGAGTATTCCTTCCAAGTTGTCTTATATCTTTTACTGATGTCCGAACCAGAGTTCCATGATCAGTTATAAGCATTAGATCATCATTTTCTCTCACTTTTAGGGCTCCTATAACCTTACCATTCCTGTCAGAAGTTTTAACAGCGATATTTCCTTTTCCAGATCTTTTTTGTAATGAAAATTCATTTATATCTGTTCTCTTCCCATATCCATTTTCTGTCGCGATCAAAATATCGTCATTGCCATCCTTATTGCTCGTTATCATGCTAATTACATTATTATCATTATCAATAGTAATTCCCTTTACCCCTGAAGCACTTCTTCCAACACAAGTAACATCAGACTCGTTAAAACGAATTGCCTTGCCCGCACTTGAAAACAACATAATTTGTTTTTCACCGTTAGTAATAGATACTTCAATTAAATTATCACCATCTTTAAGATTTATTGCGATTAATCCAGATGATCTTGGTCTAGAAAAATCCGAAAGTTTAGTTTTCTTAATAACACCTTTGCTAGTCGCCATCAATACGAAAAGATTTTCATCATATTTACTCACTTTTTGTATAGCTGTTATTTTTTCATATTGAGCAAGAGGCAAGATATTAACTATGGCTTTTCCCTTTGCAGAACGTCCAGACTGAGGTATGTCATAAACTTTAAGCCAATATACCTTCCCAAGGCTTGAAAAACACAAGATTGTGTCATGTGAATTAGCTACAAATAATTTTTCAATAAAATCTTCATCTTTAACAGTAGCTGCAGTTTTGCCCCTTCCTCCTCTTTTTTGCGGAGTGTATAAATGAATTGGTTGTGCTTTGACATATCCAGCATTTGATAAAGTCACAACTAAGTCCTCTTCTTTTGTAAGGTCCTCTTTTGAAAAATTTACAAGCTCTTCAAAATCAGTTTTTCTTTCATCTCCAAAGTTTTTCTTAATATCACTTAATTCATTTCTTATTAAATCCATCAAAACACTTCTATCATTCAGTATTTTTTGAAATTCTTTTATTTTTTTTAATAAATCTTTATAGTCTAATGTAATTTTATCTTGCTCGAGAGCCGTTAGGCGGCTTAATTTCATTTCTAAAATAGCTTGAGCTTGGGTATCTGAAAAAATGTATTTATCCTTGATAAGGCCAATATTTTCGTCAAGTCCATTGGGTTTTGTTATTTGTTCTCCAGAAGAACCAAGCATTTTCTTTATTGATCCTGCTTTGTATTTCATAGATAAAAGTTTTGTTTTTGCTTCAATAGAATTTTTAGATTCTTTAATTAGCTTAATAATTTCATCTATATTTGACAAAGCTACAGCTAATCCCTCTAAAATATGAGCTTTTTCTCTTGCCTTTTTTAACTCATATCTTGTTCTTCTAATAACGATTTCTTTTCTATGCTCAATAAATGATAAAAGAATATCTTTAAGGTTTACAGTTCTTGGCTCTCCTTCTACTAAAGCAACCATATTTATACCAAAAGAGGTTCTCATTTGGGTTTGCTGGTATAAATTATTTAATATTACTTCTGCAATCTCAGACTTTTTTATCTCAATAACGATTCTCATACCATCCTTATCTGATTCATCTCTAAGTTCTGAAATCCCATCAAGCTTCTTGTCTCGAACCAACTCAGCAATCTTTTCGATAAGACGAGCTTTATTAACTTGATAAGGTAACTCAGTGACTATAATTTTCTTTTTTGATGATTTTCCGTCTGAAGGAATATCTGCTTTAGCTTGCATGATAACTTTTCCTTTTCCGGTTTCATATGCAGACCTTATTCCATTTGAATCATTTTTGTCTATTGTTATTATTCCTGCTGTAGGGAAATCAGGACCTGGAATATATTTCATTATCTCAGAAATCTTCATGTCTGGTTTTTTAGTTAGTGCAATTACTGCGTCAATTACCTCGCTAAGATTATGAGGTGGAATATTTGTTGCCATACCAACTGCAA
>CEPT01000199.1_pt1 | contig 16188 bp, 2 predicted proteins | sample 356221 | NCBI WGS metagenome assembly CEPT01 (sample SAMEA2620081, study PRJEB7988) | marine metagenome | isolation source: saline water (ENVO:00002010), including | reverse complement strand
TTTTTTGGTGCCTTTTTTTTGGTGCCTTTTTTTTGGTGCCTTTTTTTGGTGCCTTTTTTTATATTTATACTTATAAATAATTAATTAATATTTGTTATTTTATTAATAAATATAGTAATGAAATCATTTATAATATCTGTATTAATATTATAAATGCATTTTCGTAAAAAGGGTTGGCATTTGGTAGGCATACCAGCTGGAAGTTCAGTTTCTCAGGAAATATCAAATAGAAAAGAATCTATACATTGGTTATTAAGTTTAGACCAAACAGATGCATTTCCTAATTCAGAATATGGAGACGTTACTGTGAATGATAATTCATGGAACAGGTTGTATTATACTGATTTAGTTGTTAAACAAACAGGATTATGGATATATTATAATCCATTATATGATTCCGCAGAATTATTAATAGATCAAAATTTTATAGATAATGATCTCAGTAATAATCCTTATGTAATAAGTGAATCAAAATACATTAGATTAACAGAAAGTATAGAATTAAATGTAGGCCAGTATCAATATTTTGATATTAAATCTGACCATGTCACTTTTGATGGAGATAATAATACTATAACTATAAATATGAGAGACGATAATGTATTAGTTAATGGTCTATTTAAAAATGGAGATAGTAGTGATCATAATATCACAGGGACAGGATATTCTAATGTTACAATTAAAAATCTAACTATTAATGTCATAAATGGTCACTATGAAGACTATCAAGGAGTATTAGGACAATATTATTTTGGTAAAAATGGCAGAAATAATTTGATAGAAAATTGCCATGTTTCTGGTAAAGTGGTTCCTGATCTTAATGGAGTTGATGGAGTATCTAATAGCTCTATAGATTATTTTGGTGGAATGATAGGAGCAATATCTTGCAATAACTATTATGGCCAAGGACAAGGAAAATCTGTTAATTTAACATTATTAAATTGCAGTAGTAGTGTATGTATTTATGGAAGGAATCAATATTGCAGTGGATTAGTTGGACCATATGCTGCTAGATATGGTGGTTCATTATATATTAAAAATTGTTTTTCTAGTGGTTCAGGTTATACATATAGTGGGTATTATGGTGGATTAGTTGGACATTATTCTGGTACTAACAATGGTAGAATAATAATAGAAGATAGTTATACAACTCATAATATTGGAAGATATTCGGGTGGTTTGTTATCACATATTATTGTTAATCCAAATACCGGATCTTCTGCACATAGATTTGGTCGTGTATCTGTTAAGAATAGTTATTCATTAGGATATATAACAGTTCCTGGTGGTACAGACCCGGCGGAAACAGACAACTATCAAGGTGGTCCACTATGGTCGATTAACAATTTATCTGAACCATATAGCGATGCTAGTTCAATAATTGGAGTGTATAATGCAAATGGAATATGGGATGATGTTTCGGCATCATCTAGTTTATCAAATACATATAGATATGTTAATTATTATTCCAATGAAAGTAGTGGTAATAGACACAGATGGAGATTACCACATGAATCTATAGACGATACATACACAGAAATAAATCAAGATTTTGTAGATTTTAATATGAATTTAAGACCCTATGAGATGTTTACAAATGTTAGATTAACTAGTGATATTGAACTAAGGTCTAATTATCAATATTTTAATATTAGAAAAGATAATCTTATATTTGATGGTTCAGGATTTACGATTACACTAAATTATGATAATTTAAATACTACATTAGCAAATCACTATGGATTATTTAAAAATAATTCTGCTTGTAGTTTTAATAATCGTTCTTTAAATAGTTTAGCTACTGCAAGTTCTGAAGACAAGGGTTATGATAATATAACTATTAAAAATTTTAAACTATTTGGTAAATCTAGTAGGTTAGTTAATTATTATGGTTGGATAACGTCGTCATTTTTTGGAAGAGGATCTACATTAACACTTGAGAATATTCAAGTTAAAGGATCCAATTCAATTGGTTCACCAGGTGGGTTAGTTGGTAATCAAACTAGTTATAGAGGTGTTTTAATAGTTAGAAAATGTAGTTTGCATTCTATGGTTGGCGTAAATGGTGGAGGATTATTGGGTTATCAATCGCCTGATGAAGGATTATTAATATTAGAAGAAAGTTTTTCAACAGGTTCGGCTTATGTTTATTCACCAGATAGTTATCGATCAGGATTACTATTAGGATCTTATACAGGTAGAAATTCTAAAATGATAGTTAATAACTGTTACTCAAGTGGTTATGTTGGTCCTCAGGGAAGTGGATTTAGTGGTGCTTTCTCACTAGCTATAGATCCAGTAGGACAATTTAATAATTGTGTGCGAGAAATAAAAGGGATTTATGCATCTGGGAGAATACATGATATTAAGGATAGAAGTGTATCAGGAACAGATACAGAATATCGTTATTACAGAGCGGGTGGTGGATTAACTATGCAACATAGATGGGGGTCAGGTATAACATACAATGATCCAAACGTGGTTTTTAAAAACTCATATGATTTATCTGGAGGAAAATGGAGGGATGCATCTGCAGTAGAGTATGGACTTCCATTAAGTGCATATGAAAGTCGTGTTGCCGGAAGACCTTGGAAATTAAAATGGGAACCTAAAATAGATCCGAATGAGTATATTGAAATCAATCAGGCTTGGGTAGATTCACATGAATATCCATATTATCTAAGTAAAAATGCTAAATTAGTTGAAGATATAAGTTTTAGCTGGGAAGATCAATTCTTTATATTTTTTGAAGAAGGACTAACATTTGATGGTTGTGGAAATAAAATTATTATTAATATAAATCAATATAGAGGAGCTTTTAATAATGGTGTATTTAATAGCGCTAATGACCTATATCATAATGGTGTAAAAATTATGGATCATTCATTGATGTTTAATTATAAGAGTGGATTTTCATATATAACAATTAAGAATGTTGGTGTGGTTGTTCCTATAGAACAAAATTACAATATAAAAGAGTATTGTGGTTGGGTTTGCCAACCAGGTTTTGGTATAGGTGGAAGAGAATTACTTATTGAAAATTGTTATACAAATGGTAATGTTTATAATGTTCATGGTGGTGGTATTTGTGGTTCCAATACTGCTGTTCTAGGAAGTGAATTACATATTAAAAATTGTTATAATTTAAGAGAGTCTTATGATGGTGGTATAATATCTGGTTATAATACTGCTAATTATACATCAACAATAAAATTAGATAATTGTAGAACATATGGTGATATTTATTCACGATATTCGGGTGGACTGATTGGATATAACCCATATTTTCTAGGAAATATTAGAACAACCAGTTATGTTGGAGATTATCGCTCAAGAAGTACCGAATCAGAATATATAGTTCATGATAGTTTAACTACAGGTTTTATTACAGATTATAGAGGTGGTGGTATTTTTGCTGAGGGTTATGGAGAAAATGTAGATGTAAGTTGTAGCGTTAATAATAGTATGCATATAGGTAATATTCGTTATCAAAGTGCAAACATCCCAAATGATATAAGTAATGGTATTTTCGCAAAACAAAGAAAAAATAATGCAAATACATATGGAGAATTTGCAAAAGAAAATAATGTTTATGTAGCTGATGGGAGTTATTCTGATGCGAGTGCTGTTGAAAGTGGAATCAATTTAGATGTGTTTAAAAATTATAAACCATTTGGGATAGTAAAATATAACTATCCTTGGGATTATTTTAAAGCAATGAATGATTTATCAAATATTATGATTGCATGGTGGCCTTTACATGTTAATAATAATGTATTTTATTTAGATTCAAGTAATAATATTAAAAGTAGCGGTCCATGTTTTGGGACCAGCGTTAATCCTCCAAGTGTAACACCTTCGTGGATAAATAGAATTTCAAAGGATGGTATGAGCGAAGTATTTCACAACGATCCTTATCTTCTGTATGATAAATATATATCATTTGATATATTTTCAAAACTTAATATTGTAGGATCTCATACATTTATGTTTAAGTGTCGTTTCAAACAGCAAAGCAGCAATAATTATAGATCTCCGATTATTGCATACAACAAGTATAGAACTCAACAAAGATATTCTATATATGCTAACACTACTCCAACATATGCTAATCATTATGGAATAGTAGTGCAAGAAAGCAGAACAAACGAAGGTAGAACAACAAACACAAGTACAATGACTGGAACAAAAGGTAATATATATTTAATTAGTAATGATAGAACACTATCATGGGTAGATGGTTCTGCAGGTGGCGGTGTTTTAAATGAAAATCATATGTATAATTATATTTATGTATATAACAAAACTGAAAATGATGTTACTAATAATTTGAGTGGAATAAGAAAGTTTTTTATTTATGATGAATCATATAATCTGATTTATGATGGTTCTAATGGAATACCCGATTATCCAGATAGAACGAATAATGTGAATATAGACACGGGATGGAAAGGAACATTTGCAGTAGATCCACCATGGTATGAAGCTATAGGAAGAAGCAATACATACACAGGAACAAATAAATATGAATACAGAATTTCGATAGCTAGTAATGGATCTATAGATGAAAGCTCACAGAGTCAAAACTACTGGAGAATGGATGGTAATAAATTATCTGGTATAAAAATATTTAACAGAGATGTTACAAATGATAGAAATTTTTTCAATTACATGAAAGACATGCCTATTTTCGATTATAAATTTGAATATCCAGAACCTGAACCACCAGAACCCGAACCTGAGCCAGAACCTGAAATAGAACCAGAGCCCATGCCGGAACCAGAACCTGAACCAGAACCCGAACCAGAACCCGAACCTGAGCCCGAACCTGAACCACCAGAACCTGAACCTGAACCCGAACCTGAACCACCAGAACCTGAACCCGAACCTGAACCTGAAATGCCAGAACCCGAACCCGAACCCGAACCCGAACCTGAACCTGAACCCGAGCCAGAACCAGAACCTGAACCAGAATTTGTGGAATTAAATGGTCTAGAAATGGAGTATGTTTCTTCACAACATGGGTTTCTTAATACTATAACAAATGAAACAATAGATAAGCCCATGAGAAGAAGAGAAGATAATATTGAAATTAGAGAAGTATCAACATATTTTGATAATGATGGAATATCAAGTAAAATGGAAAATCTAAATTCATACATAAAAATTCCAACTACAAGCAATTTTATAGATGTTGCCACAAAATTAGATGAACCTATAACAAGTAAAGGTAAAGCAATATCTTTTGAAATTTGGGTAAAATATATAGGAAACAATAGTCTTGATAACTACAAAGGGTGGATAATAGGTTATGATAGTGGATGGGGCCCCTATGTGTGTTTAAACGATGAAAGAGTAAATATTTATAATAATAAACCTAATATTGGAGTTACACCAGGCTATGAAACTAGTTATGACTTAGCTTATTCAGAAGCAGCAAATGAAATTGATGTTGGTAGAATAACTGAAACAAAAAATGTTAATAAGCTTTTTCATTTAGTGGGATATTGGAAATCTAATGGTGATGAATATGAACCAGGTATATATATAAATGGTGTTGAATATGAACAATCGTCGCATACATTCAAACCAGAATTTGATACATCACCAAATTATATTATACTTGGTAAAAATGAATCTACTACCACAGAATCCTCCCCAGGTGTAGTTATATACTCTTGTAGAGTTTGGAGTAGGTTTTTAGATAAAGATGATGTAAAATTATTATATAATAATGGACCAAACCATAGTTTATATAGAAACATAGTTTATGGTGTTGAACCTGAACCTGAACCTGAACCTGAAGGAATAATTATTTTACCTAAAAACAATAGTTATAGATATTATAGATTATTGATAACATCGGTTATTCCAGAGAGTGGTTATCCAAAAGAGACCAGTTCTTATTCTCCTACTTATTATGGATATAGAACTGCTATAAGTGAAATTTCTACATATGCTGACGATAATCATGAAGTTAAATTATATAGAACTGGATCTTCTATGAGTGATGGAGGTAGCGCAGCCAGCGCATTTGATAATATTACTGAACCAAATGGGTGGTATACAAATGTTGTTTATAATGAAGATGGTAAATATATTGGAGATGCTCAATATAATAGCATCAATGGTATTAGCGGTGAATGGGTTGGTTGGTATTATAATTATCCTATATCTTTGACAGGAATAAGAATACATCCCAATTACTATAATAGTGCTCTAGATACATATAGAACCAGATTTGGAGCTTCAGATCCAAGTGGTATTGTTTTATTTGGTTCAAATGATGATGCAAACTGGACAATATTAAATGTTATGAATTTTACTTTTAAAGGAGGTTTTATGAATATGATTAATTTTATGGAACCAGAACCACCTGAACCAGAAATATATCCAGAACCAGAGCCTGAGCCTGAACCTGAACCCGAACCAGAAATACCAGAACCGGAACCTGAGCCCGAACCAGAAATACCAGAACCAGAAGTGCAACCTGAGCCTGAACCTGAGCCTGAACCTGAGCCAGAACCTGAACCTGAACCTGAATCCAGGAAATATTTTGGGTGGAAACATGTTACCACCATAACTAATGGTGTTTCATACAATAATCCATGGACCGGAGTAGGTAATACACCTGTAGATGTTCCTGGAGGTCTTCAAGCGATATCTAATAACCAATATGGTACAGATTTAGAGCTTTTATTTATTCTTTATAATAATTCGGACGAGGTTACTCGATGGTATATAAAAGAGGCGGATTTGGCACTAGCTTTTAATCATACTGCTAGTAATGTAGAAAGTGTTATAACATCATTTAAATATAAATATAACGAAAATGATAGCTACGGTAATTCTAATAAAATAATTAAACAAAATGATAAAAATTGGAAATGGTCCTTTTCCGGCGGTGTGACGACAAGCGATTGGAGGTATACACCTGGTTTTCTTTTACATTATGGTAGTGGTGCAAATCTAAGTGATACAGCACCCTTTAAAAGAATTTATACAAATAATAATGTCCCAGGCGTTTCTAGTTGGACAAGTAGTAGCGTAGGTAAATATACAAACAATGGATGGACTACTTTTGAAGTTTATGTCAATCGTCAAATAGAACCAGAACCAGAACCAGAACCGGAACCAGAGCCACCAGAACCAGAACCAGAACCGGAACCCGAGCTACAAATGGAACCCGAATATGATAACGAAAATTTAAAAGAGCTATTGTATATCAATAATCCTATAATATATAATGAACTTTATTTACATTTACAAAGAAACGATTTTAATGCATTAACTAAATTACAAAATTTTTTTGTGGTAGAAACAAAATTAACATACACAACACAAGCCAATTCTTCTGTCATAATTTCAAATTATCAAACACATAGCACTACAGAATTTATATGGATAGGCTTTAATAGTAATAAACCATATGCTCGTTTTGCATATACAGGTGAAGATATAAATCAAACATTTACAACATTAACATTAAATGATAATGATAATGTAATAATACAATGGATTGGTGTTAAAGGTGTTACAACAGATACGATAACATGTAAAATATATAATTTCAATAAGGAATTACTTATGGAAGAAACACTTACATTTGGAAAATGTATTGAAAACGCTAGTTGGAATGAAGAATTCTCTTTGTTAAAACAATATAATCAAACTGCTACTCAGTTACAAAGCAGCGTTGAATATATTAGAATTTCGGTTAATTATGAAGATATTCCAGAACCTGAGCCTGAACTCGATTATCAATTAATATATAATTATCTTTTTAATAATGATGTAATTAATCCTATAACAGACAGAACTACTGCTCGAAATAAATTGACTGAATGGGGTTTTACTTCTCATAATTGGAATAGATTTAACAGTAATGATGGTGGCACATATTATGCTACATTTGACGCATTAAGATATCATCAACATGCCACCGGCATAGGATATATACAAAAGGTTTTACCGAATTACTCTGGGTTAATTGAAATTAAATATGGAAGTAATTCGACGTTAGCTGTTAATGGTGATTGGGGGCCCACATATATAAAAATTAATGATGTGATATTAGACCAAGCTCATCCTGGACAATATGAGAGAGTATTTAAAACTACATTTAATCCTAATGATGTGTTAAGAATAGATGAAAATGATGGTGCTAATTTGATTTATTATATTAAAATTTATTCTAATAATGTCAATCCTCCAGAACCAGAGCCAGAGCCAGAGCCGGAACCAGAGCCGGAACCAGAACCAGAACCTGAACCAGAACCCGAACCAGAACCACCAGAGCCTGAACCGGAGCCCGAGCCTGAACCACCAGAGCCAGAACCTGAACCGGAACCCGAACCCGAACCAGAACCTGAACCCGAACCTGAGTTACAACCTGAACCACCTGAGCCAGAGCCTGAGCCAGAAATACTTGACCCTTCTTTAAATTATCTAGAAATTGAAGTGAGAAATATACCCAATATGGTTGGTTGGTTTGATGCTAATAATTATAATACTACAACCAAAGTTTGGAATGATAAGAGTGGAAAAGATAATAATTCATATTATACATCAGGCGAGCCTTTGTTATTGGATCAGATTATAGATTCCAGTTTAAATAGCTATCCTATTTTATCAGGAACAACTAGTGATTCTATTAGATTGCCTCTTGGAAATTACTATTATGGTGGAACAGGATATCAAGATTTTACATTCTTTTTTGTTGCTAGATACAGCGGCTCTACTAGGAGAAGAATATTTAATGATTTAGAAAATAATTGGTTAACAGGATTTTATGGCGATAGAGTCGGAATAAGTCATCATGGTGGCGGTGGTTGGGTAGGCAATCTTTCAACAACACAAACCACATTATTAGAGAATAGTAACTCGAACGATTGGTGGATAGGAACTACACAAAGACAAAAAGTGAGAGTTAATGGAAAATATGTTGCTATAGACCTAGATGATGATCTATTGCAATCTCCAAATAAATTAGCTATTAATATAGGTCAATCAAATGAAACAAGTCAATGGAATATAGCCGAATTATTATATTTTAATTCTAATTTAACATGGAATAAAAAGAGAGCAGTGGAAGAATATTTAGATTATAAATATTTTAATAAACCAAAACATGAGGGATTTAATGTTGTAGAAAATGTTGATATAACTGGAACTAGCATTGCTGGTACGATCTCAAGTCTGCATTATGTCAATGTTAGCTTAGTTGACTCAATAAACATAGTTGCAGATTATGTTATTAAAAATCCTAATATTTTGGGTTTTACTATTAATTTTACTGATAGTAATAAAACGACTTATAGTAGTTGTTCTTTATATACAAGTATAACAGGTGTAACAGATTTAGGGACTGCTTCATCCAAAATAGCCATATTTCCTACCGGTCAATATTCAAATGTTGAAAGTAATTGGAGCTCTAGTTATGGTAGAGATAATTTAAGTAATTTTGTTAAATTATGGAATGGTTTCTATCCTTTAGAACCAGAACCCGAACCAGAACCTGAACCAGAACCCGAGCCCGAACCAGAACCTGAGCCAGAGCCCGAACCAGAACCCGAACCAGAGCCCGAACCTGAAAGTTTAACATTAGATATATCATTTACAATATATTCAAATGAAGATTTAAGATATTTGGTACAAGGTACAGATAGAAATGGTTTAATAGATGGTGTTAATGAAAGTATATATTTAATAACAGGTGATACAGTTAACTTCATAATAGATAGTCCAGGTTATGAATTCTATATTAAGACACAGCAAGGATTAGGTAGTGCAAATGCAATATCTGGACAAATTACCAATCAAGGAACTGATAATGGAACATTAACATGGAAAGCCGAATATGCTGGTACATATTATTATGACACAAATACAAACGTTGAAATGTCTGGTGTAATCTTTGTTACAGGACCAGATCCACCTGAACCAGAACCCGAGCCTGAGCCCGAACCAGAACCAGAACCCGAGTTACTAGAACCCGAACCAGAGCCTGAACCAGAACCACCTGAACCGGAACCTGAACCTGAACCAGAATTTTTTAAAATATACACAGTTACAGTATTAAATGGTAAATATGTTTTAGATGGTGATGTTTCTATTGGTAATATAGTATTATTACCAGATAATGTTTACATATTTGATCAGAGTGATTCAACTAATTCTAATCATCCTCTGAGATTTAGTTTAGGTGATTATGGTGGACTAGTGGCTAGTGGAGTGGAAATATCTGGCACACCTGGACAGAGTGGGGCTAGCGTAACATACTCTGTACCTTCCGATATTTCAGTTTCTAGAGTGTGGATGTTCTGCACATTACATGGATATGGTATGGGAAATAATTACAATTTCTATATTAATGAAATACCACCAGAACCTGAACCTGAACCTGAACCATAAGAAGTAACATCAGGAACTACATATTCTTATAATGTAACATACAATGGAAGTAGTGATTACATTATTAATGGGGAAAACGATCCAACATTAACTATTTCGTTAGGTGATACATTAAGACTAACTAATAATGGAGGTGCTCATCCATTATACATTAAATCAGCTTTAGGTTCTGTAACTACAAATCAAATAACTGATGGTTCAGTAACAGGCCAAGGTTCCATTAATGGAACGGTTGTTTTTACTCCTACAAGCATAGGAACATATTATTACCAATGTAGTGCTCATCAAAATATGAATGGAATTATTCAAGTTAATAATTAGTAGATTTTTTAATTAATAGTGTAAATTATTAATTAAAAATGTATATTTTATATAATAATGGCTGATGTTGATGTATCGTATGGAAAATTAGTAATAATCGACACTTATGATGGTCCAGCAGCTAGTGTTGAAATCGCAAAGATTGCTGAGTCTGCACTAGCATATGTAGATAATCCAAATCCAGGAGTAGAACTATATACACATCTAACAGGAATATCTGCTGAAACTTTTTATTTTAGTAATGATGTTTTTATAAAACATGATTTAACTATTTCAGGAAATTTATTTTTTGATTCGCTAGATGTTTCTGGCGATTCAAATTTTAAATCTGATATAAATGTTTACAATGATTGTAGTATCAATAAGAATTTATTTGTAAATAATCTTACTACTTTAAATGGTAGAACAAACATAAATGGAATATTAAATACTCAAGATGATTGCACATTCGAAGGAAGCAGTAACGATATACGTATTCAAGGAAATTTTAATATAGGAACAAGTTTTGGTAATCCTACATTTAAAGTATTATCTCATACAGGTAGAACTACTATAATAGGAGATCTATCATTATCGGAGGTTCTAGCTGCTGGTAAATTAGGCTCTTCGAATAATGCTAGGATAGCTCATATGGATTATAGCAAAGATAATTATGCATTTCAACAAGATAACTCAGGAGTTACATCTATAAATGCTATAAATGGTAAGTACATAACATTCGACATAAGTCAAAATGAAAAGATTAGAATTGATTCTTCAGGAAACACACATTTTAATTCAAGTGACCCTAGTTATGTGGCAATTGATATTAGCGCTACGAGTGGAATTAAATTACCCAAAGGAACAACTTCTGAAAGACCCGAAGGAAATCCTGATATAAGCGGTATTATTCGTTATAACACGGAAACACAGCAATTTGAGGGCTATGCAACCGCATGGCAAGGCTTAGGCGGTGTTATTGATGTCGACCAAGATACAAAAATAACAGCCGAGGATGATCCTAATGACGATAATGATGAATTGAGATTTTACACAAAAGGTATTGAACGTATGAAGGTTGATGCCAGTGGAACAATACAGATGATGATCTATGATGATAGTTACATTGCGCTTGATATTAGTGCGACAACTGGTATAATGTTACCGAAAGGAAACACGGCTCAACGCCCAGTGGCTGGTGGTCGCGACACTAGTATTCGTGAAGACATTAGTGGCGTTATTAGGTATAACACGGAAACACAGCAATTTGAGGGCTATGCAACCGCTTGGCAAGGATTAGGTGGAGTTATTGATGTAGATCAAAACACTAAAATTACAGCCGAAGATAAGCCTAATGATGATAATAATGAATTAAAATTTTTTACAGCCGGTCACCAACGAATGATAATAGATGCTAGCAATAATATAGATATAAGTACTAATCTAAGATTATCGGGTGATACAAACGTGCTAGATGTATCTGGAGCAACTACTATTCATAATACATTAAATGTATTGGGAGCAACTGCTATTGATAATGCATTACTTGTAACCGGAAATATGACAATAGGGGATACGGTTAGCTCGAACGGCGTCGCAGAATTACATGCTCCATCAACCTTTTACATTGACCCGTCTATAGTTGGTGATAATACTGGATTAGTTGTGATTAAAGGTAATTTGCAAGTCGATGGTACAACAACTACTATAAATTCTACCACAGTTGATATAAGTGATCTTACTATTAAATTGGCGGCAAACTCAAATAATGCTGCGTCTTCAAATGGCGCTGGAATAGAAGTAGAATACGGCGGTAGTATATTATATAAAGATCCTGATAATGTTTGGGAATTCAATAGAGGGGTAAGCATTACGAGTGGAACGCTAGAAGTAACAAACAGTATAGACTGTGGTTCGAGTGGTACTTTCGCAGATACGTTAATTTGTAGCAAAGACGGTACAGGTTTATCTGTTTCAAAGAATGCCACTATTGGCGGAACATTGACCCTTCCTGGTGGCGATGTTCAAACACAAATAAATGGTAAACAGGATACATTAACGGCTGGTACCAATGTTACAATTTCAGGCACTACAATCAGTTCAACAGATACTATTTACTCTTTACCTCTTGCGGCCTCTGGAACAAGAGGAGGAGTTAAAATTGGTTATTCTGAAAATGGTAAAAACTATCCTGTTGAATTGAGTAGCGAGAAGATGTTTGTGAATGTGCCGTGGACTGATACCGTTTACTCTTTACCTCTTGCGGCAAATGGAACAAGAGGAGGAGTACAAATTGGCTATTCTCAAAATAACCGTAACTATCCGCTGCAATTAAACGCCAACGACCGCGCGTATGTAAATGTGCCGTGGACTGATACAACATACACCGCTGGTACCGGACTTTCTTTATCTGGAACACAATTTTTGATAAATGACGATCTCCAAATAGACTCGCTTGGTGTAGGAAGGACGGCTAGTGGAACATCTGGAGAAATTCGAGCTCGTACATTAGATGTAGATGGAAATACTAATGTTAATGGACATATCAGTTTTAATAAAAATGTAACAAATTATTCAACATCGCGTGGGATTTGGTGGCACACCATCGACAGCAACGATCATGGTATTTATAGGGAGGCTGGAACATGGATAACTCCGGCGGATGTAGCTGCGGAACCGTGGTCAACGACCCGCAGATTAATTATAAAGTGGTCTCAAGGTATTTTAATAGATGGTGGTAGCGACGACGGGTACGGAAATGGCGGCATCGAATTGGCCGGACCAATTCAATGCGAGGAACCAATCACTGTCACCAACTCCACAACCCACATCAATGGTATAATTAATACTGGCAAATTATTTATATTTTCGGCGTACAACGGTGACGCCTTGACGAGCTCGACTTCACCTGGGACCTACTACATTGGCACCATGCACTCGCAATTAAGCGTCCATGGCTATAACTCGCGAGGAATAGGTTTTTACACAAGTAATGCACCGGGTGGGAGGAATGTTCCTGGTGTTCAGATCAAAGCGAATGGATCAATAAACTGCTCACAGGTACAGAGCATCGGCAGTTCGACACAAGCTTCTGACGACCGCATCAAGTTTAACGAAGAGCCATTAACGCAGTGTTTGGGTATAATTAATAAATTAAAACCAATGAAATATGATAAAATCATTGTACCACTTTCAGAAAATTATGGTGAATGGATTCCCACAGATGCAAGTTGGAATGATGTTTCAAATAATTATACATATATTAAAGAAATTGGTTTAATAGCTCAGGATGTTAGAGATATTAGCGGTTTGGATATATTAGTAGATGGATCATTAAATGATTTATCAGGAAACCAAACTGTATTGTCATTTAATTATAATGGAATATTTGTAATTGGGCTTAAAGCAATTCAAGAGCTACACGAGTTAGTTTTAGAACAAGCATCAATAATTAATAATTTACAATCCAGAATAGTTACACTTGAAAACAGATAATTATAATTATATTATTCTTTACATAATATAATAAATGTCAAGCGATATATCATATGGTCAATTAGTTGTAATATCTGGTGTTAATGTAAATAATGATATAGTATCTGCATCGCAAAAAGCAATTGCTTTTGCAACAAGTAATGGAATGCTTGCCGAAAAACCTATTACTGGATTATCTGCAGAAACATTTAACTTTAATAAAGATGTTAATATAGGAGATGATTTGATTGTTGGTGGTAAAATAACTGCAAATTCAGATATAATATTGAATAATGCAGAAAATACAGATAAAGTATTAGTTATAAATTCTGATAAATCATTATCTTTATCTAGCGTAACTACTGCAGAATTAGAAAATTTGCTAAATTCTAGTAGTAATATTCAATCTCAAATAGATACTAAAGCTCCTATAGATGGTCCAAATTTTACTGGCGATAGTTATTTTAGCACAAGTACTTTTGAAGGAACTGCTACATTTTTACGACCAGTAAATGTTAATAATACATTTTATGTATCGGACGATACTCGTATTGCTGCAAATTTAGTATTAGATGATAATTTTACAATAAATACAGATAAATTTTTTGTTAAATCAGAAACTGGTGAAGTTGGTATATTGACTGCAGACCCATCTTGCACATTGGATATTTCTGCAAGCGACGCCATAAGAATTCCAGTGGGAACTACAGATCAAAGACCTAGTGTTTTTAAAACAGGGCAAATTCGATTTAATACAACAACTAGTCAATTTGAAGGTTACAATAATAATAGTTCTTGGCAAGGACTAGGAGGAGTGGTAGATATAGATCAAGACACTAAAATACTTGCTGAAACAAATCCGTTGGATGATAATGATGAAATTCAGATTTATACCGATGGTGTAGAAAGAATGCGTATAGATGCAAGCGGTAATATGCAACTCAAACAAAGCAATCCAAGCTTTGTGGCTCTTGATATTAGTGCTACAAGTGGAATAAAACTTCCAAAAGGTGGTAAAAATCTAAGACCTGTTGGCGGATCAGGAACGATAAGCTCGGATATTAGTGGAACAATAAGATTTAATACAGACACAAGTCTTTGTGAAATGTATACGGCATCGGAGATTTGGAGTGCTTTACCTGTTTATAAAGCAGAACAACCACCCAAATTATTGAATATATCACAAATTCCTTTAAGTGAAAGTGTATCTGTACATTGGAATAAATTTCAAGAAATTTATAAAGATGCAGATGATGGAAAAAGCTATCCTATTTATTTTCAAACTTTTGTCGATATTAGTTTTACGAATATAAGCAATCAAGATTCAAATGGATGGAAAACCATATTAATAGGAAATGGTAATTATGATATTAATGATATAGAAACAACACCACTTACTAGTATTAATTTTGATAGTGTTGTACAGACAATATATAGTAATACAACAGGGTACAACTTGAATTTTCAAGGAAAACCTTCAACCATAAATTTACCAGTATTTACCCAAGATGATAGTTTTGATTTAAGAGTTTATGGTGTAAATAATAGTGGAACTTTACCTAACTATATTTATATAAATAACGTACAACTAAAACAAACCGGAGCACCTGGACCAGTGGAAATTTTAAATACTACCGATATTGATAAATCTAGTTTAATTATGGATTTAAGTTTTAATTTAGATAGTAATGATACTGCTATAACAAGTGGTATTAGTATTACACATTATGATATTAGTTTTAGTTTATCTGATACAAAGAGTTTAGATACTAGAACTCATAGCGGTAACTACTATATTCATTGGAATCAACCTAACGATTTGGGAAAAGATAATATTCAACTTCCAAATTTGATCCCAGGAGCAAAATACAATATACAGATAAGAGCTAAAAATGCACTTAAGTTTAATGCAAATGGTACTACAGATGGTCCTAGTCCAACAAATCTATATAAATATGGCGAATATGGAGCTATATTTGAATCAACAGGATTTACAAATAC
>CEPT01114219.1_pt1 | contig 16628 bp, 19 predicted proteins | sample 356221 | NCBI WGS metagenome assembly CEPT01 (sample SAMEA2620081, study PRJEB7988) | marine metagenome | isolation source: saline water (ENVO:00002010), including | reverse complement strand
CCTACCCCTGGTGCGTATTCAAGACAAGGAAGGGCCGCCACGTTGGTGCACAACCAGCTGCGAGAATATCTAAGGCACATCTTCGGGGATTTGACGCCACCCCAAGTCCAGACCGGCGTGGCATATCCACTTGCGTCAATTGAGCAGCGCATGGCGCTTGCAGCGGCGAGGTCTAAGGGCTGGGAAGGCATACATCCTCATTGGAGAGCCGCTCTAGTAACTCTTATGTCTTCAGTTATCGCAGCTAGTGGATATAAATATATATCCAGCAAATCTGATAAAAAGCGTCTTGCTGGTGCACCTTATCGATTTCCTGGAAAATCTACAAGCTTTTTGAATTCTCTTCAAGGCGTAAGGCTTTGGGAAAAAATTTACGAAGATCTTCGAGCAGATAACTCATTCAAATTTCAACTTTTGGGAGAAAGAATATTATCACTAAAAACTAGTGAAACAGGAATAGAGAACCCAAATGATAGTTTTATTAAAGAAGTTGTAAAAGATGAATTAATCGGAAGAGAAAACCCTAAAGAGGGAGCTTATGAATTTGAAGAATTTTACCAAAAGTATATAGAAAAATTTACTGAGGCGCATTCAGTGACTTTAGAAAATCAATTAAAAAATTCCAATATATGGAAAGGTCAAGGAAGAGACGAATATCAAAGAATGTATAATCGCGCCGCATTAGTTATGATGACTAATGTTTTTATATATACTCTCAAGGAAAGTTTTAAGAAGTATTACGATGCAAAGCCTCATCTGAAGACAATAGAACAAAGAACAGCTTTACTAACAGAGACCGTTTTCACTAGAGGTGGAACAATTGATCCCAATGCCTACCTGGGCAAGGCACGAAAGGCAATTGATGCTATTTCAAAATTCAACAAAAGCAAGCTTAAAGATGCTGGCTATGGGGTAGATGCAAACCAAATAAACTCTCCTCAAGATTACGCTGCAGATCTAGACAATAAAATCACTGCAGGTAAAAGAGATAAGGCAGATTTATTTGGAACAAGTGTATTGTTAGGTGGCAAATATGACCGCGGTACGTTTCTCGGACTAGCAGGAAGGTCTGGTATGTCAAATGCACCAGGGTCAGGTGGCTCGGCCCACTTGCACCTTGATATCAAACGAGCAGGCGACGAGGTCGATCCTAATGACGTTATAAATAAAGATATCTGGCTGGCTATGCTGGGTCCTGGCGCTGGGACGTGGAGCTTTTTGAAACAAAAAGCAAGCTTTAAGCAAAACAGAGGTACAAAAAAAGGTCACGCCGGCGTTGACTATTATTGTGCTAACCACACCGCAGTCTTTTCCCCTGTTTCTGGTGTGATTACAAGAATTAAAACAATAGAAAACTGGAAAGAGAGATCAGCTGACAAAATAAGTAACGCTGTGACAAGAATTAATTCTCAAATTGAACAAGAAGGGTACGTAGTACTCGCATACACCGCCAAGGGCGGAAGGCGCTATGTGCCACTATCATCAAGAGATGTAATAAAAATTACAGCTAACCACAGTGGTGTACCTCAAGGGAGGATTAGCCCAGAGTTAAAAACAACCTTATTAGAACGATTTGATGATATTTATGTACAGTTCGGAGATCTTCCTGCTTCTATGGGGCAAAGATTGGTTTATTTTAACGATCTAAAACTAGCAAGAACGGCAGCAGAAAGTTTGTCCAACAGCAAGAAACCTAACAATTCTCTCCGTAAGGAGCGTGGCGCAAAGATGGATGACATGTCTCGAACTTATCGCGTTTTCCGAGGGATTGGTAACAGTGCTCTTTACGCTGGTGGTCTCAACAGCGAAGTGCTTGCGCGCGGTGGTCAAGGTTATAGTACCGGTGCAATGATTGAAATTAAAGAAGATAAAACTGGCCGGATATATAGATTTATGCATTTTGCTAAAATTGATCCGGAATTGAAAGTGGGCCAGAGAGTAGAAGGACCTAAAGAAAAGTCAAAAACCGAAAAACCAACAGTCAAGGAAGCAAAAATAATGAGCAAAAAAGAATTATCAAAAATTGTCCAAGAAGTTTTGAGTGAATCAAGAGGGGGCTCACACAACACACATTACCCATATGAAGCAGAAACTATACATGATATATCAGTGTCTGAAGAGTATATGCAAGAATGGAAAGAGTTGGAAATGCAAGTTGTTAGAGATACATCTCGAAACAAGGCTATTGAAATAGCTAAATTACTTGTAAAAGATTTGGAATTGTTTGGAGATGTTTTAGATTTAGCAGGCCAAAATCATTCAGTTGGCACTGAAATTTTGGCTCTATTGAAACAATCTAGAGAAATTTCTTAATTTATGATAAAATATAATTGTGAAACACATTATAGAAAAAGAATGGAAAACCGGTGGCGATAAAATCATAGATTTTTATGACCTGTTGAACCTTACAAAAGAGTACACCCTAAAAGGGTCTAGAATTTTTATTGGCTCGGATTCTTTTATTTCTAGAAAAAAGATTTGTTTTTCCACAGCAATATGCCTATTCGGATCAGGCGGGCCCACAAGATATTTTTTCTTTAAAGACTACACTCCCAAAAAACAGTATATAAATTTAGTTTCTAGAATTTCTGAAGAAGCTAGAAGGTCTGTAGAAATTGCCCAAATACTTATAGAAGAATACAGTTTTAAACCAAAAGATATAGAGTTGCATCTGGATGTTTCTCCAAGTCACGCAAAAAATGGAACGTCGAAACTTTCAGATATGTTAACAGGATACGTGCAGGGTTATGGGGTTATGTGCAAAATAAAGCCAAACGCATGGGCTAGCCAAACAGTTGCAGATAAGCATTCAAAATGAAAAGTTTTTATCAATTTTCTCATTCAGTGTCTATGGATGATCTTATGGAAGTTTGGATCGAGACGTTTCATCCGATAGGGGCTGTTTTAGTAATTTGGGATGCTGCTCATCATTTTGATATTTTGCAAAAATGTGGAGTCTTAGTAAAATCAATCGAAGCCTACAACAACAAAGCTGTTACAGTCGAATTGCCCGGGGTTATGGAGGCGTACGAACTCATGGACTCCATCGAAGAGGAAGGCTATGGGCCTATTATGCAAGTATATCATGACGGAAAACTACTTTCGGACAATATAGAGCCTTGAAACTAATTATTTTGAGAGATTTGTGAAATGATTAAAATTAACATTATTAAAAATGATACTAAAGTTGTGGCAAAAGCAGTTATTATAGACAATAATGATAGAGTATTGTTTCTCAAAAGGTCAGAAAAGTTAGAAAAATTCCCGGGAGAATGGGACTTGCCAGGAGGGCACGTCAAGGAAGGAGAGCCCTTAATGTCTGGTTTAAAAAGGGAAGTAGCAGAAGAAACTTCTCTCAAAATCGATAATGTTAGATATATCGAACAAATTAAAAATATGCATTTTTTTATGTGCAAATATGATTCACAACCTGTAAAGCTAAGCGATGAACACATTGATTATAAGTTTTTGGAAGAATCAGATTTAGATAAAAAAGACAAGTTTCAACAAATAGCTAAAAAAGCTTTAAGGATTCAAAATGATTAATATTTCTTTTAAAAAAGATTCTTTGTTTTTGGACAAAGAATTTAATACTGGCTTGTTAAAACCTAAAGATAAGTTGTTTCCAAAGATCTGGCAAGGAAACAGATTAGTTCCAATTGTTAATAGAAAACTAATGTTAATTGCTGACGAAATCATAAAATCTTTAAATTTTTTAAATCAAGAAGTTGAGGATGTCATTATAACCGGATCGATTGCTTCATATAACTGGCATGAAATGTCAGATATTGATTTACACATTATGCTGGATTTTAACAAGATCGATGATAACTTTGATTTAGTAAAAAGAATGTTAGATCAAACAAGGATAAACTGGAACAAAAAACATAATATTTATATTGCCGGAAAAGAAGTAGAACTCTATTTTCAGCATTACACCGAGCCTCACGAAGCTAATGGGATCTGGTCTCTTAGTTTAGAAAAGTGGTTGGCGGAGCCAGTAAAATTAAATCCGGAGATTGACATAATAACTACTGAAAAGAAAGCTGAAGCAATTGCTCAGTCAATCGAGCATGTTTATAAATCTTTTAAAGAAAAGAAGTACAAAGAAGCTAGTGATTTTGCATCAAAGATAAAAAACAAAATATCAAAAATGAGAAAAAGCGGACTTGAGGATGAGGGGATATATTCGCCAGAAAATCTTGCTTTTAAAATGTTGAGAAATGCTGGATATTTAGAAAAGCTTTCCTCTTTGAGAATTCAGTCTTACGATAAGATGATGTCTTTAAAATTGGAAACTAAAAAAAGTGTTAATTACAAAGAAGGATGGAAACAGTTTTTAAAAGGAGAAAAATAAATGCCATATGAAATTAGAGGTAAATGTGTTCACAAGAAAGGTAAAGATGAGCCGTTAAAGTGTCATGATTCAATAAAGAAAGCAAAAAAGCATTTAACTGCTTTAAACTTAAATGTTAAAAATGAGAATTTTATAATAGAGTTGAAAGATTATTTTTCTTCTAGGTCCGATGAAGATTATCTAAGATTTGATGGTCATCCACTCTCAGATTTAAAAAGCCTGATGGATGATGAGTCTCCAGCGCCATGGGACCACTTAACCAACACAGCGGATGATGGGGATGTCGATGTCGATGTCCAGGAGGGCTTAGAAGATGGATAACTCAATAATTTGTGATATAATTATCGGCACTGCTTGTTCATCGTTTTTTTGTTTTTTGATTTTTCAAGTTAACAAAATCAAAGAAAAACAAAAAGTTTTACGATCAGATCTTGATCTCGTAATGAGGAACCCGTCAGCAGCAAAAAGGCTTTTAAATAAAAGAAAATAACAGTATAATAAAGGTACCGTTTTTAAGAAAGGAACAATATGATTGCGGACGTTGTTGTTGATTTACAGTATGGAGATTGTGGAAAAGGAAAAATTGCTCACGCATTGTGTGAAATGAACGAATACACACACGTTATTCGGTATAATGGAGGGTGCAACGCAGGCCACACAATATATCATGAAGGTGAAAAATTCATAACACACCACATTCCTTGTGGTGTTTTTTATGGAATAAAATCTATTATTGGCCCAGGGTGCGTCATTCACCCTGATACTTTTTTGCAAGAAATTGAAGCCTTAGAAGAAAAAGGCATTCCTGCCCGAGATCTTGTGTTTATTGCTACGAACGCACATATTATAACTGATTTTCACAGAATTGAAGATAAAAAAGATGAGGAAATAGGAACAACAAAACGAGGTAATGGCCCGGCATACAGAGATAAGTATGGAAGAAAAGGCATAAGAGCGGTTCACGATCCAAGACTACAACCATTTCTTATTGACTTGTATAGAGAGCTTCATGAAAACGATTCACACAAAAATATAAGCATTTTATTTGAGGGTGCACAGGGATTTGGACTTGATGTCGATTGGGGTGACTACCCTTTTGTTACCTCGTCTCATTGCACAGTTGGCTCTGCGATATTAAACGGAGTACCAGCTAAGTCCATTAGAGATGTGTGGGGTGTTGCAAAAATATACGAAACTTACGTTGGCGCAAAAGATTTCGAGGGTCCAGATGAAGTGTTTGAAGAAATAAGAGAACTAGGTCAAGAGTTTGGTTCAACGACTGGAAGACCTCGGCAAATAAACTGGCTTGACTTTGATATGCTAAAAATGGCCGCAAGGATAAACGGAACCAACAAAGTTGTTTTTAATAAGATGGATATCTTAGAAGCAGTCGACTCTTGGTGTCTATACGAAGGACCAAATCTATATGAATTTAAGTCAAGAAATGATATAGAAATTTGGCTATCTAGTAAGTTAGAACTAGAAGTAGATAAAGAAATTGAAGTGTTTTTTTCAGATAATAAAGAACACATATGATATATATATTATATGAGCATTACACCAACAGACATATCTGAAGACTATACTATAAATACTTTTTCTGGCTCTTTGGGCAGAAATGAATATCAAGCCATTACTGGTTCGTTTGCGCCCTTTAGATTCTCTTTCCATGGCGCGCCAAATATTAGACTGCAGTCCACTAACAACCCCTATAGAACTTTTATTGGTGAACAACAATCTTAAAACTATTTATGTTTAGGAGCTTGTACGTACAATGATTGATGCTTTGAAGCCTATAATCGGTAAATTTTCGATCTTTGCAAAAGAAAGAATGGGGTTTTCTAGGCCTCCTAGATTATTTTTGAAAAAAGACTCAGCTAATGCAGAAAAGATATTTGGAAAAACTGCTTTTTATGACCCTAATGAAGAATCAATTACAATTTTCATAAGCGGTCGTCACCCGAAAGATATTTTAAGATCTTTTTCCCACGAATTAGTGCATCATGCGCAAAAATGCAGAGGCGACCTTGAGCCTTCGGCTTGCAGCAATATGGGTGACCGGTACGCACAAGAAGATGAACACTTGAGAAGGATGGAAAAAGAAGCATTTCTGGCGGGAAACATGTGTTTTAGAGATTTCACAGATAATCTTGACGAGAAAGATCAATTTTTATTTAATGTTGCAGAGTCAAAATTTTTAAAGGAGAACAAAAAAATGACCAATAAAATAACAAAACAAAGCTTGAAGAATTTAATAAGCAAAATTCTTTTAGAAAAAATGGGTACTGCCCCAGAAGAAGGGCAAGACTCAAGTCAGAATGCGTCTGTTGTGCCAGAGGAGTACCCAACTGAACCCCCAGAAACTGTAGCTACAACACCTACACCTACAGAACCTGAAGATATGATGGCCGAAGGAGGCTGCGGAGACCATGGTGAGAAAAAGATATCGATACAGATAAACGAACAAGATGTTAGTGTACAGGTAGACTCAGGCATTTCAGAAGGTGCAAGAGATTGGAAAACTGAACTAAAAAATTATTTTAGACCTGGGAATTCCCTGAACCGGATTGCCATGGGCGCCATTGGTGACAGAAACAATGATGGTAAATTTGATATAACAGATATACAAGTTTCCATTGGCGCTAAGCCAGATGGCACATTTGGGACCGAGTCTGCTAGAAAATTTCAAGAAAAGTACGATTTATTAACCAAGACGACAACCCCCGACGGCGATCCAGTGATTACCGCGGATGATGATATCAATACTATAGTGCAAAAAATAGTGATGTACAGAGGTGGCAAAGGAGTCTTGGATGATTTGGCAGGAGACGAAGGTAGTGTTGTAAAAGAAGAAGAACTCGAAGAGGCTAAAGCTGAAGAAAAATCAACAGAAGAAACTGAAGGGGATGAATCAGATGTAGGTCAGCGAAGCATAAAGAATGGTTGGGATAAAAATCCAAAAGTTACTAAAGCTGATTTTATTCCAAAGAAAAAAGTAGCTGAAGGTTCCAAGATTCAAACGCCAGAACAAGAGAATTCTCTTTATGAACAAAGATTCACCCCAAGAAACAATAGGCTTTTTGAAAGTCTTGTAAAAAAGTGGATTAAATAAACAAAACAACCATTAGGATTGAAGCTATGAAAAATGATCTTTTATTAGAAGGCGCCGTCGCGGGTCACATGAACCATGTTTATGATAATGGCGAAATGACTTTCGGAGAATTAAAACAGCTCTTGCAGGCCGCGGCCGCTGGAAAGCTCAGAGGAACCGAAAAGACTGATGGGCAAAACATTTATCTCTCCTTTGATGTTAAGTCTAATAGAGCAGTTGGAATAAGAAACAAAACCATGATTTCAGCCGGTGGCCTTGACAGTGACAAAATGGATTTATGGTTTTCTGATCACCCAAGTCAAGCTATAAGATACAGTTTTGTTGAAGCCATAAAAGAATTTGAAAAGCTTATAATTTCGTTAAATCTCGATGAAGCTGAAAAAACGCAAATTTTTGGCCCGGGTGTAGAATACGATTACACCATAGAGGACGTTAAAAAATATACCCAGTGGAAAAAGCTATACAAAGAAAAAAGAGCATCTATTAAAAACTTAAAAGGTGCCGCGAAAAAAGCCAAAGAAATGACTGAAGAAATCCTTGGTCAACTGCCTGTTCTCGGATCTACAGGTGAATTGCGATACTACAACACCGAGGTGATGAACCCAGGTAACCCGAAAGCGCCAGAGGGAGACCCAAGAAGAACCGGAACTACCAACGTTATACCTTATGACAAAAAAACACTCTTGTTTCATAGGGTCGGGCATCAAATGTTTAGATCAAATGTCGACGATGCAACCGGAAAAGCTAACTCAAAAGCAATAGAAGACAACCCAGGCGAAAGCAATGTAAAAGCAGAAAATGAGTCTAGCTTTAGCAAGCTAGAAAGTTTGCTAAAAGGAAAGGAAATAGAAGACCCTTCTGTATTTTCAGTTGAAACAAACCCTATTCGCAATTTGCCTCCGATTAAAGATAAAGAAGTTTTAAGTGCAACTTTAGCTAAAATCGATAACCTAATGAGTGACTCTAAAATAAAGCCGGGAAATACTATAAATCAGTATGTCATGTCCCAGCTTGGGCCACAAATTGATCGCTTAGATCTTCCTGAAGATATTAAAGATCTTATTTTATTGAGAATTATGGAAATAGAAGATGAAGAAACGGGTAATATCCCTAGTTTAACTTATATTACCAAAGGTTTACCTGAAGATATGAAAAGCAGGGTTTCAGACTTTGTTAATAATTTTAATTATTCTTCCTATACTTCTTCTTTAGAAATGTCTTTGCACGACTTTTCTGTTGCAATGATTGATGGCTTAAATTCTTCTTTTATTTCTGATAATGAAAACGCAGTGTTTCAGTTGCAGAAAATGGCATCAGATTACAAAGAGGCCATCGAAAATTCTTCTAACGAAGAAGCAAAGCTAGGATTAAAGAAACAATGGGATAAACTGAAGCATGTTAAAAATATAAACACCCCTTCTGAAGGTTTTGTTTTCACATTTAATGGAGTAACGTATAAATTTACTGGATCTTTTGCCCCGTTGAATCAAATTATAGGCATTAGAAAATACGGAAGGTATGGACCTATTGACCAAGAAGGTGATCAGGATGACTCAGAATTGGGTCAAAATCGACTTCTCCCGGGAGATAAGCCCTCAACCATTGCCATCTTTCCAGGTTCGTTTAAACCTCCTCACAGAGGCCACTTACAGGCTTTAGTTGAACTTTCCAAAGATGTGGACGTATGTTATGTAATAGTCTCTAAACCGCAATTTTCCACTAGAACACTGCCAATATCCGGCGTATCAATCGATGCAGACCAGGCTGTACAGTGCTGGCATGCTATGCTAGATAAAACAAGTATAAAAAATAAAACCCAAGTTGTTATTGGAGATGAGGCTTCCCCGATAACAACAACTATAAAATTCGTAACCCAACCGGTTAATCCTGAAAACTTTTTAATTGCTCCCAAAGACGCCACTGTTGTTCTCGGCGTTGGAGCCAAGGATAAAGACGCTGAAAGGTTTAACGACAAACTTATAGATAATGCAAAACAGTCAAGACCCGATTTAAAAATTGTTGCCAAAGCTGTAGGTCCTTTTCGACATGATCCGGAATATTTAAGCTTTCTAAAAAACAACCCAATCATATCTCAAGGACTTAATAAGGGAAAAGGACGATTAAGTCCGGATGAGATTACAGACGAAGAAAGATTAGAAGGTAAAATAGCCGATAAGCATCTTTTTCATGCGTCTGACATGAGGTATGCTATGGATTTAGCAAGTCAGGACCCACTCGGCTTGAAGATGCTTCAATTTTTTGTTCCTAGTCAGGAGGATGCTTTAGCAGTTTTAGGTATCATAGGAATAAACCCAGCTGATGAGATCAATCCCGAATCTGATCAAGTGCGAGAACCAGAGGTTGATCAGCTTTCTGAAATTATAAAAAAAGAAGCTGAAATGTTTCTTGAGAGATTCAAGCACCAGCGCGCGCCGAAGGCCGGCCCTAGTAAAAGTAAATTTCAACGAAAAATGCGAAAACGGCTTTCAAAGGCTCATAGTTTCTATTTAGATATGGGAAGAAAAGATTTAACTAAACATGGCGGCGGCTATCGAAAAAACAGAAAAAAGAATGTTTCAAATGCATTTTTGGCAGAAGAGGACATCGCAGAGATGTCAGCTATGGCAGGGGCAGCTGGCGGGAGCGTTGAGGGAGCCGGAAATGGTTTTAATACAAGAAAATATAAGAGGAATGATAAAATGTTAACACAAGAAAAGAAAACACAAATGCTCAGGATAAAAATTAAAAAAAGCTTAAAAGAGTTTTTTAATTTAAAGTCAAAGCAACACTACGAAACAGTAGCAAACATTCTTGAAGAACACCAGCTTCGTATGCAACTAAGAAGAATGATTGTAGAACAATCTTTAAACGAAGTTGAGGATCCAGAAATTGATCTTCACGATAGTACTGGAATCAACACTTTAAAAGACTTGTTAAAAAATACGAACGTTCTTGCAACCTTAAGAAAAACATACAAAACTTTAACTACAGACGCTGATCAAAAAATGTCCTTTAGAGCACATATAGTAAAATGGGTGCAGGACACCTTGGCCCCTGTAAAACTAAATGATCTGGAATCACTTGAGCCATCAAAGATCTCAGAAGATGTGGACGTAGACCTCAAAGGAGTTGAACCAGAAAAATTTATTGATGCACCAGATGGTTCAGAAAAAGACACCTCACTAGAACCTGAAGATGAAGAAGATGACGGACTAAAAGGAATCGCGGGAGCAGATACAACTGGTAGGAATAAAGCAGAAAGAGTTTATCCGAACATTGAAAAATCTGTGGTTGATTATTTTTCAGAACTTGACAATCCAGAAGATCAAGAAATGTTTTATGATTACCTAATAGCAAACATGAAGCTTTATTTTGACAAGTGGGATAATGAGTCCTCTAAAACTCCGCCAAAAGAACCTACGAATAACGCCTATCAGCAAGCCAAGCAACCACAAACTTAATTAAAAAACAAAAAATATTTGATTTTTAAAAAAAAGCATGATACTCTGGGTGGGAAGGTTGGCTTTGGTAGAAAAAAACAACATTTTAAAAGATAGTAAATTCTTTTCTGAAAATAAAGACTATAATTTAGAAAATAAACTTTTATCTGAAGGCAAAATAGATAAAGAATTCTTAGAAAAAATTAACTTTTTAAAACTTGAAGAATTAATAACTTTAAAGCTACTATCTTCATCGAGATCTCTTGGTGGAAAATTATATAATTTTCCACTTTTAAAATTTACAACTGACGTATGTAGAGAAGCTATTTTAAAGTATGCTTTTTCTGTTTCAAAAAATCGAAGAGAAGCGTCACTGATTTTAGGTCTCAAAAAAGCAGAAATTATTAATTACATTAAGAAACACAATTTAAAAGAGGAATTTCAAAATGAAAGTAAATCAAAAAAAAATTCATAAACCATGGGGACACGAAGTTATTTGGGCCCAATGTGAAAAATTCGTAGGAAAAATATTATATTTAAAATCTGGCCATAGATTGTCTAGACAATTTCATTTAAAGAAAGAAGAAACTGTCATAGTATCTAAAGGCACTTTACATCTTGAGGTCGGCGACCCTGAAAAATATATAGAAATTTTTCAGATTAAAGAAGGACAATCTTTTCACGTGAAACCAGGAGTAGTTCACAGGTTTTGTGCACCTAATGGCGATGTAGAATTATACGAAGTTAGCACACCAGAACTTGAAGACGTAGTGAGAATAGAAGATGATTACAGTAGAACCAAATAAAATTTGTTACATTTTTGATGTAGACGGAACATTAACCGAACCGAGAGTAAAAGTTAAAAACTCTTTCGCGAAAGAGTTTGTGGCATGGGCAAAAAATAAGCAGCTGTTTATTTCTTCAGGTTCTGATTATGATAAAATATCAGAACAAATAACTAAAGAGATGCTCGCAACATTTAAAAATTTGTTTTGCTGCATGGGAAATGAAGTTAGAGGCGAAAAAGGAAAAGTAATTTCAAAGTCTCAGTTTATTATTCCGGACGAATTAAATGATGATTTGTCTCAAATTTTACAAAATAGCGCCTTTTCATATAGGACTGGAAACCACTTAGAGTTTAGAACTGGGATGTTAAACTTCTCTATTGTAGGTAGAAACGCCACCAGCACACAAAGAGAAGAATACTTAAAATGGGACACATTTCACAAAGAAAGAAGCAAGATTGCGGATTTTATAAACAGAAAGTATCCGACCCTCGAAGCTTCTGTCGGAGGTTCAATATCAATTGATATTATAGAATTAGGTTGTGATAAGGGACAAACAATACACTTTCTAGAAAACGCTGGAGCCAAAAAGGTAGTTTTTGTAGGGGACAGGTGCTATCCTGGCGGAAACGACTATGGAATTATTCGCGAGCTAAAAAAATCAAATTTAGCTTTCGAGTGGTACCAAGTGGAAAACCCACAGGAAACTTTGGCATTATTGCGCACAAATAAGGTTTTTGACGGAGGAAAATAAAACTAAATTATAGTTAGTTGTAGAGGGCCGTATTTTGGGGTAATATTAGGTTTTTTGTATGCTAATTTTTTAGATTGGGGAGTTCATATTTTATTGCACAAACCCCGGGGTAAGTCTCGTTTTAAATTTCACTGGAAACATCACAAAATAGCCAGAAAACATCAAAATTTAGATCCCGATTATTCTAAAAAATTATTTCATAATGAAACTTGGTTAACTCTTTTAGGTGTCTTTCTCCATATTCCGCTTCTTTACGCCTGGCCGCATTTTACAATTACTGCAATGACTTATGGCATAATATATATGTTTCTTCACAGGATGACACACACTTATGTTGAATTTTTTAAAAAGTGGGTACCTTGGCATTACGAACATCATATGGGAAAAAACCAGAACGCGAATTGGTGTGTAGTGTGCCCCCTTATGGATCATATTATGGGAACAAGGGAAAAATGGCTTGACAAAAACTAGTTAGTTTACTATTTTAAATGGAGGTATCATTATGAGTGACGAAAAAAGGTGTAAATGCTGTGAATGTTGCACGTGCGAATGTGAATCCTGTTGCAAATAGAGAAAAGGAAAAAAACAATGCCAAAATTTTATAGACAAAACAAAAAAAGAATAGATCCTCGTTATTTTTTAAACGAAACAATGGATTCTAGTGTGAGAGATAAACAAATGGCTTTTAATGCTAGAATTTTTTACGATCAACTGTTCAAATTAGACAATAAACTAAGTCTGTATGACCCAAAAAAACAAGCTTTAAAAGCGCTAATGGATAAGGTTGGAAACACAATTGCCGGCAGACCTAACGGCCTTTCAGATGATGAATATAATGAATTATCTACTGCACTGACACCCGGACAACGCTTGGGTATGTTCAAAGATACAGTTATGGCGATGTTATCACGTTCACATTCGGGTATAGACAGTGATGGCGATGGAGCACTCGATTCAGAAGAATTAAGAAATCTTGCCCAAGATCTTGAATCTACAGGGAGAAAATAATGAAACTTATAATGGAAAACTGGAGAAATTTTATTAACGAGGTAGACTCCAACCAAGATGGCGCTCTCCAGCCGGATGAACTTAGGGGTCTTGCAAACCAGCTTGAGAAACCTACATCGAAAGAAGAATTGATGATTATGATTTCAAAACGTATTTCCGAGGTTGGCTTTGGGCAAGAAACAGAGGAAGATTTTGACTACACAAAAGAAGAGTTGTGCGATGAAAACTCAAATTTGTGCGGAGATATTATGTCAATTACTTATGATGACTATATAGAGTTTGAAAAAACAAGACAACAAAACTCAGATAGGGAAAACTATAACTTAGCTTCTTCAGTTATGCAACACGATGACAGTATTCCCCTCCAAAAAAAGATTCCAAGTGGATATGGTACGAGAGGTGGAAAGAAAAGCGGACAACTTGAATTTCCAGGACTAGGTTAAGGGGGTGACCAGGTTTCGACAGGGTAAGGATGATAATGCGTGCAAGGCTGTGTGAGTGAGGTCACAGTAAAAACACTCAAAACTATAAACGCAAACGATGACGTTGAACAATTCGAGGATTTTGCGCTTGCCGCATAATTCTTGAGGAGGTTTTCCAGATACCTTCTTAACCGAACATCTGGATTTGTTAATTTATATAATTATATATTTGCTACTTAATAGCTGTCTTGTGCTAGAACAAGACTAACCTTGTGAATGACGTATTATTTGAGATGTTCTGGACGCGGGTTCGACTCCCGCCACCTCCACTAATTTTTCTTATTTTGAAAACTACTTACTGTAAGGAGATTTTATAGTGAAAATTACAAAGCAATTTTTGAGAGAGGCGATAGAGGAAGAGGTAAAAAATATTTTAAATGAACAGAGAGAACCTGACTTTACAGTTGCGACACATCCAGAAATAGCCAAGATGTTTCATGAAAACGCACTTAAGGCTGAATATAAATATTTAAGGCAGACTGCAGGGCCTTCTGAAAGACAATATACATACGTAAAACTTGAAAAAGAGACTGGTCGTAAAAGATACCTTAAATACGTCGAGGGTTTTGCTTACCCAGGCAAAACAATCCCGTAGATAAACCCCGCCACCTCCACCAACTTTTCTTATTTTGGAGACTACTTAATAATATGAAACATAAACTTATAATGGAAAACTGGCGTAGATTTAAAATCCTTATTGAAGAAGGCGCCCAAGGACCTACACCAGAATATCTGGACAGCGCACACAAGGCTGCATTAGCTAGCGGCATTAAGAAATACCCAAAATTTAAACATTTCATATCAAAAGCAACAATGGATCCAAAATATGGTAGTCTTCCCGACGACTGGGGCGCCTGGTACTCCAAAGCCGGCGGCAATCAAATCGGCAGAGTAACCAAAGACCGCGACGATGTGATGGAAGAACTCAGCCGCATCAAGGATGAAGACGAACGCCATGCGCTCATTCGAATACTTTTGCACTATAACAACAAACTGAAAAAAAAGGAGGGTATTGTGAGAGACGACCTCAAAAATCTTCCAGGCCGAATCACGCCATATCGCCGCGGCCTCGCAAAGATTTAGATCTTGAAAGATCAGAAGTAACTTCCGCCACCTCCACCGACTTTTCTTATTTTGGAGGCTATTTAAGATATGAAACTTATAATGGAAAATTGGAAGCGTTTTTTATCAGAAGAGTTTGATGAAAATACGTACACGGTTAAAGATGATGATAATTTAACAAAAATAGCTAAAAAATTCAATACAACGGTGTCTGCCCTTATGAAGCTTAACCCTAAATTGCAAAAAGCTGGAAAACATAAGATATATACGGGCTGGAAAATAAAACTTCCAAGCACCGGGTCACGAGAGACACGCCCCCAGGAAATACCAATGGAACACTATGTCAGCCTCATATCAGAGATGGTTAATGACGAGATAGTAAAAACGAAACAAACGTGGTTTAGTGCCCTCGTACAAGTTCACCAATATCAAATATTAAATAAAAAAGCAAATCAGGCTAATAGTCCACAACAGGTAAAAAAGAAAGCTCTATCATGGGTCCAAAATGCTAACAAAGTTTTTTATAATAGGTTTTTTGGAAAAGGAGGAATAATAATGAATCAGGCAAAGAAACCAATTGACCAAGATTATATACCTCTCCGGGTTCAAAAACAATTAGAAATAACCACACTAGATAACTGGAGTTCTTTCCTGGGAGGGCTATATTTAGTAAAATTACAGACCATGGCTTCCACAAAGAAAAGCAATGATTTGATTTTATTTCCAGGAGCCAAGAAATTTGCAATGGGTGACAAACATGAATGGTTTGAGTTGTGGCAGATGTCGGATTATGTAGATTCCGAACATTTCGAATCAACACGTTCACAAGCAAATTCTCAAGCAATTGAGAATTTGCAATCAAAAATGAAAGATGGCAGTACGAAAGCTGTAGCTTTTCTCAGGCCTCGAGCAAAATAACTCCCGCCACCTCCATCAACTTTTCTTAATTTGGAGACTACTTACAATAAGGAGATTTTATAATGAAAATTACAAAACAACTATTGAAAGAAATAATAAAAGAAGAGGTACAGAAGACCCTCAAAGAAGAAAAAAGTCTTCTTCTTCAAGCAATGGACCGTTTAACTATGTCACGTACATCTATGGGGGAGAAAAAACCTCACCTTGCAATAAAAAATCTTCAAGATGCTGTCGTTATGCTGATTCAGGAAATTTCAAATCTAAAAACAACCAAGTAGACTCCCGCCACCTCCACCAACTTTTCTTCTTCTGAGGACTAATTAAAACATGGCAAGAACAGGAATAGACGGAAACCAAATAACTGACAATTCAGTTACTGGCGATGATGTAGACGAAAGTACTTTAGTCCTCAAATATGTTTATAAAGCGAAATACTCATACTCTGCCGATACGCAGCGGGTATTCATTAGGTGGGGCGCTAATGGATCAAACTTAACGCCGGGTGTTAATAATAGGTTTATAATGCCAGCAACAGGTAAACTTAAAAAAGTTTTAATCAGAAGTGACGGCACCCCCGGAAGCACAGAAGTTGGGCTACATAAATCTTCTGATGGAACTGAAGATATATCTACAACAGCAGTTGAAACTCAGACAGTTAATTTGTCTACTGCTAACACTGTAGCTACTGCTACATTTACAAACTCTGCAGC